>Ga0209536_100003082_pt1 | contig 26956 bp, 24 predicted proteins | sample DeeMarSeWOR28_12_FD_187461 | JGI IMG/M metagenome (GOLD analysis project Ga0209536, IMG submission 187461) | Marine sediment microbial communities from White Oak River estuary, North Carolina - WOR-2-8_12 (SPAdes) (version 2) | ecosystem: Environmental > Aquatic > Marine > Intertidal zone >... | reverse complement strand
AGCGCCCGCCGAACTTGATGGCGTGGACGGCGAGCGGTGCCAGCTGGTGGAGCGGGACCCTTTCGACCCACCCGTGCGCCAGGGGTGCGGCTTCCTGATAGGCGGCGAAGCATGCGTCGCCGAATCCGCCGAAGAGCCGCATCATCGCCAGGTCGAACTCGCGGTGGCCACCGTGGGCGGCCGGATCGATCAGCCAGCTCCGGCCGTCGGCTCCCACCAGCCGGTTCCCGCCCCAGAGGTCGCCGTGGAGGCGGGCCGGTGGCTCGGCCGGGCCACCGAGCGCGGAGAGCCGACCCGCGACGGCCTCGAGCTCGCGGATCGCAGCCGGCGGCAGCGCGCCGGCATCGGATGCCAGCCGAGCCAGCGGCAGCAGGCGATTGGTCGCGTAGAAGTCCTCCCAGGTCTCGCAGGGCTCGTTGGGTAGACCGCGGCTGCCCGTCGGCCGACGGTCCTCGCGACCAAAGGCCGGTGCGCCGGCGGCGTGCATCCGGGTCAGGGCCCGACCGAGCAGGGCCTCGGTCCCGGGGCCGGGCCGCCCGGGCTCGATCCACTCGAGGATGAGCACCGGCGGGTCGTCGGAGACGTGGAGGACTTCGGGAACCGGCACGGCGTCCGCCTCGCGAAGCCACGCCAGGCCCACGGCCTCCGTGGTGAAGAACCCGCTCGGCGCATCGGAGCGGGTCTTCGCGAACACGGTCCCGCCGTCGGCGAGACGGAGGCGGTAGGCGTCGGCGACGTCGCCGCCCCGCACGGCTGCGATCCCGATCACCTCGCACTCCAGTACCCGTGCGACGTGATCTCGAAGGTCGATCATCGGCCCCAGCGTACTAAGCTCGGGGCCGTTCGAGGCGGAGGATTCGAAGCATGGCCCAGGAAGAGTCCGATAGCGGTGGCGCCCGCGAATACTGGAGGGCGAACGTACGTCTGCTGCTGCGGCTCCTCTGCGTCTGGTTCCTCGTCTCCTACGGCTTCGGGATCCTGCTCGTGGACGTCCTGAACCGGGTCCGCATTCCGGGCACCGGCTTTCCCCTGGGCTTCTGGTTTGCCCAGCAGGGCTCGATCTACGTCTTCGTGGTCCTGATCTTCGTCTACGTGTGGCGGATGAACCGCCTCGACGCCGAGTTCGGCGTCGCGGAGGACTAGGCCGGTGAACGTCCAGGCCTGGACATTCGTCATCGTGGGGCTCTCCTTTGCGCTCTACATCGGTGTCGCGATCTGGTCGCGCGCGTCGTCCACGAAGGACTTCTACGTGGCCGGCGTGGGCGTCTCGCCGGTCGCGAACGGGCTGGCCACCGCGGCGGACTGGATGTCCGCGGCGTCCTTCATTTCCATGGCCGGCCTGATCTCCTTCCTCGGCTACGACGGCTCGGTCTACCTCATGGGCTGGACGGGCGGCTACGTGCTGCTCGCTCTCCTGCTCGCGCCCTACCTGCGGAAGTTCGGGAAGTACACCGTGCCCGACTTCGTGGGCGACCGCTATTACTCCCAGGTCGCCCGCATCGTGGCCGTGGTGTGTGCGATCTTCGTCTCGTTCACCTACGTGGCCGGGCAGATGCGGGGCGTGGGAATCGTCTTCAGCCGGTTCCTCGAGGTCGACATCGCCTACGGCGTCCTGATCGGTATGGGCCTCGTGTTCTTCTACGCCGTCCTGGGCGGGATGAAGGGCATCACCTACACGCAGGTCGCGCAGTACTGCGTGCTCATCTTCGCCTATCTCGTGCCCGCGATCTTCATCTCGCTCCTGGTGTCGGGGAGCGCGCTGCCGCAGCTGGGCTTTGGCGCGGCAGAGCTCGGATCCGGGGAGTACCTGCTCGATCGCCTCGACGGGCTCCACGCCGAGCTCGGGTTCGCCCCCTACACCGACGGCAGCAAGGGCACCTTCGACCTGATCGCCATCACGGCCGCCCTGATGGTCGGCACCGCCGGTCTTCCCCACGTCATCATCCGCTTCTTCACCGTGCCCCGCGTCCGCGACGCGCGAACCAGCGTCGGCTGGGCGCTGCTCTTCATCGCGATCCTCTACACCACGGCACCCGCCGTCGCGGTCTTCGCGCGGACGAACCTGCTGGCCACCGTGAGCGGGCAGCCCCGTGCCGATGTGCCGGCCTGGTTCGAGACCTGGGAGGAGACGGGACTCATCAGCTACGAGGACCGGAACGGCGATGGCCTGATCCAGTACGTCGGCGCCGACTCGCCGCTGGAGAACGAGCTCACCATCGATCGCGACATCATGGTCCTGGCGAATCCGGAGATCGCGGGTCTCCCCGCCTGGGTGATCGGGCTGGTCGCGGCCGGGGGCCTCGCCGCGGCGCTCTCGACGGCGGCGGGCCTGCTGCTGGTGGTGTCCTCTGCGGTGAGCCACGACCTGTTGAAGCGGGCTTTCCGGCCGGACATCACCGAGCGCGGGGAGCTCGTCGCCGCACGCCTGAGCGCGGCCGTGGCCGTCATCGTGGCCGGCTACCTGGGCATCGACCCACCGGGCTTCGTCGCCGAGGTGGTGGCCTTCGCTTTTGGCCTGGCGGCGTCGTCCTTCTTTCCGGTGCTGATCCTCGGGATCTTCTGGAAGCGTATGAACCGCGAGGGCGCCATCGCCGGAATGGTCACCGGCATCGTCTTCACCGCCGCCTACATCGTGTACTTCAAGTTCGTCGATCCCGCGGCGAACGTGCCCGACCGCTGGCTCTTCGGCGTCTCGCCGGAGGGCATCGGGACCGTCGGAATGGCCCTGAACTTCGCAGTCGGGGGCCTCGTCTCGCTGCTGACGCCGCCGCCCCCCGAGGCGATCCAGCGGCTGGTGGACGACATCCGCGTCCCGAAGGGCGCAGGTCCCGCCCACGAGATCCGCGCGTGACGGCCCCCCGCGCGGCATCGGTCGCGCGCGAGCGAATCGGAGTCAGGGAGCCGGCGCGTTGGCCGCAGCCAGCAGGGCGTCGAAGGAGGCCTGCAGGCACTCCGCGTAGAAGCCCGGGTCGGGCAGCATGTCGCGGCAGGCGGTGACGGAGATGCTGATGCGCCCCGAGAAGCTGAAGACCGGATGGATGATTCCCATTCCGTCCATCACCGGTCCCATTCCGTAGAGGCCGACCATCCGTGCGCCGGTGAAGTAGAGCGGGATCTGGGGGCCCGGAACGTTGGTGATCACCGTGTTGAGGAAGGGCTGGACCGCGTTGGCCAGGCCGAGCCGCGTATAGAGCCGGGCTGCGAGGCCGGCGAGCGCGCCGGGCATGAACTGCGTGATGTCCGTCATCGTGCGCGCCCCGACCGCCTCGGCGGTGGCCTTCGAGGCCTGGGTGCCGTGGTAGACCTTGCGCAGCCGCTCCAGGGGGTCGGGCTCGTCGCTGTAGAGGGTCACCGACATGGCGGAGATCCGGTTGCCGGCGGTGCCCTCCTCCTCGTGGGTTCGCACGGAGATCGGCGCCATGGCCACCAGGGACTCGTCGGGCAGCTCGCCGTGGGAATCGAGGTAGCGACGCAAGGCGCCCGAGCACACGGTGAGGACCACGTCGTTCACCGTGGCGCCGGGAACGCGCTTGCGAATGTCGCGGATGTCCTGGAGCGAGAAGGTGCGGCCTTCGACCACCCGATGCGGCGAGATCGTGCCGTTGAAGCGGGTGCGCGGCACCGGCCCCGTGGTCTCGATCTCGTCCTCGTCGGAGCCGAGGAAGGCGTTCACGAGCCCCGGTCCACTGCGACCGAGGACCTGGACGAAGCGGAAGGGGTTGCGGAGATTGTTCAGCGTCGTGCGCGCCGCCAGCTCGAGGAAGCCGGGCTCGCGCTCGGGCACCCAGCGGTTCTCCGGCGGCGGCGGCTCCGCATCGGGCGCCGTATCGTGGACGGCCCCCGCCAGCTCGGCCCCGGATACGCCGTCGATTGCGGCGTGGTGGATCTTCGTGAGCACGGCGAAGCCGCCGGCGGGCACGCCCTCCACGTTGTCGAGGCCTTCGATCACGTACATCTCCCAGAGCGGACGCGCGAGGTCGAGGGGGCGCGAGTGGATGCGCGCCACCTGGATGCAGAGCTGACGCCAGTCGCCCGGGTGGGGCAGGGCGATGTGGCGGACGTGGAACTCGAGATCGAACTCCGGGTCCTCGATCCAGTAGGGGTGATCGATGTCGAAGGGAACCGTCACCAGCTTCTGGCGGAAGCAGCGCGCCAGATGCAGGCGGCGTTCGACGTTGGCCAGGATCCCCTTGAACGTGACCCGTCCACCCGGCGCCGTACTCTGGTCGTAGATCGCAAACGAGCCGATGTGGGTGGGCGCGTTGCGGGTCTCGAAGTAGAGGAAGGCCGCATCCATTCCCGAGAGCTGTTGCACGGTCGCTGCTCCGTTTCCCCGCCCGGCCCCGGCATTCTACGCCGAAGGCAGGACCGAGTGGTGGGTGTGTCGGCGGAACCCTGGGGGTCAGAGCCCCCGGAATCGGGGCCGGCGTTTCTCCAGGATCGCCCGGACGGCCTCTCGGCCGTCCTCGCTCGAGAGGCCCCGGTAGACGTAGCGCATTTCCTCGCGCAGGTGCGCCTCTAGATCGCGGGGCAGGCCCGCGCGGGTCACCAGTCGCTTCGTCTGGCGGGCGGCGATGGGCGCCACTCCCGCGAGCTGCTCGCAGTAGGCGAGGAAACGCGCCGGGAAGGCCGACGCCTCGACGACCTCGCCGACCAGGCCCAGGGACTGTGCGGCCTCGGCTTCGATCATCTCCTGGTCGAGAAGGAACCGCATGGCGCGCTCGTGTCCGACGAGCTGGGGCAGCGTCCAGGAGAGTCCGCCGTCGGGAGAGGTCCCGGCGCGGGCGTAGCCGGGGTGGAAGCGCGCCGCCGAGCTGGCGATCCGCGCGTCGGCGCAGAGGGCCAGCGCCAGGCCGGCGCCGATGGCGACGCCATTCACGCCCGCGATCACGGGCTTGTCGCAGACGAGGCGGGCGACGATCGGGAAGCGGCCCACCCACCCCAGGTCGTCCACCGCTGCATTGGAAGACGAGAGCGGGGTGTGGGGCTCGTCCGGCGCGAGATCGGCGCCGGAGCAGAAGGCGTCTCCCGCGCCGGTCACGCCCACGACGCGCACCGCGTCGTCGCAGGCCGCGCGCTCGAACGCCGATACGATCGCCCAGCCGAGCTCGTTCGTGAGGGCGTTCTTCCGTTCCGGACGGTTGAGCCGCAGGAGGCGGACGCCCTCTCGATCCTCCTCGATCAGGACCGCGTCGCTCATCGCCCCAGGCTACCCGATTCTGCAACCGGGGCCCGCGCCCAGGGAGGAGGCGCCTCCCTCCCGGTCCGCTTCTCCTACCAGGTGTCCACGCAGGGGCGCTTCTTGCCCGTGCGCGGCGCTGGCGGCGGGGCGGCGTCGAGGGCGCGGAGGATCCAGCGGCGCGAGTCGAAGGGATCGATCACCTCGTCGATCTCGAAGTGGGAGGCCATGTTGAGGGCCTTCCCGTGCTCGTACATGCGCGCCACCATCTCCTCGTAGAGGGCCTTGCGCCGCTCCGGGTCCTGTTCGGCCGACAGCTCCTTGCGAAAGCCGAGCTTCACGGCCCCCTCGAGCCCCATGCCGCCGAACTCCCCGGTGGGCCAGGAGACGGTGAAGAAGGGTGCCTTGAAGCTGCCGCCTGCCATGGCCTGGGCGCCGAGCCCGTATCCCTTGCGCAGCACGATCGTGCAGAAGGGTACGCTCAGGCTCGCGCCGGTCACGAACATCCGCGCCGCGTGCCGGACGAGTGCGGTCTTCTCCACCTCGGGACCGACCATGATTCCCGGCGTGTCGCAGAGGAAGAGCATGGGCAGGTCGAAGGCGTCGCAGAGCTGCATGAAGCGCGCGGCCTTGTCGGCACCCGGCGAGTCGATCGCACCCGCGAGATGGGTGGGGTTGTTGGCGACGATGCCCAGGGGCCTGCCCTCGATGCGCGCGAGCGCGGTCACCATGCCCGGGCCGAAGCCCCGGCGCAGCTCGAGGACCGAGTCCGTGTCGGCCAGGGTCTCGATCACCTGGCGCACGTCGTAGATGCGCAGCCGGTTCTCGGGAATCGCGGCGCGCAGCAGGCGCTGGTCCGCGCACCCCCACCCGGGCAGGGGGCCCTGGAAGTAGGCGAGGTACTTCCTCGCCACCTCCACCGCCTCGGCCTCGTCCTCGACGGGGAGGTCGACGACGCCGTCCGGCACCTGGACGTCCATCGGCCCCACCTCTTCGGGACGGAACACGCCGAGGCCGCCGCCCTCGATCATGGCCGGCCCACCCATGCCGATGTTCGAGTTCGCTGTGGCGATCACCACGTCGCAGCAGCCGAGGAGCGCTGCATTGCCCGCGAAGCAGCGCCCGGAGTTGATCCCGACCAGGGGGACCAGTCCGGAGAGTCGACCGAAGAGGTGGAATGCCATGCAGTCGAGACCGGCCACACCCGAGCCGTCGGTGTCGCCGGGTCGACCGCCGCCACCCTCGGTAAAGAGGATCAGGGGGGTGCGCCACTGCTCGGCCAGCTCGAACATGCGGTCCTTCTTGCGGTGGTTCTGCAAACCCTGGGTGCCCGCGAGCACCGTGTAGTCGTAGGAGAGGACGACGCAGCGGGACGCCTCGGACCCGAAGAGCGAGGCATTGACGGTGCCGACGCCGGCGACCAGACCGTCGGCGGGCGTCGATCGGATCAGGTCGTCGACGCTGCGGCGCCGCCGCTGCGCGGCGATCACCACCGAGCCGTACTCCGAGAAGGAGTCGTCGTCGCAGAGGTCCTCGATGTTCTCCCGCGCGGTGCGCTGGCCGGTCTTGCGTCGGCGCGCCACAGCGTCGGGCCGCTGCGGATCGAGTCCGAAGCCGATCCGCTCCCTCACCTCGGCCAGATCCGGGCGGATCCGGTCGAGGTCGACCTCCTCGCGATCCGCGGCGTAGTCCTTCTCGTCCGGGCCCTGCTCGATGAAGAGCAGCGGACTCGCCTCGAAGACCGTGTCGCCGGCGGCGATCGCCAGCGAGCGCACGACGCCGGCGCGATCGGCGACGATGACGTGCTCCATCTTCATCGCCTCCATGACGAGAAGCGGCTGCCCGTTCCGCACGCTGTCGCCGACGCTCACTTCCAGGGAGACGATCGTGCCCTGGAGCGGCGCCAGCACCGGCTCCGTCCCGGGCGGGCCGGTGGCGACGGGACGGGTGCGGGGGAGCGCGACCGGCGTGGCTGACGCCGCGGTCGCCGGGCCCTTGCCGTACACGAGCACCGAGAGCGGATCGTCGTCGTCCAGGCGGACCCCGGCCCGGCCATCGCCGCCCGGCGGGAGCGGGGCGTGGAGCTCCGCGTCGCGCAGGATCTCGCGCAGATGCGTGTCCACGAAGCGGGTGGTGACGCGGTTGGCCAGGACGTCCGGGTGGCGGAGCAGGCCGCGCAGGAAGGGCAGGTTCGTGGCGACGCCCTCGATGCGGAACTCGTCCAGGGCGCGCTCGGCGCGTCGCACCACCTGGGCGAAGTCGGCCGACGGGGAGTGGGCGACCAGCTTCGCCAGCAGCGAGTCGAAGCGCGGATTCGTCGTGTAGCCGGCGCTGGCGAAGCCGTCGACGCGCAGGCCCGGGCCCCCGGGCACCTCGTGGATCTGGATCGTGCCGCCGGAGGGACGGACGTTGCCGTCCTCGTCCAGCGTCTCCATGTTCACCCGGGCCTGGAGCGCATGGCCTCGCGGGGGTGGAACCTCCCCCTCCCCAAGACCGAGCTCGGCGAGCGACGCGCCCTGCGCGATGTGGAGCTGCGTCTGGACGAGATCGATCCCGGTCACGGCCTCGGTCACCGTGTGCTCGACCTGGAGGCGGGGGTTGGCCTCGAGGAAGAACCACGCGGGCTCGGCCCCGCCCTCGGCGTCCACCAGGAACTCGAAGGTGCCGAGGCTCTGGTATCCGACCTCCCGCGCGAGCCGCAGTGCCGCGCGGGTGAGCTCCTCGCGGAGCGCGGGCGAGAGGCTCGGGCTGGGCGAGATCTCGACCAGCTTCTGATGGCGCCGCTGCAGGCTGCACTCTCGCTCGAAGAGATGGCGCAGCCCGCCCGCCGCGTCGCCGACGATCTGCACCTCGATGTGGCGCGCTGCATCGAGGCAGCGCTCGGCGTAGAGGGCGTCGCTGCCGAAGGCGGCCAGGGCCTCGGAGGCGCAGCGCTCCCAGGCCGCGGGCAGCGCGTCGGCGGTCTCGACGCGCCGTAACCCGCGCCCGCCGCCGCCCCCCACGGCCTTCACCATGACGGCTCCGTCGCCTTCCCGGGAGTCGAGCAGCTCGCGGGTGGCGGCCAGGTCCAGCGCCGCCGGCAGCACCGGCACCCCGAGGCCCGCGGCGAGCTCCCGGGCGCGCCACTTGTTGCCCAGTATCTCCAGGGCCTCCGGCGACGGTCCCACGAAGTGGAGGCCCGCGGCGGCGCAGCGCCGCGCGAACGCCGCATCTTCGCTGAGGAAGCCGTAACCCGGGTGGATCGCGTCGCAGCCGGAGGCCCGAGCGGCCTCCACCAGCGCGTCGGCGTCCAGGTAGGCGGCGGGGCCGGCGCCCGCGAGGCCGTGGACCGCGTCGGCTCGCAGCAGGTGGGGGCTCGAGGCGTCGTCCTCGGAGGCCACGGCGACCGTAGCGATGCCCAGCTCGGACGCGGCGCGGATCACGCGCAGCGCCACCTCTCCTCGGTTGGCGACGAGCAGCTTCACGGCCCGCATGATAGAGCCTCCGGAGGCCGGGCGGGATCGGAAGGTGTTGCCAGCGGCCCCGGGCAGAACGGACACTCGGGGGAGAGAAGGAGGTGCCCATGACCCTGATGGAGCTCGGCGCGCTCGGCGAGTTCGTGGGGGCGATCGCCGTCGTCATCACGCTCGGCTATCTCGCCGTCCAGATCCGGCAGAACACCCAGGCCATGCAGGAGAATCGGCGGCTGGCGCTCGCCCAGAGGTATCAGATGCGCGCCGACGCGCTCCAGGACATGCTCGTGCACGCGGCCGAGTCCGAGCACATCGGGCCCGTCATCACGAAGCTGACGGAGATCGGCTATCCGGAGGACGTGAGATCCCTCGAGCAGCTGACTCCGATCGAGCGCGGTCGCTTTCGTCAGTGGCAGATCGCGCAGCAGACCCACTGGGACAACATGTTCTATCAATACCAGCAGGGATACATCGACGAGGAGTACTACCGGGACTCGTTCCGCGTCCGGGTTCGGCGGCTGGCTCCGATCTGGGCCGCGTTGGGCCTCACCGGAACCCGGAAGAGCTTCGAGCGCGAGACCCGCCGCGTCCTGACCGAGTCCGGCGAATAGGGGCTCCCCGGACGGGGTGGGATCCCCTTACGAGCCGTTCCCGGACGCCGCGTCCGCCTTCGCGTCCTGGGTCTTCTTCCAGTCCACGGACTGGAAGGACACCGGCGTCAGTGAGCTCGGATCGATCTCCTCGAGCTCGATCTCGCCCGACAGGACCGACTCCTTCCAGCGCGCGTGCTCCGGCTCCATGGCGTGGAACTCGGGCATGACGTCGCGGGCGAAGAGCTCGAGGCTCGAGCAGATGTCCTCGTGTCGGTTCTTCCCGGTCTGGTTGATGAGGATCACCTGGTCGATGTTCGAGGCGGCGAAGCGGTGGAGCCGCTCCGTCAGGGTCTTCGGTGAGCCGATCAGTCCGGAGGCGCGGCGGGCCTTCAGGCCTTCGTCGGTCTCGCGCCACTTCAGGTACTCCTCCCAGAGGCTGATCGAGCCGGGCACCACCGGGCCGTGGCGGTTGTAGAAGAGCAGTGCGAACTGGAAGAAGGTGGAGCCCTCGGCCTTCTCGAGCGCCTCCTCGTCGCTCTCGCAGCACATGAAGTTGCTGACGATGGCGATCTGCGGGTTGATCTCGTACTCGCAGAGCCGGTCCAGACGCTTCGTGACCGCGTTGTAGTACGCGTTCACCCAGGCGTTCGCCATTTCCGCGCCGAGGAACTGGAAGGCCAGCACGCCCAGGCCGCGGCGGCCGGCCATCTCGATCGTCTGGAACTGCGAGCACGCGACCCACAGCGGCGGATGGGGCCTCTGCCGCGGCTTCGGGACGACGTTGCGGAGCGGGAAGTCGAAGTGGCTGCCGTGGTACTCCCAGCCTTCCTTCGAGAACATGGGGATCAGGCAGCGGACCGCGTCCTCCCAGACCTCACGCTTGTCGCGGAAGCGGCGGTCGAAGGGGTGGAGCTCGGTGACGCTCGATCCCTCTCCGATGCCGAGCTCGACCCGTCCGTGACTCAGGAGGTCGAGGGTCGAGACGCGCTCGGCTACCCGCGCCGGATGGTTGGTCGTGAGCTGGATGATGCCGTGCCCGAGTCGGATGTTCTTCGTGCGCTGGCTCGCGGCTCCGAGGAAGACCTCCGGCGCGGAGGAGTGCGAGTACTCCTCCATGAAGTGGTGCTCGACCTCCCACGCGTAGTCGTAGCCAAGTCCGTCCGCGAGCTCGATCTGGTCGAGGGACTCGTGAAGGAGCGCGTACTCGCTCTCCTCCGTCCAGGGTCGCGGGATCTGGTGCTCGTAGAAGATTCCGAACTTCATCGCCTCACTTCCTCTGCCTGCGGGACCTAGATCGCGCTCGCACTGCGCAGCGCCTCGATCTCCTCCCACTCGAAGCCGGCCTCGAGCAGGACCTCCTCGGTATGCTGGCCGAGCTCCGGCGCGACGGCGCCCGGCGCGGTCGGCGTGTCGGAGAGCCGGATCGGCGTTCCGACCATCGTCACCTCACCCCACTCCGGGTGGACCACGCGCTGCAGGTAGCCGTTCTCGAATGCGCCCTCGTCACGCCCCACCTCGGAACGGTCGCGGACGGGGGCGTAGCGGATCCCCGCCTCCCGCAGGGTTCGCTCCCAATCGGCGGTGTTCCTCTCGCGGAAGGCGCCGGCCATGATCGAGAAGAGGGCACGGCGATCCTGGTCGCTGAAGATCGGCCGGTCGAAGCGCGGATCGGCTGCCAGATCGGGCCTCCCGATCAGCGCGAAGAAGTCGCGACGCTGGGGATCGGGTACGCCGACCAGCGCGATGTGCCCGTCCTTCGTCGGCACGATCCCGTAGATCATCGGGATCAGCGGGTGCCCACCCGCCGGAGGCGGCAGGTTCCGCCCGGTGAGGAAGGTGTAGGTGTACTCCGAGGCCTGGGCGTAGATCTGTCCGCCCAGGAGCGAGACCTCGACCCGCTGGCCGCGCCCCGTGCGCTCTCGCGCCAACAACGCTGCGAGTACCCCCCCGACCAGGTTCTGGGATCCGATGTGGTCCGCCAGGGTCGCGCCCACCGGGCTCGCGTCCTCGGGGCTGCTTCCCGTCGACCGGATGAGCCCCCCGGCCGCCTGGCCGGCGAGGTCGGCACCCCTGCGCCCGGCGTCGGGTCCGGTCGGGCCGAAGGAGCTGCCGCTGCCGACGACCAGCCTCGGGTTCCGTTGCGAGAGCACGTCGTATCCGAGCCCCCACTTCTCCAGCGTGCCCGGAACGAAGTTGGAGATCACGACGTCGGCAGCGTCGACGAGTCGAAGGAAGGCCCCCCGCCCGGCGTCGATGCGCAGGTCGAGGGTCACGCTCCGCTTCCCCCGGTTGCAGGCCACGAAGTAGGGAGCTCGCCGATCCTCGGCGGAGATCGGAATCCAGCGAGCCTGATCGCCCAGCCCGGGCAGCTCGATCTTTACGACGTCCGCGCCGAGGTCGCCGAGCATCGAGGCGGCCTGCGGCCCCTGCACCAGCAGGCCGAGATCGAGCACTCGCAGGCCCGCGAGGGGGCCGGACGCGCCGGACGTCGATGCCAGGGTCATGCGCTCGATTCGCTCCAGCTCGGCTCAGGCGACCGTGGCCCGGCCCCAGTAGTTGAACGCGGCGATCCTCGGGGTGTTCGGCAGGTACATGGTCTCGAGGCTTCCGATCGAGAAGCCGCCGTCCTCGAGGCAGCGGGGGATGGGCCGGTTCAGGTTGCAGCCCCCGGCGATCTTCTTCCACCAGGGATTGACCCGCCCCTGCCACCTGCGGATGTCGGGATCCGGCGCCTCCCCGTGCTCGCAGAAGAGCAGGGTGCCCCCCGGCTTGAGGACGCGACGCATCTGCACCAGCGCCGTATGGAAGTCGGGGATGGTACAGAGCGTGTAGGTGAGGACGACGGTGTCCACGCTGTCGTCGTCGAGGGGGATCTCCTCGCCGGGAAGATCGAGCCACTCCACCTCGATGGGCGCCCGCGCCAGGTTCTTCCGGGCCTTGCGACGCATGCCCTCGCTGGGCTCGAGGCCGAACACCAGCTCCACCTTCCGTGGATCGTAGAACGAGAGGTTGAGGCCGGATCCCATGCCGATCTCGAGCACCCGCCCCTCGGCGTGGGGCACCACCTTCTCGCGCTGCTTGAGGATCGGAGGCGCGCCGCAGCTGAGATGGATCAACTGGGGCAGGACGTATCTCTCGTAGAGACCCATGGGGGTGACCTCGAGGAGGGTTCGTGGGGAGGGTAACCGATCGGATCCGTTCCGATCCCGCGGTATCAGCCGGGCTCGCCGAGCTCCCTCCGGATCGCGGCCTCGAGGGCCTCGGGCTGGAAGCCGAAGGGTCCGGGTTCGCCCTGGAAGGCGACGCGCCCGCCTCGGGCGATCAGATACAGCCGATCCGGCAGCGCACCGTAGGCGCTCGCGATGGCGTCATCGATCCGGTCCACCACGACGGGCATGCGGATTCGCAGGCCGATCGCACAGGTGGCGGCGACCTGCTCGCGCTCCTCGTCGCTGGTCGGGTCGTCGAATCCGATCCCCGCGGCGCGGTTCATGCTGACGACCCAGCCGTCTTCCGGGTGCGCCTCGCGGATGTAGACGACGACGAACTCGATCCGGTCGCGGTAGTGCTCCCACATCTCGTGCAGGGATCCCAACTGGATCCGGAAGGGGGGTCAGGTGTAGGAGCCGAAGATCAGGGCGACCGGGCGTTGCGCCGACGTCCCGAGCAGGTGGAAGGTCCGGCCGGTGGGTTGCTCCCTTCCGGCGCTGAAATCGCGCAGCGGCAGCTCGAAGTCGCAGGCCGGGTCGCCCTCTCCGAGCTTCGCCGAGGAGAGGTCCTGGTGGACCGGATCGGCCATCACGTCCGGAAGCCCTTTCGGGGAGTCGTCGGCCGTGAAGGCCTTCCAGTCGAAATCGGGGCGAGGCTTCGGGTCGTTGCTCACGGGTTCCTCCTGGCGCGCGCGGCCCATTCTACGCCTGGGGGCCTGGAATCGGGTATAACCGGTCCCTGCCTCGTCGCTGCGTGATGGGGCGCGCAGGAGGGGCGGAGATGGCCGACGACGAGAGCGTTCTTTACGAGGAGCGCGACACCCTCGCGATCATCACCCTGAATCGACCGGAGAAGCTAAATACGCTGACGGAAGCGGTCGTGCAGGGTGTGGCCGATGGCATCGATGCGGCGACGGCCTCCCGGAACGTGAGGGCGGTCGTGCTGCGTGGCGAGGGCCGGGTCTTCACTGCGGGCTACGACCTGGTTGCCGGAGAGGAGGGCGGCTGGGGGAGTCCGTACGACGCGCCGAGCGCTCCGCCCCGGGAGGGGGCGTGGGACCCGGTCCGCGACTACCAGTGGATGGGCCGGAACGTCGAGCGGTTCATGAAGATCTGGCACTGCCCGAAGCCCGTGATCGGCCAGATCCACGGCTTCGCGGTGGGGGGCGCCACGGATCTCGTCCTCTGCTGCGATCAGCTCTTCATGGCCGACGATGCCTACATCGGCTACGCGCCCTCGCGCGTATACGGAACGCCGACGACGATGATCTGGGTCTATCGGCTGGGCCTCGAGCACGCCAAGCAGTTCCTGCTCACCGGTGAAGCGATCGACGCCGAGACCGCGCTGCGCATCGGTCTCGTGTCCCAGGTCCATCCGGCGGCGGAGCTCTCGGAGCGGGTCGAGGAGCACGCGCGGAAGTTCCAGCACATTCCGGCCAATCAGCTCGCGCTGAACAAGCTCTTGATCAACCAGGCCTTCGAGAACATGGGCCTTCGAACGACACAGCTCCTCGGCACCCTCTTCGACGGCGTGACGCGTCACACGGAGGAGGCCTACCGCTGGGCCGAGTCGTTTCGGGAGAAGGGCTTTCGTCAGGTGATCCGCGAGCGCGACGCGCCGTGGGGCGACTACGGCGAGAGGAAGAAGGCGCGTTAGCGCCTCGGGGCGGCGCACGTCCGGAGGTCGGCCTTGCGTTGGATCTGGATCGGGCTCGCGGTGGTCGTCGGTCTGCTCGCCGTCGTCTGGAGCGGTGCGCGCCTCTCGCTGGACGGCGATCGCGTCCACGCCGCGCAGACCCGGGCGCTGCCGCTCTGGAGTGGAGACCAGGGGCAGGGCGAGGGCTCGGGGATCTCGCTCTACCGGGTCGCCGCGCGCGGCCTCGAGTTCCGCACCCGGGTCGCAGGGCTCACGAATCCGGGCACCGCGGTCCTCATGCTCCACGGCTTCCCCGAGAGCTCGGCGATGTGGCAGCCGCTGCTGGAGGCAGCAGCCGCGGCGGGGCTTCGCGCCGCCGCCTTCGACCAGCGTGGCTACAGCCCCGGGGCCCGCCCCGAGGCGACCGGGCAGTACCGACTGCCGGAGCTCCACGCCGACGCCCTGGCGGTGGCCGACGCCCTGGGCTTCGAGCGCTTCCATCTGGTGGGCCACGACTGGGGATCGATCGTGGGATGGAGCGTGACCGCCGCCGAGCCGAGGCGCGTGATCAGCTGGACCTCGCTCTCGATTCCGCACCCGGAGGCGATAGCCCGGGCCAACCGGGGCCGCGGGACGCCGCTCTACATCCGCCTCTTCCGCGTTCCGGGCCTGATGGAGGCGGTCTTCGCTTTCGGTGGATTCGCGCTCCTCGATCCGATGATGGCGGAGGTCCCGCCCGAGCAGGTCGCCGAGTATCGCGCCCTCCTCTCGGAGCCGGGTGCGATGACGGCGGCCCTCGACTGGTATCGGGCCTTCGACGGATCGCCCCAGGTACCCCATCCGGTCTCGCAGCCGGTGCTCTACCTGTTCGGGAATCGGGACCTGCAGGTCTTCGTCGGGGAATCGCCCCGCGCTGCCCAGGAGGCCCTGATCCTCGGTCCCTACCTGAGCATCGAGGTCGACGCGGGACACTGGCTGATCGAGGAGCGCCCCGACGTCGTGGTTCCCGCCGTCCTCGATCACCTGGAGGCCCACTCCTAGTGGTCGATGGGAGCGCCCGCCGGGACCTCATCGCGGGCGCGGCGCCCCGGGTCCGGATCCTGCGACCGCTGCCCCGCGCAGACGTCACCCGGCTCGAGAGCGTCCTCTGCGATGAACGGCTCTGGGACGCCCTGCCGGTGCTGGCCGAGAGCCTTCGCTCCCGGGTGGTCCGGCTCGGCCTCTCCTCCGGTACGGTGGTGGTGAAGCGCTACCTGGAGCCGGCGGGCTATCGCCTGCGGACCTTCGGACGGCGCAGTCGCGGGAAGCGGGAGGCGCTCAACATGGAGCTCGTCCTCGCGGCCCTGCCGGACAACCCGGTTCGCGTGGTCGCCTGGGCGGAGGCCCGCCGCGCCGGTCTCGTCTCGGAGTCCTTCGTGGTGACGTCGGAGCTCGAGGACAGCTTCGACCTGCGCAGGGTCAAGCGCCTGGACGCCTCGGAGCGGGCACCGGTGATCGAGGCGGTGCTGCACGTGCTTCCGGAGCGGGTCGCGCGACTCCACGCCGGCGGCGTGTTCGCGAGAGCCCTGCGCGGAAAGAACGTGCTCTTCCAGCCGGCGACCGGCGTCGTGGCGCTGATCGACCAGCCCGAGGCCCGCAAGCTGCGTCGCCTCCGTCTACGCCACCGCGTCTACGACCTGGCCACACTGTCCCTCGAGCTGCGACGCTTCCTGGACGACGCGCAGTGGAGCCGGTTCCTCGCCTCCTATCGCGCCCACTGCCGCGACCTCGAGGGATGGGACGACCCTCGCTTCGACGAGGATCGCGTGGCGCGACGCGCGGAGCGCGCGGATCACAAGACCCGATTCAGCGCCTCGCGACGGGCGTTCTCGAAACGCCTGCGGCGCAGTGTCGTGGGCCGATGGCTGACCGGCCGTCGAGGCAAGCGGAGGTCGTGATCCCATCTCCCCCTTCAGGCGGGGGCCATCATGATTTACATTGTGCATGAATGGTAAATCGGATAGCGTGGTGTCGCTGATCGCGATCGAGCGCGGGGCCTCGCTCGCGCGTCTCGCCTCGACGAGGGGACCCGGATGAGCGCTTCGACCGAGACGATCGGGGGAGGCGGCGCCTCCGCCAGCCAGGTCGGCGGCCAGATCCCGCCGACCCTCTCCGGGGCCTGGCCCCTGATCGGACACCTCCTCGAGCTGCGTCGCGACCCCCTCGCACTGATGAGACGCGTGCGCAGCGAGTGCGGCGAGATCGGGACCTTCGAGCTGGCGCGGCACCGCGTCGTGCTCCTCACCGGCGAGGAGGCCCAGGAGGTCTTCTTCCGCGCGCCCGACGAGCAGCTCGACCAGGCCGCGGCCTATCCCTTCATGAAGCCCATCTTCGGCGAGGGGGTCGTCTTCGACGCCACCCCGGAGCAGCGCAAGCAGGCCATGCGCAATCAGTCGCTGCGCGACAAGTTCATGCGCGGCCACGCAGAGAAGATCGGCGCCGAGGTGGAGCGGATGACGCAGTCCTGGAGCGAGAGCGGCGAGATCGACGTGCTCGACTTCTTCTCCGAGCTCACGCTCTACACCGCGAGCACCTGTCTCATCGGCCCGCAGTTCCGGGAGGAGCTCGGGCCCGAGTGCGTGGGGATCTTCAAGGACCTCGAGCGGGGGACCGACGCCCTCGCCTACGTCAACCCCTACCTGCCGATTCCGGCGCTGCGAGCGCGAGACCGGGCGCGTCGGCAGCTCGTGGAGAAGATCGAGGCCATCTTCGAGAAGCGCGCTGGCAGCGATGCGGAGTACACGGACCTCTTCCACATCCTGCACGGACTTCGGCACCCCGATGGGAGTCGGCGCTACACCGACGACCAGATCACGGGGATGTTCATCTCCATGATGTTCGCCGGGCACCACACCACGTCCGTGGTGTCGTCCTGGGGACTCCTCGATCTGCTGATGCACCCGGAGTGGCTGCAGAAGATCGTGGCGGAGCTCGACGAGATCTACGCCGACGGGCGGGACGTCAGCTATCAGGCGCTGCGCGAGATTCCGCTGCTCGAGTGCGCCCTGAAGGAGACGCTGCGCCTGCATCCGCCCCTGGTGATCCTGATGCGCAAGGTCGTCTACGACTTCCACTACAAGGGCTGGACGGTGCCGGCGGGCTGGACCGTGGCGGCCTCCCCGGCGATCTCGAACCGGATGCCGGAGCACTTCCCGGATCCCGAGCGCTACCAGCCCGAGCGCTACTTCCCCGGACGGGAGGAAGACCGTCAGTCCTTCGCGTGGCTTCCCTTCGGCGCCGGACGTCACCGCTGCGTCGGGGCCGCCTTTGCGATGATCCAGCTCAAGGCGATCTTCTCCATCCTGCTCCGCCATTTCACGTTCGAGCTGGCGCAGCCCCCGACCAGCTACGGCGAAGACCTGTCGAAGATGGTGGTCGCCGTGCGACAGCCCTGCCGGGTGCGCTATCGGCGACGCGCGGCCGCCCACGCCGCCGCACCGGTGGTCGCGAGGGTCGCGACGGAGCCCGCCCGCGCCGAGGGCTTCCGGGTGTGCGTCGATCGCGACCTCTGCCAGGGCCATGCGGTCTGCGTCAGCGAGGCGCCGGAGGTCTTCGGGCTCGAGCGCGTGGACAACAAGGTCGTCCTGAAAAGCGAGTCCCCGGATCCGGCGCTGCGCCAGCGGGTCGAGCTGGCCGTGCGGCACTGCCCGACCCGGGCGCTGTCCATCGAGGAGTAGGGATCGGGATGGCCCGCGCGTCGCTGCGCCCGTCCTACGCAGACGCCTTCGACCCGGAGGTCGGGCTCGCCGATCTCACGCGGCAGGCACTCTGCAACCTCGGGAGGGAGTACCTGCTGGCGGGACACCTCCAGGATCGGGTGGGGCTGCCCCTGGTCGCCCAGCGCTTCGGCGAGGATGCCTACCTGCGCTTCTCCGTCGACGAGTGGATGGGGGCGAGCCCGATCTACAGCAAGCGCATGCAACGCGCCCTAGGCTTCGAGGGGAGCGACGTGGGGACGGTCTTCAAGAATCTCCAGCTCGACATCGGGGCGCCGCCCCAGTTCATGGACTTCCAGTTCCGCCTCGACGGGCCGGAGTACGGCGAGTTCTGGCTGCCCCACTGCGGTGCCCTGCTGGACGTCGAGCCCTTCGGCGAGAAGCGCGTCAAGCTCATGTGTCACGACATCGAAGATCCGACCTTCGACGCGACCGCGGCGGCCACCAATCCGCGCATGAAGATGCGGCCGATCCACCGCCCGCCGCGGGTGCCGGCGGGGCGCTATCCCCACTGCCGCTGGTCGGTGTTCATCGACGCCGAGAGCCGGCCCTACCAGCAGCACCCGAACCTCGCGATCATTCAGGCGTCGAAGATCGCCTCGATCCCGATCGATGTGCCCGAAGCGGATGCGGAGCCCGGGGGCTGGAAGGACTACTCGGGCGCCTTCGATCCGAGCTTCCAGCTCGAGGACCTCTCCCACCGGGCGCTGCTCGCCGTCGTCCAGGAGACGGCGGTCCAGGTGCACCTGCTCGCCCGGGCCTTCATGCTCTGCGTGGCGCAGCGCAACGGGGACGAGACGGCTCGGGAGCTGGGCACGCGCCAGTGGATCGGGATCGCGGCTCTGGCGGCGCTGCGTCTGAAGCGTGCGCTCGCCATCGAGGGCGACGACATCGAGGCCGTCGCGAAGGTGTTCCAGCTGCACCCCCACTTCCATCCGAGGACCTACGTGGACTTCCGGGTAGAGGTCACGGGCCCCCGGACCGCCCGCATCGCGATCGGCGACTGCCCGGCCCTCGACGAGGGGGATGCGCACTCGTGGCTGGCAGGCCTCGGCGCCGAGCCGCATCCCGCGCTCGATGCGATCGCCGGGGCCGTGAATCCGCGGACGCGCTGCCGGCCCGTCGAGGCGGGAGACGCCCGGCTCGCCTGGGAGGTGGTCCTGGATCCGGCCGCCGAGCCCCGGGACGACCCCCCGGAGCTCGCGCTGGCGCGCATCAGCCGGGGGGCGACCTTCGAGCTCGAGCAGCGCCGCCCGCTTCGGCGCTGAGGCCGGGCGGCGTCAGTCGGCGGCCCCTCCGGAGAGACCCTGCTTCGCCCGGCGCCGGTGCTCGTCGTGGGCGAACTCCAGCCGATAGGCCACGTAGTACTTGTAGATGTTCGCCACGTAGCGTACCGGCTCGGTGCCGACGCGCCGCGCGGCGACCACCTCCACGTTCTCGAACCAGCGATTGGGATCCAGCCCTAGGCTCTCGGCTTCCCTGCGCAGGCGGCCGATGCGGCTAGCGCCCGCGTTGTAGGCGGCGATCGCGAAGAGGTGGCGGTTCAGGGGATCGAGGTCCGGATCTTCGAAGTAGGTGTCGACGATCACACGCAGGTACTTCGCCCCGGCGTGGATGTTGTCCTCCAGCCTGGCGATGTCGGGAATGCCGACCTCCCGGGACGCTGCGGTGCTCGGCAGGAGCTGCATCACCCCGACCGCGCCGGCGGTGCTGGTGACGGCGTGATCCAGCCGCGACTCCTGATAGGCCTGGGCCGCCAGCAGGCGCCAGTCGAAGCCGTAGCGCTCGCCGTACTTCTTGAACAGGTGCATCATGCCCGCGAGTCGCTTCTTCTCCCGGCTGCTCCGGGCGTTTCGGACCCAGCGGTTCTCGCGCAGGTAGCGCGCGTAGACGACGTTGCCGATGGTGGAGCCCTTGCGGGCGCGCCGGGCGAAGGCGTTCACGGCCTCGGCGAGCTTCGGCGTGCCCTTGCGCAGCGCCCAGGCGATGGCGCCGTCCTTCCGGAGGACCATGTCCTCGTGGACCCGCAGGCTCGGCAGGACGTCGGACCACAGCTCGATCAGGTGGCTGTCGACGACCGTCGCGGGCAGGGTCCCGGCGGCCACGAGCTGGAGGATGTCCTCGACCTCCAGGTACTCGTCGGCCGGACGGATTCGTACCGGCGGCAGGTCGCGCTCCCGGAACCGGGCGTTCAGCAGCGCCAGGCTCTCGCGGTAGCTGCTCGAGGGGCGCACCCAGACCTCCTCGCCGGCCAGGTCCTCGATCCGTTCGGGCGTGGGGATTCCGGGCCCGCTGACCAGGATCTCGCGAATGCCGGTGCGGAGCGGTGCGGAGAAGTCGACGCTGGCGGCCCGGCTCTCGGTGACCGTCAGGTTGGCGGCCGCGATGTCGCCGCGGCCGGCCGCCAGCTCCCGGATCAGCGCGTCCCGCGCCACGGGGATGTAGACGGGGACGATGGGACGGCGGCGCAGCCCGAGCTTCCGATTCAGGTTCGCGGCGAAGTGCTCCACCAGCTCGTAGGTGATGCCCCGCGGCCGGACGCCGTCCAGGAAGTAGTTGGTGTCGCTGAAGGTCACGAGGACCCGCAGGCGACCGCGCTTGGCGATGCCGTCCAGGTCGCCGGTCCAGATCTCGTCGAGCCGGAGCGTGCTCCGCAGCCGGTCCTCCGGGGACGGCTCCGGGGGCGCCTCGGGCTGCGCAACGGCCGGGACGGTCGGAACGGCTGCGGCGACCGGGGGCTGCGGGAGCTCCTCCACCGCCGGGCGGTCGCAGGCGCCGAGAGCCAGGGCGAGGAGGCAGGCCAGGACGCGCCCGCCTGTGCTGATGATCCTCACGGCGCGAGAGTACCAGCTCCGGCGGGTGCCGAGCGAGGGCCGCGGGTCGGTCCCCTACGCGGGCTTCGTCCCGCAGGGGCGGGGCGCGCCTCAGTGGTCGAGGACGTCGGCGGCGACGAGCTCCTCGAGATGGGGGGTATCCCACCACGACAGCTGGAGCTGCTTTGCGCGTCGGAAGAAGAGCTGGATGTCGTACTCCCTCGTGAAGGCGACGCCGCCCCAGATCTGTGCGCACACCCGCGTCACCTCGCGGTAGGTCTCGCAGGCGAAGAGCTTCGCCATCGGCGCGAAGCGCGCGACCGACCGGCCCCGCGACCGGTTCCACGCCGCCTCGTGGACGAGTACCCGACCTCCGTCGATCCTCGTCGACGCGTCGGCCATGTAGTGGGCCAGCGCCTGGAAGGCACCGAGGGGCTTGTCGAACTGCACCCGCTCCTTCGAGTACTGGACGGTCTCCTCGAGGGCGCGGTCGGCTCCTCCGATGGCCTGGGCGGCCAGCAGGATGATCCCGTCGTGCATCCTCTTCTCGAAGTGGCTCCAGCCCGAGCCGGCGTCGCCGATGCGGTCGGCCGCCGGAACCCGCACGTTCTCGAAGTCGATCCGGTACTGCGCGTCCGAGGCCTGGGAGAGCTGCTGGGTGAGCGACACGCCCGGTGTCGCGGGGTCCACCAGGAAGAGATCCACGCCGGCGTCGCTCCGGGCCAGGACGATCAGCCGGTCCGCCGCGCTCCCGAAGTAGACGTGTCGCTTCGTGCCCGTGAGGACGAAGTCGTCTCCGTCGGCCTTCGCCGCGAGCTGCACGCCGACGGGTCCGAAGCCGCGGTCCGGCTCCAGCCAGGCCGGCGTGAGGATCGCGTCGCCATTGGCGATCTTCTCGAGCCAGGCATCCTTCTGATCGTCGCGGCCGGCCTCCAGGAGCAGACCGGCGCTCATCACCGCGCTCACGAAGTGCGGGACCGGTGCCAGCGCGCGCCCCAGCTCCTCGTAGACCAGCGCCGCCTCGAGCAGGCTCTGGCCGCTGCCGCCGTGGCTCTCGGGGATCAGGATGCCGTTCAGCCCCAGCTCCCCCATCTGCTTCCAGAGCTCGTCGGGGTAGCCCCTGGGATCGTCTTCCATCTGGCGCACCACGTCGATCGTGCAGTGCTCCTGAAGCATGCCCCGGGTCATGTCCACGAGCATCTGCTGCTCTTCGCTGAGATCGAGGTCCATGGGGGCTCCTTAGAAGTTCTTCGGCAGGCCGAGCTTGCGCCGGGCGATGATGTTCTTCTGGATCTCCGAGGACCCGCCGCCCACCGTCTCGTTCATGGTGGCCCGGTAGGCGCCCTCGAAGCGCCCGGCCAGGGGGGCGTCGTCCTCCCCCTCGCGGATCTGACCGGCCGCGCCGGTGATGTCCAGGGCGTCCTTGCAGACGCGCTGGGAGAGAGTCGTCGTGAAGAGCTTGTACTGCGACGACTCGATGGTCGGCGGCTTGCCACCCTCCTTCGCCGCGCAGACGAAGCGGGTGCTGAGGCCCTTCGCGACGGCGGTATCGGTCGCGATGTGCGCGATCAGCCGGCGAACGTTCGGGTCCCTGCGCAGCGGCTGGTCGTCCCGGGTCGCCGTCCTCGCCCACTCGATCAGCACCCGCGAGCGGTCCGCGATCGGGGAGAGGGTGAACATCGTGAAGCGCTCGAGGTCGAGGGCCTCCGAGATCATCTGGAAGCCCTTCCCGCGCTGTCCCACCAGGTAGTCGTCGGGGACGAAGACGTCCTCGAAGAAGACCTGGTTCGTGGTGTCCTTGCCGATGGTCGGGAGGCTCTGCACCTCGAGGCCCGGGTGGTCCATCGGAATGAGGAAGAGGCTCAGACCGTCGTGCTTCGGCTTCTCCGGATCGGTCCGGGCGCCCACCCAGTACCAGTCGGCGAAGTGGGCCGACGTGGTCCACATCTTCTGGCCGTTGAGCTTCCAGCCCCCGTCCACCTTCTCGGCCTTGAGCTGCATGTTCGCGGCGTCCGAGCCCGCCTGAGGCTCGCTGTAGCCCACTGCGAACTCGATCTCCGCATCGAGGATCTTGGGCAGGAACTCCTGCTTGAGCTTCTCGCTGCCGTGGCGGATCAGGGTCTTGCCGATGATGCCGACCCCCTTGCCGATCTGCGGGGCGGCATGGCGCGAGAGGGCCTCGTTGAGGATGAACTCGTAGACGCCCTCGATCTCCTTCCCGCCGTACTTCTTGGGCCAGGACATCCCGAGCCAGCCCTTCTTCGCCAGCTTCTTCATGAAGGCTCGGCGCTCGGGGGTGTCGGCGAGCTGGCTGAAGTTCTCGCGGGTGGGATCCATTACCACCGGGTCGTGGTTCTCCACCAGCCACTGCTCCACCTCGTCGGCAAACTTCTGCTCTTCGGGGGAGAAATCGAAGTCCACGGGGAGTCCTCCTCGGGATACCGGCCGTGGCGGGGAGCGCCCGGCGGGCCGAGACCGGATCATATACGATACGATTCGTATTGTAAACGCCGCGAGGTCGACGCCCTTCGGGGGCCCGCCGCGGCGGCCCCTCGCGCCGTCGTTCAGCGCCGACCGCCCGGTGTGAAGGCGCACGGCATGTGCTTGATGCCGTGGATGAAGTTCGAGCGCAGCATCTCGGGCGGGCCGGTGATCTCGAGGTCCGGGAGCCGGCGGCAGATCTCGCGGAACATCAGCCGGATCTCCCTGCGCGCGAGGTTGGCGCCCAGGCAGTAGTGGGGACCGGGTCCTCCGAAGCCCACGTGCTCGTTGGGCTTGCGGGCCACGTCGAAGCGGTAGGGGGCGTCGAAGGCCGACTCGTCGCGATTGCCCGAGTTGTACCAGAGCAGCACCTTGTCGCCTTCACGCAGGGTCTGGCCGCCCAGTGTCGTCTCGCGTGTGAGCGAGCGTCGCATGAAGATCACGGGACTCGCCCAGCGCACGATCTCCTCGACGGCCGTCGCGGCCAGGCCGTCGAAGTCCTCCCACCAGCGCCGGCGCTCGTCCGGGTTTTCGCTGAGGGCCTTCATGCCGTGGCTGATCGCGTTTCGCGTCGTCTCGTTCCCGGCCACGACCAGCAGTACGAAGAAGGAGGCGAGCTCCTCGTCGGTGAGCACGTCTTCGTCGCCCACCGCGTGGATGAGCGCCGTGGTGAGGTCCTCGCGCGGGTTGCTGCGCCGCTCCTCCGCCATCTCCCGCATCAACGCCGCCAGCTCGGAGCCGGCCTGGAGCGCTGCGGCCAGGGGGTTCGTCCCCTCCTGGAGGTACTCCGGGTCGCCGAGCCCGAGGATCAGGTTGGTCTTCTCGAAGACGAAGTGCGTCTGGCTCTCGGGAATCCCCACCATGTCGCAGATGATCTCGAGGGGGAGAGGCGCGGCGATCTCGGTGACGAAGTCGCACTCCCCCTTCTCGATCACCCGGTCCACGATGGCCTGGGCCCGCCTCTCGACGGAGTCCTCGATGCTCGAGAGCGCGCGGGGCGTGAAGCCCCGGGAGATGATGCGGCGCTGCCGGCCGTGGCGCGGGTCGTCCATGTTGATCATGCCGCCGAAGAACTCGTTCATCTCCGTCGGGAGGTCCGGGATCGACGTGGCGCCGCGGGCGGAGGAGAAGAGCTCGGGCGTGCGGCTCGCCTCGAGGATGTGGGCGTGCCGGGTGAGCGCCCAGTAGCCGGGTCCCTTCGGGATCGGGACCTCCGGGATGTCGATCTCCTCGAAGAAGCGGATCGGATCCTCGGCGCGAAGGGTGGCGAACGCACCCTCCCGCTCCTCCTCGGGCAGCAGCCAGAACTCGAGGCTCGAGAGGTCGATCTCTTCGAGGGCCAGGCTTCGTACGGGCTTCATGTCTCCCCCATCGGCCGCTCACCCGGGCGCGCTTCGATCGCGCGACGACCGAGGAGTCACGGGCTTCGTGGCTTGCGTCGCGTCTCGCCCCGGAGATTGACGGAGGAGAGGGGCTCGGGCTACCCCGCGCCTCCGAGGCGGGCGAAGACCGCATCCGGGGACTCGCCGCCGCCCTCCGTGTCGTCCGCGAGCCCGCTCAGATCGGCCGCCATGCGCTGACACAGCCGCGCGCCGTCGGTGACGCCCCGCGAGGCGAGCTCCGTCGGGAGGACCCGCTCGAGGACCACCTTCATCTGCTCCCGCGTGACGCTGCGCGCCTCCAGCCCCGACTCCTTCAGGGCGAGCCGCACGGTGCCGCGAGCCTCGAGCCGATCGAGATCGCTGTCGCGCTCGAGCTTCTCGCATACGAGGACGAAGGCTGCGGAGTCGGCCATGGCTAGGCCTCCTGGGCCGCGGTCTCGCCGCCGATCCAGCGCAGGTAGCTGGCGGGCGGGAGGAAGGTGAGATACCAGCAGCCGGCGATGAAGGTCCCCGCCACGGACGTCAGCATCAGGGGGGCCGGATGGTTCGCGACGTTGAAGCCCGCGCCTACGCAGCCGATCATCGCGAGAGCGGTGAGACCGGTGATGGCACAGCCGCTCCCCCAGAGCAGGAAGCGGTTGACGACGACGGGGTCGGCGAGGCCGAGCGCCAGACGCCTGCGCATCATGCCGTGATAGCGGAAGGACTCCCAGCCGGTCCAACCCATGCCGATGGCGAAGACGAGCGACAGACAGCCGATTCCGAGCTTCATGCCCAGGGTGACGATGCCTGGTGTCGAGGGGATCGTCGCCAGCACGACGGTGCCGGAGAGGATCGCCGCGCACGCCGCGAGCCAGACGAGCGGCTCCGCCCACTTCGAGTCGGCGCGAAAGACGTGCCAGGTGAAGAGGTAGAGGGCGAGCATGGACGAGATGATCGCGGCCAGACCGAGGGCGACGGCGAACAGCCGCACCTCGAAGCCGAAGGCGCCGCCCAGGGGCCGGCTGGCCACCACGAAGGGCTGCCCGACGGCAGCGTAGAGGAAGAGGGAGCCGCCGAGATAGAGCTCGGGAAGCTGCCGGGTGCGAAGCGCGATCCGCAGCATCCGGGCACCCACGACGGCGCCCACCACCACGAACGCGGCGGTGGCCAGCATTGCGACGAGCAGCATCGCTCCCCCGGAGACTGCGGACCGGAAGCGGTCCGTCTCCGTCGAATCGACCATTCGGATGCAACCCTTGAGCAGGGCTCGCCGCATCTGGAGCGTCGGGCAGGGCTTCCCCGGCGGGGCTGGATACCCCGTGCCGACAGGCGGCCCCGGCCGCGTCAGGGCGCCAGCTCGTCCAGGTTCCACCACGGAGACATGGCGAACTCGATCGAGCCCTCGAAGAGGAGCGCGCTTCGGGGGGCGCGCCCCACCAGTCGTCCCCAGGCGGTCCCGTCCTCGATCGAGACCTCGGCCACGTCCAGCTGGCGCGTCCGGGCGTTGGCCAGGCTCGCGTCGTAGAAGGTGCGATCGCAGATGCCGTTGCGCCAGTAGATGTAGTCGTTGGCGGTGACCCACTCCTCGGCGGCGCGGACGAGGGGCTCCCCCCCGGTCGCCCGGCATCGCGCGCGAAGTCGCCCTCCGCCCCCCGACATCACCTCGCTGACGATCCACTCCCCCGAGCGCTCGTGGGAGACCCGACCGGCGCGGGTCACGATGTGGACCGGGTCCATGGAGCCCGAGTCCGCCGCGGCCTCCACGATCATGTAGCGAGGCGTACCGCCCGGGTCGCGCACGTAGAGCGACCACTCGGCGCGGATGCCGTTCACGAGCCCGGACACCCGGTAGACGTTCAGGGTGAGGCAGTGAAAGGGCGTCTCGCCTTCCAGACAGCGGATCGGGGTCAGCGGGTGGGGGAGGTCCAGCTCGCGCTCGAGCTCTGGGACGCGGTCCGGCGGGATCTCGAAGTTGAGGTAGAGCGACGGGGGCTCGGCCTCGACCTTGAAGCGGATCAGCGGCCGCGCCTTTCCGAAGAGGATGTACAGGGACTCGCGCAGGTAGAGCTGCGAGTAGATGAAGCGCTTGACGAAGACGCGGAGGAGGCGCTGGATCCGGGTCATATCGTCCTCTTCCCACGCCGAGGCATCGATTGGCGCTCAGTCCTCGCCGAGCTCCTCGGCGTAGAGTCCGCCGAGCTGCGCGCGCAGGTGGAATCCGTCCCACTTCGGCGTGCCGTCGTGGTGGCCGATCGGAACCAGGGGGTTCTTGTAGACGGAGGTGGCTCCGTCCACCTTCATGACCTCGCCGCTCACGTAGCTGGCGGCGGGCGACATCAGGTACACGACTGCGCTCGAGACCTCGCTCTCGGTGGCTCCCCGGGGCCTGAGGCCCTATCTCCGGGCCCTGCCGCTCTGGCTGCGCGGCAGTCCCTTTCAACTCAAGGTCTGGGAGGCCCTGCTGCGGATCCCAC
>Ga0209536_100003081_pt1 | contig 26959 bp, 26 predicted proteins | sample DeeMarSeWOR28_12_FD_187461 | JGI IMG/M metagenome (GOLD analysis project Ga0209536, IMG submission 187461) | Marine sediment microbial communities from White Oak River estuary, North Carolina - WOR-2-8_12 (SPAdes) (version 2) | ecosystem: Environmental > Aquatic > Marine > Intertidal zone >... | reverse complement strand
GCCAAAAAATGGCGATTTTAGCAGTTTCGCATATAATAAAATCAATAACTTACAAATGCTAAATTCACAGATTTAGGGTTTTTCGACAGTCTCTGAGAGCACATGTATCTTGGCAATTTTAAAGATATGAAACGGATATCTGCAACCTATCGCATTTTTAAATTGGGTGCCAAACCGGAAGCCCCAAAAATGCGGCTGTGAGGCAATAAAGAGGGCTAATCCATTGGCTCGGATTCATCCCTTTGAGTTGTGATGTTTATCGAATAGCCAAAAAATTTTTAGACTTGATATCTACCAATTTGTTGGATATTGCAGGTTTTATGAGTGGTCAGAAAGCATTGGTTTGCATGCCCATTGAACTTAATTTGGCCTGCCCATCAAATAGGGTTGGTTTCATTTATCATATCTGAAAAAATATCATTTGACCCATAAACATTCAATGATGTATATGATGTCAAAATAGTCTGAATTTCCTTCTCAACCTACACTAAGGCACAACATTCTCTGCTGAATCAAGCCAAAATCTAAATATCAGACCGCACATTCTTGAACGAACAAATTCTCGACTATTTATATCATAAATAAGGTGCCGCCAACAGTGCAGCGTGTGCTGACCTATCTATCAGCATATAACCTCATAATTAAGTACCTTTACCTGAGAAGGTAGCACTCCGATGAAGCCCCGATTCTTTCATCTATTTTCGATCCTTATTTTGTTATTTTCAGCTTTAGTTTTTGCAGGAGATGAGAACATTAAATGGATTAGGATTCAAGCTGAGAAGGGCAATGTTTCAGCCCAGTTTAAACTTGGGATTATGTATTTTAGAGGACGAGAAACATCACAAGATTATAAAAAAGCATTTAATTGGTTCCAGAGGGCAGCAGAACAAGGATTGCCTGAAGCCCAGCATAATATTGGTGTCATGTATTATGAGGGCAAAGGAGTATCAAAAAATTATCCAGAAGCGCTGAAATGGTTCAACAAAGCTGCAAGAAAAAACAATCCAAAAGCCCAATACAATCTTGGTGTTTTATATGCTTCAGGTGAGGGAGTTTTGAAAGACTATGTAAAAGCATATGCTTGGATGAGTTTGGCTTATTCTAATGGATATGAAAAAGCCAAAGACAATATTTTGATTTTAAATCACTCGATGACTGCTTCTGATATGCAAGAGGCCGAATTAGAGGCTGCTAAAATTCGGAAAGCTTTTAAAGATAATAATTAATATAAAAGCATTGGATCTACTTGCAGATATCAAAGTTTTATTGAAGATATCACACCTATGAAAAAGCAAACAAACCATTCTCCTCATAAAATGTATTTCAATCAAAGGTTAAGGTATCAGATAATTTCTTCATCCAGCTGTGAGCCTTTTCCGCCATTTTTTCATATTGATCCAACTTAATTCCCAAGCGTTTGAGCACCACAGACGAGGGCATGGCATGCTGTCCACTAGCTGAATCACTGTCAGCATTAGATTGACAAACATGATTAGATAAATAGACAATATCTGATTGCATGTTTGAATTTTTGATAGCTTCTGGATTGTGGTGCCAGCGAACCGCATTAACAATATCAATGGGAAAGGACCACTTGGCTAAGATTAGTGCTCCGATTTCAGCATGATCAGTCCCCAGGACCATATGTTCGGCTACATCCAAAGGTACTGCATTCGAAGTAATACTTTCGATTTTTTGCAGCTCTTCTTTTACAAACTTGCCTAAAATCAGTTTTCCCATGTCATGGAGCAGGGCTGGGGTAAAAACATCATCCGTTTCAGCAATTTTTCTATTTTTTGCTAAAGCTTCGGCGGTATTTGATACCGCAATTGAGTGGAGCCAGAGTTCTCCAGGAGATAAGTCATATCCTTCAACAGCTTGCTCCATCGTTTTGCTCATACAAGCACTGACTGCAATTTGGGCAAACCGCTTGACCCCCAATAAGATAACTGCTTGTTTCAAAGATCCAACTTTTGTGGATAATCCAAAAAACGCAGAATTCGCCAACCTAAGAACATTGGTGGCAAGTCCCGGATCGTGACGTAAGATCTCCTCTATTTCATTTACCGTTACGTCCACTTTATTGAGAAGCGCCCTCAACTTTAACCCTGCTCGCGGCATGCTGGGAAATGTTGACACTTCCATTGTGATTTTGTCTGGTATATCGTTATTGATAGTGCTCACTTCTTCTGATGATGCCATAAAAAACACTTTCCCCTTTATCTTAATGTGAAATTTTCGCGTCGTGATACGGCAAATAGGTTTGTCTGATCAAATCATATTTTTCGGGCCGATGCCCAATAAAATGGTGTTAATCATTTCTTATTTTTATCAGATACGTTTCTCAATATAGGGATTGGTAAAGATCCATTATTAACTAATTACGAAGCCTTACAGCGGGTGGTCATGTTAGCGTAATAGATTCATTTTATCATATCACAAATACGAAGGATTTCAATTTTGCAGATCTAGATTCATCGAAGAACGATAGGCATTTTTGTTACATTAGGGGGATATGCAACTTTTCTATTCGGATTTTATTGTCGGTCAATATCAAGACAGCGGATTATAAGAGAGTCAACTTTAGGAACTGATTTTAGGGGCCTTGGGGCGCAGGAGCGCTTCAACCACATTGCGCACATATTGTTCGTCGGAAATTCCGTCGGTGGCTTCTTGCGGAAAGCTTACAATGCTTTTGAAATACCCACTGAGCTCATGGAAAAGCTCAACCCGGGCCCGGGGCTCCAGGTCATTGCGTCGCACGATCGATTCAACCGCAATCTGGGCCTCTAATGGCGTGACATTTTGTCTGAGGCGGGCTTCGATATGAGGATATTCGCGAAAGGAATTGTATTTGCTCTCTAAAAGTTGATTCAAGTCCGGTTCGGCAATATGAGGGCTCCAGACCACAATGGTATTGGCCGCAAAATCTCCCAGGCGCTGCGCTCGCTTGTTAAACAGGCATGCCAGACCGCCAATCAAATACAACGCCGGCAAACTGTCGACAAATCTTAACAGATTCCGGATGACGATCTGGTTGAATTGAAGCCGCAATCCCTGTTCATCCATAACTCTGAGCCGCAAAAGCCGTTTGCCCAGTGTCTGGCCATGCCAGTACCACTCCGTTAAGATGCCGTAGCCGATCGAAACAATAAAAAAACCGATAATATTGGCCGCCATTGCCAGGTCACGGCTGAGAATACCCAGGAGCCCGAAAACCACATTTAAAATCGAAATGAGGGCAAAAATCGTCCCCAGATCGATTGCCCAGGCCAGAAAGCGGGTAATCGGCCCCGCGAGCAGCAGCGAGAATTCGATCCCTTCAGGCGTTTTAATGATGAGTGTATTTGTTCTGCTGGATAACATAATATTTAAGAGTGCCTAAAGTGACTAAAGTGATCTAGAGTGACTAAAGTTGAGGAATTCTATCATTTTTATAAAAGATAGAGCACAGCGATACTTTAACTTTAGGCACTTTAGTTCACTCTCAACTTTAGGCATTTTTCTTGCCGGCCCTTCCCAGAAACAGCGCCAGAATACTCAACTCAAAAACGCCGAACCCAATTTTGATTGCATACGGCATGACCGGTTCATGATATTGTGAAAAAAAGGCTTCAATAATACCCGCCCATACCAGCATCAGGGCCACGCCGGATATGAGCGTCACCAGATCATTGGATATTTTGCGCAGCCGCATTCGCAAAGATATCGGTTTGCCCCAGCCGATAAGCGCCCCGGCCAGTAAAATGCCGGCCTGCCCGGCAAGCAAAATGGCCGGGATTTCAACAGCCCCGTGTGGCAGCAGCCAGCCTAAGAGGAAGGATGTCTCCCCGGCCATCACATAATCGACGGCCACCGCGCCTAAAATGATGCCGTTATAAAATAACATGATCAATGTGCCGACCCCCCAGGTCAGGCCCAGTGCCAGCGTCAGAATGGCCACTTTGGTATTGTGCGTCATTAAAAATGAGGAAAAGGTAGTTTTGGCGCCTTTGAGCCGATCGGCATCGGCGTCTTCTTCTTTTTTTACCCTTTCAGATGGGTCCCCCTGCAGATGAGAAAACGGAAGCAGTATCTGTTTTGTATTCGAATCCACGATAACCGTAAATCCGCCAAAGGCTGCGCCCACCACGATCGCCAGCAGGCTGATCCAAAAGGCACGAATGTGTTTGCGGAATGTCTGCGGAAAGGTCGCAAAAAACCAGTGCAATGGCCGGAGCCGGTGGGGTTTTTCACGGGTTTCATGGATCTCACCAAAGGCTCTGCCCACTAAAGCTTCAAGATAAAGTCGGGTGTTCGGCTCAGCGGAAAAAGTCGAAATTTTAGCCAGATCCGCCGAGGCCCGCTGATAAAGATAATGAAAGCGTTCAAGCTGCCTGAGTGTTAGAGTGATCTCCGGTTTTTTTTCAAGCCGGTCTAAAACCGCTTCCAATTCCGACCAGCAGGGGCGCTCCTCGGTGATAAATTTTTGAAGATCTATAATCATATCGCAATTAAATGGGCTGAAATTTAAAATGCCTAAAATGATCTAAAATTAAGAAAATATTTTATAGCGAGCATAAATGTTTACTTGCTCCCAATAGATGTAAACCGTGCAAGTAATTCGCTGCACTCATCGTAATCTGTCTTTATTTCTTCCCATTTTAACCATTTTACTTCTGTAATTACTTCTAAACAGAATTGAGTTTCACTTGATTCACTTTCACATATTTTGATTCTATTTCTAAAATCCGCTTTACTTCTGGCGCGATTGGCTTCGCGGTAATTAGCGCCAACTGAAGTTCCAGCCTTCGTGAGTTGATTTCTAACAACTCTTCCTTCTGGAGTATTGGGTAATCTGGCTGATATTTTAGTTATTCTAACTGCAAACCTCCGGGTTCGTTTTTCAAGGTCTTTGGCAAATTCTTTACGGCTCATAGGCTTTCGCATTAAATTTTAGTCATTTTAGCTCATTTTAGTTCATTTTAGGCATTTTCCATTACAAAACCTGCCTCCTCTTCAACGCCAGATACTGTGAAACCATCTCCGTGCAGAGGTTTTCGGAATTCAACATGGCAAAACCGACACCGCGTCTTTGCAAAACTTTTTGAGTTTCCCGTAACCGCCGCCAGGCCATATGGCCGCCCAGATTGTTGTAAATATCATTAACCGAAGAAACGGATTCGGACGCAAAAAGCGGTTTCACGACCATGGGCTTGATCATGTTGACCAGCACCACATGATTCCTTGAAATTAGATCGATGTGCTGCGTAAAACTATCGGCCAGGACCGGATCATACAGATGGGTTAAAAAAACCAGCAAGGCCCGCCGACGGATTTTGGTGGCGATAAATGTGAACAATTCAGCAAAATCGGGAGAGACCCTCTGTGGTTGCATCGTGTAGAGTGCATCCCGACAAACATTGAAATGCGCCCTGCCCATTTTTGCTTTTAAAAAAGAGCGTATCTTATCGTCAAAGGCCAGCAAACCAAACAAATCCCCCTGCCTTTCAGCGGCCAGCGCCATGATCAGGGCAGCCGTTATATACCGTTGCAACACCGTGGTGAATTTGTCAGCGTGCTTTTGCTTTTCTTCCCCATTGCCCGACACGGAGCCGTCCCCCGAAGATCTGGCACTTAATCGGGATGCATCGATGATGACGTAGATTTGCTGGGTCCGCTCGATCTGATAAACTTTTGTGATCGGCAAGCCTCTCTTGGCGGTGGTCTTCCAGTGAATATCTTCAAAGCTGTCACCGGGAAGGTATTCGCGGAGCTGCTCAAAATCCCGCCCTTTGCCGATCTGCCGCTGGGCGTGGATTCCCAATCCTCTGTTTAAGAAAAGCGCGCTTAAATTTTTGCGCTCCTCAAGGAGATTCGGATAAACCCGAATTTCCATGCCGATCCGGAGCGCGTTGCGAACGGACCAGAATCCCCATACAGATGCCGCCTCCAGATAGCACCCATCAATCGGGTATCGTCCCTGTTTTAGGCCTTTGAGCAGCCAGGCGACAGACGACACCGGCTTATCTTCCGGCAGTTGGACGCTAAGTTCCAGTGCCGGTGTATAAATTTCTTGCGGGAGTGCCAAACCCAGTCGAATGAATCTGACCGTCAGTTTCTCGTTTTCAATCTGCAGATCAAAATTGGTCTCCCTGCCCTTTGAAATCCGAACAACCTCCGGCAGCACGATGCGTATACCTGCCAGCCGTTCCCGTGAACGATAGGCATCCGTGATCACAACAGCGAGGGTCGCCGCCGCCACAATGATGGTGGGCACAATCACAGCGTCAACCACCAGCAGCACCAGGGTAAAAGGCAAAACGATCAGCCCCACAAACAACATGAGGCGGTATGTCGGCACCAATTTCACTATTCGGTCACCTGACCTGTTTCAGTTTAACAGCTTTAATTCAGAGCAATAATCCAAGTCTTCGTAAGCAACAAATGCCTAAATGAACTAAAATGAGCTAAAATGCCTAAAATTAAATAACGACTGAAATCCTTCCAAAATTTTAGGCAGATTAGGCATTTTAGTCATTTTAGGCACTTTTTGAATATCGTAAAAACTATCATTAACGTGGGACGGCAATTTCCTTTAGAATAGATTCAATGACCTCCCTGACCGTCAGTCCCTCGATTTCATATTCGGGCCGCAGAATCAGCCGGTGTTCCAGCACCGGATAAGCCATTGTTTTGATATCATCCGGGGTAACAAAATCCCGCCCGCTAATGGTTGCAAAAGCCCGGCTGGAAAGCAGCAGCGCCTGGGTGGCCCGCGGCCCGGCGCCAACCAGTATGCTTTGATGGTTGCGGGTTTTACGAACGATGTCCACCACGTAAGAGACCAGGTCTTCCTTGACGAGAATCCCTTCCAGGGCCGCGCGCAGTTTTGGCAAAACCTCCGGTTTGATGATCTGCTGAACCGCGCCACTGGCCAGCGTATCCTCAGGCGTATCTTTACCCAGCATTCGTCGAGCAAGTGTAAGTTCCTCATCTTTGCCGGGAGGGTCCATCGTTATTTTGAGCATAAACCGATCTTTCTGGGCTTCGGGCAGCGGATAGGTGCCCTCATATTCGATCGGGTTCTGGGTGGCAAACACCGTAAAATTCACGGGTAACGGGTGCGTCTCGCGGTCAATGGTGACCGTTCGTTCCTGCATGGCCTGAAGCAATGCCGATTGCGTTTTGGCCGGTGCCCGGTTGATTTCATCGGCCAGCAAAAAGGAGCAAAAAACCGGGCCCTTTACCAGCGAAAATTCACTGGTCTGCAGGTTAAAGACATGCGTTCCGGTGATATCGGTCGGCATTAAATCCGGTGTAAATTGAATACGCGCGAAATCACATTGCATCACATGCGCCAGGGTCCGCACCAGCAGGGTTTTCGCTATGCCGGGTACACCTTCGATGAGCGCATGCGTGCCGGTAAAAATCGCAATCAGGGCCTGATCGACCACATGCTCGTAACCAATGATCACCTTGGCCACTTCCTGTTTCGTTTTTAAAAGGACTTTTTTTAAAATTTCCGTATTTTCATTCATCGTATCTTCCCTTTGAAATTATTTTACTGATCCGTCGATAACCGGTGACCGGATCAATAGATTTGGGGCTGCGTTTTGTTATCATTTTAAAGGCTGATTTTATTTTCGCCAGCTGATTGCTGCGAAACCGCTTTTCAGGTTGAATCGTACGTTCCCATTCCCGTATGCAAACCTGCAAAATGTGCCGGGTGGGGATATTGCGGCGCAACAGGCTGATCAAACCCTGAGTGGAATCCCGATCCGAGATGAAATCTCCGCCCACTTGTGCCTGGCTTGTCTTCGGCGGCGGCACAAAATAAACCGAATTCTTCCAGATAAACAAGAGCGCTAAAACAGCCACCGTTAATATAAACCAGTGGAAACGGTGTTTTTTAATCAGGCTCAGTACCCCGGGGTGTTTGAAGATGCCAAAATGGGTTTCATCAAAGACGACGGTTGCGCTTTCACCGAGCATCCAGGCTAAAAGTTCAGGATGACGTTCAGATCGCAGCGCTTCATTACTCAGGAAAAAAGAGTCCGCCGCGAGCACCAGACTGCCGCTGCCATAGGGTTTTTCAACAATGACCGGCCGGCCATCCGCAGTGTAAATCACCCGCCAGGTGTGATCAAGATCATCAAAATACAGCGCGGTATGCCAGGAGATCGTTTGGGGCAGGCCGTTTAGAGCGGCCGGGGATCGATCATCACTGACATTGGCAGCTTTATCCGGCGGCTTTTCGGCAAACGCAAAAGCCAGCCCCCATTTTTCCTTTAAAGAAACACAATTGCGCTGCTGTTCAGGGATTAAAGGGTCAGGCCCTCCTTCCAGGTGTTTATCATCCTTATTTGGCGAATCTGAAGTCCTATCAGCTGTGTGCGGCTTCGGTAGATTTTCGTTATCGCCGGGTGCATCTTTCTGATGGGCATTATCGCTATCTTTGGTTTCTTTTCTGGGCGCGGCACATTTTGCCATTCGCCAGTTGGCCGGTTTTTTCTCAACCGGCAGGAAGCATAAAACCAGGCGGCCGCCGGCATTGGTGAGCCGCTCAAATACCGGGAACCACTCCGCTGACACGGAATCGGAATCAAATACGGGCGTTCCGATATAAAAAAACGCAGTGTTTTCATTAAATTCCAGCGTTTGCAGGGAACGGTAATTGCGGCCGACCGCCGTGTCATTGATGTTTTCCAGACTGCTGTAGAATGCACGGCTTCCCAGCGGATCACTGCGTAATGACGAATAGGCCGGATATACATCCCCGGCTTCAAAGCGCAGCAAAAATAACTTGAGCACCCCGAACATAAAGCCCGACACAATCACAACAAAAATGATTGCCCGTAAGGTTTTAGCGTTGAGCAATGGTCATCACCTTTTTTTGAATGGCGGCGAAATTGTCCAGATCAGGCCGACTGATGTTATACATGCCGTACCAGACACGCTCAAATATTTCTCTGCTTTTGGAAAAGGCCGGCAGCAGGCCTTCTTTTTGATGAGCCCGGCGATGCAATTCCATTTCATAATCTTGATTGGATTTAAACTTTTCGATCGTGATCAATTCATGCTCGGCCAGGCCGGCGAGGGATGCCAGATAGAAAGCCCGGATGGCCAGGCGCAATGACCCCTTTTCGGCTAATTGGCGCGCCAGATCCAGCCAACGGTTTGTGGGCAGATCATCGGCGGTGGTGTCTTCGTCTTCCAGATCGGGTGTGGATTCAACCGCCGCAGCAGCAATTGCTGTCCGTGCTGCCTGCCGACGCATCCAGGAACGCCATAGAATATATCCCAGTGCGCCCAAAAGCCCGATGAGCAGGGCAATGACGGCAATCCGCACGGATGATACCCAGTTTGCATCCGGTGAAGCCTTGTGCCGCTCACTGCCGGGCATCAGGCCGATCAGCCAATCGATCAGTTTGTCAATCCAGTTTATGGCGGCATTTAACGCCTTTGCCGCTTTATCGATGATCCACGCCACCACCGACGCAATCGGCCCCTCAGGCGCTTTCTCATCCTCAGCGATTCTCTCTCTGGGCATCCGCCAGACAAACTCCCGTCGTTCCATGACCTCGTCAATAGAACGATCCAGTGCTTCGGGTGAGGTGAAAGCGGTCTCGCTCGCCCTTAGCGGCATGGGATCGGCGGCCAATAACGCCACAACCAACACACCGATGACGGCTGCGGTGCGATTGCGCAACCGACCTTTTAATTCTGTTTTCAGGTCGTCGCCGGATTTTAAGGCCGCACCGTAGAAACAGCGCAGAACATAAACGGTCTTAACCAACGGATTCATGCACAAATAGGCCATGCCGATCGTTACGACCCAGAAGGTTGTGTTGATGACGTGAGTTCCGCTCAGGGTAAACATGGATTCGATACCAAAATAATTCTTCAATAGGTGGGGCAAGCCATAGATCGCAACGGCGATATTGATAAAAACAACGCTGCCAAACATAAAAAAGACCGACATCAGAATATGATTCTGCCGCGGCCATAGTTTGGCCTGAAACCACGCTTTTTTACATAATGTTTTTAGATCATTCAGCTCGCTAGCGGCCAAAACGGTTGCATTTTGATAGAAGGCATAGCACCAGCCAAATGGAATGAAGACCAGGGCTGCCAGCGGCAGAATAAAAAAAGCGGTTGCATGAATAACGGCCTGATTTGCGGCAAGCGACAGAACTCGCTGCAAGGTCCATCGCGGCAGGGGTTCTCCGCTGATTTTCAGCTTTACGCTTGCGGCAAATACAACATGCCAGCATTTCATCCATATATACAGCAGCGCAAGACCCAGAGAGGCCACCGCATGGTAGCTCCTGGCATCGGCACTGCGACTCATGTCGGCCCAAAAATAAAACAGGCCCAGTAAAAACGGCAAAGTTCCAATGAAGTAGCTGGAAAGTAAAAACAGGGGCGTCTTTCGCAGTAAATGCACCGCTTCTTCCAAAAGGAGGATCACACCCTTACGGTGTTGTTTTGACCTGGGTTTCATTGCGGCTTCCACCACCCCATTTCCCACAACGTCCCTTCGTGAAATGAGGAAGGAAGCGACAGCAGAATTTGCCCCAGATAATAGAAGAATAGCCACAGAAACATTGCACCCAACAAAAAATGGATAAAGCGGGCAAATCGGCCAAAGCGACTTCGACCGGCAACATCGGCATTGATTTTGCCGTCCAGGCAGGCCGCACACAGTACTTTGTCTTCGTGTTCGGTCACACATTCGCGACAAAAATAGCGATGGCACTCCGGGCAGCGGGCAACCGCTTCGCGCAACAGATGATTAAAGCATCGCTGGTGCAGCAGATCTTCCATCAGGATATCCTTTTTACAGCACCGTTATGGACCGGCGTGGTCGGCACGGCTGCAGACGGGGCAATGGCTTGCTGAGGTTTTTTTAACATGAAAAGCCCCGGGATCCCGATAACAGCAGCGCCGCTGATGGCGATAATATTAACCGTCATTATTAAGGGGCTTTCCCAGGGTGAGGCAGCGGCAAACAGTTTTAACAATTCCCACTGGTTCCGTAAAATTTCGGGATGTCTGAATGCGATGCCCATGCTGATAATATAGCCGGCAATAAAAGAAAAGCAGACATATCCCAGCGCCGCCCAGGTCAGGGTGCGGAGGGGGCGTTTCAAATTACTCTGATGCTGCTTGACCAGGGCCACAACCACGCAGATTCCCAACAGCATCGTTATGGCCGATCCCACCACCGTCAGGGCGACATGGGTGAGCATAAAGCCGGCGGCGACGATAAGACCATCGGCAACCAATAATGCAAATAAAAATAAATGCTCGCGCCCGCGTTCATGCCGCTGTGCGCTCAGGGTGCGCTGCTTGGCACCGCCCGGCGGCTGGTGGGTTCGCCGGGTGGATGAAGAAACCGACTGTTTATCAAAGAGGTTCGGATCGATTCGTCCCTGTCGCCGTTCGATGATGGATCTGAGCCGGTTCATCACCGGCTCGGTCGTTTTTAAGCGATGCAGCGAGTACAATTTTTCAGTCTGAACGGCAGTGAGCAAAACCGTTTCACAGGTGGGGCCTTTTAAAACGTTTATCAGCAAAATGAGCAATATGGCAGCAGCAACGGTTGCGTGAAAAAAGCTCAAACCACCACCGGAAGTAACCGCAAAAAGACAGAAAAGCCCGGATAGGGCCCCGATAACAATATTTTGAATCCTCCCCGTCCCGGTTTTGCGAGTGACAATGGCTTGAATATCATCGAAGTAATAGCGCTTATAGTCCTCTACACCCCATCGCGAATAGATCTGCAGCAAATGGTCGGCGCCCTGCCAGAGGGTATGGTGTCCGATTAAAAAGCCCTTTTTTTTACCGGGCAGCCGCTGGTATGTTGGTATTTCGTTGGGCATTTTTTGCTAAAATTATAGCCTTTCAACCGATTTCTTGGTGCTTCTTCAAATTAAACTTAATAAGCCTGAAAGCCGGGAGGCGAGTGCTGGCAAGCAATATTAGCTCACAGCTCATGGCTCATAGCTCGTAGTAAACTAACAGCTAAGCGCTATGAGCTACGAGCTCTTAATCGCCTTCCAGCATCATTTTACCCCTAGGTTGCAATCAGGCTGCCAAAAAACAGGATCCATGCGGCAATTTGTAAACAGGCAATCGTGAATGCCAAGACAAATCGGATTTTAGTCCGTCGCATGATACTGCCGGGGGCACCCCAGTAGCGGATGACCATAAAAAGAACGACGGGCGCAGTAATAAGGGTAAACCATACAAATATCATTGAAATCAGCGCGATATACAAAGCAACCTTGTCATAACATACGCGATGGTTTTCCAGATTTTTTATCTTGCGTTTGGTTTTTCCCGTTTCCAGACACACCGGGCACAGATGCCGGTTGTTGAAATCAACGTCGCACAACGCACACAAAAACCGACCGCAGGACGAACAGGCGACGGCCGCCTTTTTGTCCGGGTGATAAAAGCAACCGGCTTCTTTCTCAGCCTGCAGTGGATCTCCGGTTTGGCCGGAGGGCAGTTTACGAAAAAAAGCCGGGTAAACATCCGCGCGTATCGGTTCCTTGCATGTCGGGCAGGGAATCAGCGCAAAGGTGTTGATCGTCTCAGCGCTGAACGGTGTTTTGCACTGGGTGCAAGAAAGCAAGTGTTGGCTCCTTATGATTTATTTTTTTTGCGGCAATACCGCCCCAACCAGCCGGAATAGCCTATGAGATTTAACAGGAGTGGTGGAGTGCTGGAGTATTGGAGTACTGGAAAAAACCGAATCGGCGACGCTTTGCTTCCGCTACTCCATTACTCCATCGCTCCATTACTCCATGGAAGAAAAAACAATTAAATCTCTCCTGATTTTATCACCCGGGTATCACAGATTCGATCATGCAGCGTGCGCTTTTGCTCGTCGAAACCGGCCATGATGTAGCCAATACCCAAAATCAGCCCGCTGATGTATTTTGCAAAATGCCGACCAATTGCCCTGGCAAAGCTGACCTGATCGCCTTCTGACACGACCACTTTTAACTTGCAGGCCATTTTTCCCGGAGTGGCTGCATATTTCCCCACAAACCAGGATTCATAGACAGCGGGTATGATAAAATTAAGAATCATGGAGATCAGTTGAATAATGGTAAATGCAGCAGGTTCATTAAAAGAAGAAAAACCCATAAATGTCAGTGGGACATAAATAATTGCGCTGGCGATTGCCATGATAATATAATCAATAAACCAGGCACCCACCCGGATCCAAAAACCGGCATATTCCATCTCACCGGCAAGTGTAACGCCTTCTTTGATTTTTTGAACAAACAGCGGTTTACAGCTCGCGCAGACCCACGCCTCGGCGAACCGAATCATATCATTTTCGGCAAAAGCCTGGCCGCATTCAGAGCATAATGATTGCTTCACTGGCGATGCCGCCTGTACCGCTCGGGAGCCCCCTTGCGTTTTGCGCCGCACAAAAAGGCCCAATTCTTCCCACCCTTGCATGCCGGGCTGCCACACAAGCGTTCGGGAATCGATTTTGCGGTTTTTTATCAGTGACTGCAGCTCGGTTTTGTCTATGGGGCCGACCTGCCGGCCCCCATCGGCATAATATAGATTCATTTTGATTCGATCCGGTTTCCAGGTTGCGAACCTATTCCTAATGTATTGATATATGAGTCTATATCGGTTGGAACCGCGAAAAACTTAAGCCCTAACGTCCTGACGGAGCCAAACGGCTCAGTAGGGACGTTAGGCGTTAATTGTTTTTCGTTACTTGAGATGGAAAAATAAAATAGATTTTATCCTTTTTGAACGATTAACCCATAACAAAAAACCAATACCGTTTAACGCATGCGTCCTATTTTAGCATAAATCCGTCTATTGGGCTTCATTTTTCAGAAAAAGAGGATGCTGATTTAAACCGGGTTGAGCGATTCTTTTCTTTTCATTGCGAGGCGCAGCCGAAGCAATCCGATACGAATCGTCGTCATCCGCTTGATCAGATTGCTTCGCACCTTACAGGTGCTCGCAATGACCGCTGGAAAAATGAAAACGTGCAATAATCGCTCGATTGGAATTAATGTAAAATCTGGCTGAGAAACAGCTTGGTGCGGTCGTGCTGGGGGTTATCGAAAAACTCCTCGGGCGTGTTTGATTCAACAATTTGCCCATAATCCATAAAAAGCACGCGGTGTGCCACGCTTTTGGCAAAACCCATTTCGTGACTGACCACAATCATGGTCATCCCTTCCCCGGCAAGATCGATCATCACATCCAGAACCTCTTTGATCATTTCCGGGTCGAGGGCGGATGTGGGCTCGTCAAACAGCATGACTTTCGGGGACATACATAGACTGCGGGCAATGGCAACCCGTTGCTGCTGCCCCCCTGAAAGCTGTCCGGGAAATTTTTGGGCCTGCTCCGCAATATGGACCTTTTCCAGATAGTACATGGCCGTTTCTTCGGCCTCCTTCTTGGGGACTTTTCGGACCCAGATGGGACCCAGAGCCAGATTGTCAAGGATCGTCAGGTGCGGAAAAAGATTAAAGTGCTGAAAGACCATGCCCACTTCGGCCCGAATTTTCTCGATATTTTTTAAGTCATTGGTTAATTCAGTCCCGTCTACGACAATTTTGCCCCGTTGGTGTTCTTCAAGGCGATTGATACATCGGATCAGGGTAGACTTGCCGGATCCGGAAGGTCCGCAGATAACGATACGTTCCTGTTTTTTGATCGTAAGGTTAATGTCTCGGAGCACATGAAAATCGCCATACCACTTATGCATTTCGATAATTTCGATGATGGCGTCAGTTTCCAGGGAACGTTCTGTCTTCTCTGACTTTTGGGTAACCATAAGGATTCTTTCTTGTAAGGTTTAAATAAAGTCTAAGAATAAATACTAAGACACTGCGGCGCCAAACAGCGAATGGCTCAATTTATCGGTTTCGGGTGACAGGGGGCCGAGGATTTAAATCCTGAAACCTGAAACCTTTCGGTTCTGACAACGTGTTGTCAGAAAAAAGCCCCTAAGGGCTTAAAGGCCGGTTTCCAACTCACGTTCAAGACGCCGACTGTAATTGGACATAAAGAAACAGCATAAAAAATAGATCAAGGCCACAAAAATATAGGCTTCGGCTGAAAATCCCATCCACTTTGGATCGCTTAGCACCGTCTGGGTGGTTCTCAGCACATCGAATAGGGCAATGATGACCACCAGGGAAGTATCTTTAAATGCCGATATCAATTGTTGGACTGACGGCGGTATCACTATTTTTAGGGCCTGGGGAAGAATAATCAACCGCATCGTCAGATAATAGCTTAATCCGATAGAATCTGCAGCCTCATACTGGCCGCGCGGTATCGCCTGCAACCCGCCGCGAACGACTTCAGCGATGTAGGCGGCCGTAAAAAGGATGATGGCAACTTGGGCTCTAATAATTTTATTGATCGTAACGCCTTCGGGCAAAAATAAGGGGAAGACCACCGAAGACATGAACAATAGGCTGATAAGGGGCACCCCGCGGATAAGCTCAATATATATGATACATATCGTTTTTATGGCAGGCATTTTGGATCGGCGCCCCAAAGCAAAGGCGATCCCTAAGGGGTAAGCAGCTGTTAAACCGAAAATCGACAAGGTTAGCGTTAATGGGAGCCCTCCCCACTGGGTCGTTTCCACCGGAACTAAGCCGAAAAGCCCCCCTTTCATCAATAAGCCCATAAGAAAAAGGCCCAAAATCCATGCATAGGCCAAAGGTTTCTTCCAGTGATCTCTGTTTCGGCTGTAAAACAGCAAGGCGATTAACAGGACCATGGCAATTAACGGTCGCCATTGCTGATCATACGGGTAAAACCCGAAAGCGATAAATCTTATATTGGCCGGTATAATCGACCAGCAGGCACCATCGCCCTGCTGGCATTCCGCCCCAGTTGAAAACCAAAAACTGTCAATTAAAGCCCAGCGAATCAGAGGGGGTAAGGTGACCCACAAACAATAAACCGTTATGATGGTCAGAAGAGAGTTAAACCAGCCTTTAAACAAATTCGTTCTCAACCATCCGATGACGCCCACGCTCGTCACCGGAGGTTTTAACGCTTCTGCTGATTTTTCTTGAACAAACGCTTCCATGAATTTATCTATCTTTCCACAAGGGCTATTTTTTTATTATACCAGTTCATAAATGCAGAGGTCGAAAGACTGAAAAACAGATAAACCAGCATAATCATGGCCACGCCTTCAATTGCCTGGCCGGTTTGATTGATGGCGGTACCGGCAACGGAGACAAAATCGGGATAACCGATGGCCACTGCCAACGAGCTGTTTTTGGTAAGGCTCAGCATCTGACTGGTCAACGGCGGGATGATCACTCTCAGCGCCTGGGGTAAGATTACCAACTGCAGAACCCGGGTGGGTCTGAGTCCGAGGGACATGGCCGCTTCCTGTTGCCCTTTGCTCACGGCTTGGATACCTGCGCGCACGGCTTCCGCAACAAAGGCTGCCGTATAAAGTACTAAGCCCAGTAAAAGCGCAGTGAATTCGGGACTGACATTTTGTCCGCCTTGGAAATTGAAACCTTTGAGTTCCGGAACACTCATCGCGGTTGGCGTTCCCCCCGCCAGCCAGGCGAAAAGCGGGAGCAAGATGAGAATGCCGACGGATACGCTAAAGACGGGAAATGGCATGCCGGTTTCGGCCTGTCGCCTGCGCGCCCAACGCCTCAGAAAAAATACACTTAAACAACCTGCCACAAAAGCCACGGCCATATAGGTATGCGCGGGATGGAATTCCGGAACAGCAAAAACAAGGCCGCGATTACACAGGAAAACACCCTTAAACGGGCTCACTGCCTGTCGGGGACCCGGAAGGATTTCATAAAAGAAGGCATACCAGAAAAAAAGCTGTAACAGGATCGGTATATCCTGAAAGACCTCGATATAGACTGCCGCGAGTCTGGATACTATCCAATTTGTGGATAAGCGAGCGATACCCATAACGGTGCCGAGGATAACCGTTAGGACAATCCCGATAAATGAAACCAGCAGTGTATTCAAAAAGCCAACAAATAAAGCGTTTATGTATTTGTCTGCCGCCGAATAGGAAATTAAGGATTCACCGATTTCAAAAGCCGCTTCCTTTTGAAGAAAACCGAATCCCGTGGCAATGGCTTGCCTTTCAAGGTTGGCCTGGGTGTTGGAAACCAGATAATACGCCAGCAATCCCACCATTGCCAAGACGCCCAGCTGATACAGAATGGATCGTTTACGCGGATCATACCAGAAAGCAACTTTGCCCGATGTTTTGCTGGGTATGGCGTCTGCCTTTTTCTTCATCACCAAATCCAGGTTCACAAAATGGTTGCTCGTATCACACGATTAGAATGCTGGCATTTCTCTTTTACAAAAATGAGATGAAGGTGCCACGCTCGGTGGCACCCTCTTATAGTCAAGTATTACTTAAACGGTGGTGCATACATGATACCGCCCCTTGTCCACAGATCATTTAAACCGCGCTCAAGTCTCAAGGGGGTATTGACACCGACATTGCGCTCAAAGACTTCACCATAATTTCCAATCTGTTTAACGATATTAAATGCCCACTTTTCATCCAACCCCAGCGATTTGCCGTTACCTTCGGTAACACCCAAAAATCTCATAATTTTGGGGTCGTTGCTCGCAGCCATTTGATCTATGTTTTGAGAGGTGATTCCCAGCTCTTCTGCAGCAATCAGCGCCAGAACCGAGAAATTAACAATATCGTACCACTGATCGTCTCCGTGGCGTACGACCGGTGCCAGGGGCTCCTTTGAAATGAGTTCCGGCAAAATAACGTAATCATTCGGATTGGGAGCAACAGACCGCGTAGAGGCCAACTGGGATGCATCCGAAGTCAGGACGTCGCAGCGCCCGGCAAAAAATGCTTTGGCTAATTCAGGGGTGCTCTCGATAACAACCGGCTTCATCTTCATATTGTTGGCTCTGAAATAATCCGCCAAATTAAGCTCGGTGGTTGTGCCCGGCAACACACACACCGTGGCACCATCGAGTTCTTTTGCGCTTTTAACACCCAGTTTCTTCGGCACCAAGAAGCCCTGGCCATCATAATAGTTCACATGAACAAAATTTAGGCCCAAAGCGGTTTCACGTCCCAATGTCTGCGTGCAGTTGCGCGTTAATACGTCAATTTCACCGGACTGCAGTGCTGTAAAACGGGTTTTGGCTGATAAGGGTACGAATTTTAATTTGTCTGGCACACCGAAAACCGCCACCGAGATCGCCCGGGCCGTATCCACATCCAGACCGCGCCACACGCCTTTTTCGTCTGGTTTGGAGAATCCAAACAAACCTTCATTAACACCGACCGAAATATACCCTTTGGCTTTAACATCGTCTAATGTACCGGCCAGTGCAAAACCGGCTGTCAGAACCACCGCCATTAAGATAACTACACATAATGTGAAACGCTTCATCATTTTTCCTCCTCTTTTTTTGAATTAAGATTTTCCCGGCGGAATTCATCAAGAAAACCAAACCGCCGACGACAATTCTGGCTGGCAAATTCGAACGCTTAGATACCCCATTCCGGTCTCAACAGGCTCAGGAAATCCGGAACAGAAAAATGAATGTTCCTCATCAATTAAACAACTGGAATTAATTAAATTGGCTATAACAGAAAGAAGTTGGGTTTGGCAACAAAAATATAAGGCCGAAAAATCCGCTTTGAAACAGGTGCCATAAATTAAAATGCTTTTGGCAGAAATTATGGTTCATAAAGGCGTCCCCCATAAAATGCGGATTTTTATAACGGATTTCTCGAGTTCGTCTGTCAAGTTTTTCAATACGGTGACCGATAAAGTATAAAGGATTATTAGAAGTGGTTTCAAGCGCCAATCGCATGAAAAAAAATCATCGAAAATTTAAAAAATAAAATTCAGCTTTCAGCTGAATTTTATCAGGAGTAATAAAATGGCGGCATCTGATACGCTGTCCGGAAAATACCCGGTCATTGCGCGCATATTTGATCTGATAAACCAAATCTCCGAAGACCGGTTGCTAATAATCTTGAAAGAATTGTTGAAAGATAAATTCAGCGACCATATCTTCAAGCTGGTCATTGATTTACCCGATGAGCAGCAAAGCGTCTTGCTGAAACAATTAGAAAAATCCGCCCACCCGGTGAGCAGAGATGACCGGCGCAGACATTCGCGTAAAGCCTGCCTGATGCCCGTCAAATATTCTGTTCAGGACCGTCGGTTCAAAGGATATATTCTTGATATCAGTGTGCACGGCGTATTTATCGAAACCAGCGACTATTTTTTCAGCGGTCAGGAAATTATTATGACTTTTTCGGTTCCACATTATCAAAAACCACTGACCGTTAGCGGCGAAATCGTCTGGAGCAGCCAAAACGGAATGGGCATTATATTCAGCCAGCTGACCCCCCATCAAGCCAAAATGATCCACGCCTTTTCAGAAACGGCAGAGGAAATCTTTAAAATTAAAAGTTAACGGCGTCAACGGCATTTCCCATTGACATATCTTTTAATTTTTCTTATTAATTCAGTCGCATATTATTCAGATGCAAGGATCAAATGGTGAACCGCGACCTAAAAATCGAAGCATGGCAGAAACGGTCTCCCATCGAGCGCCGCGACAATCAAGACAAACGAAAGAAAAAAAGCAAAACATTTTTGACCACCGGCCAAGACAGGAGAACCGGCAAAGAGCGCCGGGATATCACAGAGCGCCGCGACCGCTGGTTACGGGTCGGTAAATGGCGCAGTGAGTCGGTTTTCGACGAATAAGCCGTGTGGGGAGATACAAAATTTTATTATAATTGTAAAATCTTTTTTATATGATAACCAAGGGGCAAAGTCTTTTCATGACTTTGCCATTTTTATGACTGGGGGAGAAATTAAATGATCACAACCGATGATACGGCCCTGGTGCTTATTGATATTCAGGAAAAATTAGCTCGGGCCATGCACAACAAAGAGGCCTTGATTGATAATCTCAAAAGAATGGTTAAAGGGGCCCGGGTATTGGGGCTGCCCATCTTATGGGCTGAACAAAATCCGGATGGTCTGGGACCGACGATCCGGGAAGTTGCCGATCTCCTGCCCGACAAGAAACCGGTGAGCAAGTTCAGTTTCAGCTGTTGCGGCAACGAACCGTTTATGAAAGATCTCAAAGCCGTCAACTGCAAAAACATGCTGGTTGCCGGTATTGAAGCACACGTCTGTGTTTACCAGACCGTGGCCGATTTAATAAATCTAAAATTCAGCGTTCAGGTTGTCGCCGATGCGGTCGCCTCCCGAACCCCTGAAAACAGATTGATCGGCCTCGAAAAAAGTAAGGCCGACGGTGCCGGCTTAACCAGCACCGAAACGGCATTGTTTGAATTGCTCAAAGACGCCCGCAGCGATTGTTTTAAGGAAATTATTGAAGTGGTGAAATAATCGAAATGAATTGGAATATTATTTATGATTTTCTGACCGGCCCGGCACTCTGGTTTACCTTCATCATTTTTATCGGTGGGTTGCTGATCCGAATCGCCTTCTTATTTCGGCTGAGCCTTAAAAAGGACCGGGTTGTTTATAATCATTTCAGCTTTGTTTGGGGACTGCGATCGATTGTTCAATGGTTAATTCCCTGGGCCAGTGCCTCAATGCGTCAGCAACCGGTATTTGCCATCGTTGCTTTTCTTTTTCACCTGTCATTACTGGCTGTTCCGCTGTTTTTGAGTGCTCACATCCTGTTGTGGGATGAAGCTTTCGGCATCAGCTGGTGGTCCCTGCCCGATGTGCTGGCCGACGGATTGACGCTGGTTCTGATTGCCGCTGCTGTCTTTTTATTCATCCGCCGTCGTGTCAAACCTGAAGTCCGTATTTTAACCAGCTCGTGGGACTATTTGCTGCTGGTCATGACGACACTGCCCTTTTTAACCGGCTTTCTGGCATATCATCAGTGGGGCCCCTATGAAGTCCTGCTGATCCTGCATATTGCATTCAGCCAGATTCTCTTGATCCTGGTTCCGACAACCAAGTTGGGTCATATGATTCTTTTCTTTTTTTCCCGGGCCTTTATCGGCTTTGAGATGGGAGGACGCAGGGGGGCAAGGTCGTGGTAACAAAAAATATTACTGCATATTATTTATAAATATTGGTTGTAGTAATTTTAAGGACTGTCAAATTCGAAATCCGAATATCGAAAAACGAAACAATTTTCAAATTTTCAAAATAAAAATGATCTAAACCTGGCCACCCAAGAAAGGAAGCACCTTCCTTTGGTTATTTAGGTTGGTTTCGTTTTTAACATTTGAACATTCGAATTTAGGATTTGTTCGAATTTCGGGTTTCGTGCTTCGGATTTATTTACAAAAAATAAGGAATGCGACTCAATTGGAAATTGCTAAAAAGAAATTTGAATTCGAAAGTAATAGCGATGCACCGGTGGATGTGAATCGGGTGCGTCAAATACTGGATGCCAATCATGGCGCCCGCATTCGAACCTGGATGAGCATTTGCTCCCGCTGCGGGTTGTGCGCGGAAAGCTGCTTTGTGTATGTCAGCAATGATCGAAATCCCCGCCTGAGCCCGGCCTATAAATTCAGACACACACTGGGTGAAATGATTCGGCGCAAGGGCAAAGTGGATCGCGCCTTTCTGGAAAAATGCTACGAAATCGCATGGCTGCAATGCACCATGTGCAAGCGTTGTTCGATGTATTGTCCCTTCGGGATCGACGTCGCCACCATGATCGCCATCGCCCGCAGCGTCTGCCACTCTCAGGGGGTGACGCCCAAACAACTGGCCTTCTTTTCGAATCATTGCGATAAAACCGGCAACCATATGGGCATCCCGGTGGAAGAACTGGTCGACACGTGCGAGTGGATGGTCGAAGAGGTAGAAGATGACTACCGGGGGGTCGATATCCCGGTGGATCAGCCCGGCGCCAAGTACATGTATACCATTAATCCGCGAGAACCCGTGTATTATCCCCAGGACATTTCAAACGCCGCCATTATCTTTGCAGCTGCAAAAGAACGCTGGACCATTCCCACTTTCGGCTGGGATTGCACCAACCTGCCCATGTTTGCGGGCAACCGCACGCTGGCCGGCAAACAGGTCAAAAACGTTTACGAAAAAGCCCAGGAACTAAACGCGCAGCATATTCTGATTACCGAATGCGGACACGCCTATCGCTCACTGGCCTTCGAAGGTCCTTATCTTGCCGGATACCCGGATGGCAAGCCGCCGGTGAAAATTGTTCATTACGTCCAGTTGCTCTATGAGTACCTGCGGGACGGTCGCATTAAAATCGACCCCGACAAAAAAATCAAAGAGCCGATCACATACCAGGATCCCTGCAATGTATCCCGTAACGGCGGTCTCTGGGAACATGCCCGCAAAATCATACCTTATGTCGCTGAAGATTTTCGAGATATGGCCCCCAACCGCGAACATAATCACTGCTGCGGCGGCGGCGGGGGCATAATGCCGATGGGGCCGGACTACAAACCCTTCAGGATGGCTTCCGGAAAATTAAAAGCCGATCAAATCAAGGAAACCGGAGCCGAAATCGTGATCACGCCCTGCCACAATTGCTTTGATCAAATCAACGATCTGAGTGAAGAATACGACCTGGGTATCACGGCGCTTTCCTTAAAAGAAATTATCGTTGAAGCCATGATCATACCCGACCACCTGAAACTGGAACCCGAAATGGAAGATTGAATTTTTTTTATCACGAAAACACAAAATTTAAAAAGCACGAAATCTGACTTTAGCCTTTCGTGCTTTCGTGATTAATTTTTCCTGTTTGGCTCAGCCTGACCGGCTTAAGATTGGAAACTTGCGATTAATGCTGCCCCGATAGCCCCGGTGACCTGGGTTTTTTGCGACACCTCAATGCCATACCCGGTTTTATTTTCCAGCGCCTTAACCACCCCTTTGTTTTTAGCGACGCCGCCGGTCATCATCAGCGGCGCTGTCAGGCCGATGCGGCCGGCCATGGCGACCACCCGGGCGGCAATCGATTCGTGGATGCCGGCAATGATATTTTCTCTTTTTTCTCCTTTGGAGATAAGCGAAATCACTTCTGATTCCGCAAAAACGGTACACAGGCTGCTGATTTTTGCCGGCGTATCGGCTTGTAGCGAGACCCCGCCAAAATCATTGATGTCAACTTCAAGCGCCCGTGCCATCACTTCCAGAAACCGTCCGGTACCGGCCGCGCATTTATCGTTCATGGCAAAATCCATCACGCCGCCATTTTCATCTACCACGATGGCTTTGCTGTCCTGACCGCCGATATCGATAATCGAACGGACGGACGGATTCAGATAATGGGCGCCAACAGCATGGCAGGTGATCTCGGTAACCGCCTTGTCGGCGATGACAACACTTTTGCGGCCATAGCCGGTTGCAATAATTTTATCTACGGCGGACGCTTTTATTCCCAGATCGGCGATAATGTCTTCATAGACTTTTGTCCCGGCATCCTGTGCATTATAACCGGTTAACATGACCCGGTCGGAAATCAAGTTGCCGTCCTCAACGACAGCCGCCTTGGTCGTTATCGAACCCACATCAATCCCCACTGTAATCATAAAACCACCCTTTCCATTGTAGATTTCAGATTGCGGATTTCGGATTTAAACCCTTTGATTTCCATCGACCGTGCGCCTTGGGCCTTGTGCCGTGCGCCCTGTTTTATAGAGCGACACGTATTGTACATCGAAAATCAATTTACAAATACCCACTACCTGTTACCTATTACCCAACTCACTTTTTATTTTTCAACACCTCCATAAATGCATCGATGCGGGTTTCAATCTGACTTTCAGAAAAACTTCGTTCATCGACCATATCGGCTTCAATCAGCAAGGTCGGAATACCCCTTTTTTGCTGAATGATTTTCTGGATATCATACTGACCGAGCGAGTAAGGTTTGCAACTGCGGTTGGAATGCATCACCATGCCGTCAACCTCATATTTATCGATCATCTGCACGACATTTTCCGCCATTTCATCCACGCTGATATTCAGGTAGATGCGGGCATAGCCTTCTGCCATCGAATCCAAAAAATTGTCTTCCTTAAGATATTTCAGCGAGCTGCACCAGGCCGATGTATAGGTATCCGCCACCAGGCAGGCGCCGTGAGCCGCAAATTTTTCAGATAGCCAGCGCGTCCGATACCAGACCGGCAGGTTGTCCCATAAAAGCCGATACTTTTCATCCGGTACGGCACCGATTCCAGCGCCAACCCGCTCTTTCATTTCTTTTAAAAGCGCCGTGTAATAGTCAATTGTAACCTGGGTGCCACGCAGGGTCACGATTAAGGCCAGGTGAAAAAAAGCGTCAAAGGCGCTCATCGGTGACGGCCTGTGGGTGGTGGTGTCCAGCACCGCCTGCCACAAACGCTGGCCCTCAATGGCCAGCCGGCCGACTTCGGCCATGCGGTCACCGTCTGCTTTTTTGCCACAGACCTTTTCAAGAAATTCCACATATTCGGTGATCTGTTCCCGCACATATTTTCTGGCATCATCTGAAAATTCGGTGTGGCAAAAAGGCGTGTCCAGAATAAACAGCGGCACATCATAATAGCGCGCCTGAATTTCGTACCATTTGAGAACCGTCCCGCAGATATTGTTACAGCAGACCAGCATGTCCGGCCGGGGCAGCCCGCCGATCGGCCCCCCGTCGATCGGCGCGCAACCGATATCCGCACGCGCATACGAGCAAAGATCTCGCGAATACCCCATGGCCTCCGCCTTTTCGCAAAGATCCACGCCCATTTTTGCAGCCCCGATCATGGCGCCGTGATTTTCCGGATACACCGGAATGACATCCATGGCAATGAGGGGTTCCACCGGGCCGCCGCTGGTAATCCAGGCCACCTTTTTGCCGGTTTGCTCGGCGGTCTTGGCCTCGATGTAGTATTCGGTCATGATCTCTTTCATCTGCTTTACGCATTTGATCTTGCGTTTTTCACGCTCTAGATCTTTCCCCTGCTCTTTTTCAGACACACCTGCTCCCTCATGTTAAGCGTTTTAAAGAAGTTCGATGAACGCTTCTAATCTGGTTCTTAATTGTTCTTCAGAAGTCTGCTGATCTTCTATCTCCAGTAACATACTGGGAATTCCGGCTCGATCCAATAATTCTTTTATATAGGGAAAATCAAAGGCATGGGGATCACAAAATTTCAAAATAACAAAGATGACCCCCTGGGCTCGCGTATTTTCGACCATCTTTAAAAGGCTGTCACCCCGACTGAAACAATCGCGATGTTTGGCCGGACAAATGATGCGATTAAAATAGCGCTGCCCGATGGAATTTAATAGATTCCCTTCCGGATCTACCGTTCCCTCAAAATAGCGTGATCCGGTGCAGAAATCATCCCACACCACGGTTCCTCCGGCGTCTTCTATTGGCTGATAAATCTCCGGCATGCTGCAGATACCACCGGTCAGCACCAGTCGTTTCTCCGAGGTATCGCTTTCAGGGTTTTGGGTTTGTAGCTGATCAACAACCGCTGACAGACTTTCGGCTAACGCATTGCGGTCCATCACCATCGAAGCCTTGACAATCGCGTGAAGGTCACGGCTGCTCATTGTTCCGCATTGATCTCTTCTGATTTCATAAATACGCTGTAAAGCGGTTCGAATTTGATTAAAGGTTTGAACGGCTTTCGATAATTTCTGCGGGGTAATTTCAACCCCGAGCCCGGTCTCGAGATCGCGGTGAAATTTTCTGATCACTGCCTGCATGTAATCTTCAGCGCTTTTGGTATTTAATTTGACCGGCAGCACCAGATCCAGATGCAAGCTTAAACCGGCATTTAATCGCCAGATGTCGGATAATCTTTGAATGGAATCACAGGTATGCGGAAAAACCGTACCGTCTAAAAAGTCCAGTTTGCCTGTGAGCGCATCATCGAGGGCGCCGCGAACGAGGCTGCAGCTGTAGGCCTGCAAATGGCCATCGGCTCTGGAAATCGAACCGCCGGCGCCCAGTATCCGATACGGCAGTGCTCCGGCAGCCCAAATTATTTCTTCCGGTGCGTAAGAGCAAAAATATCCAACAACGCTGCTCTGGGTCTCTGCTTTCCAACTTCTGGCGTAGCCGATCGGATCGTTGGCAATATCATGAAATTGTTTTAATACTTGCATATCCGGAGGCCTTCCTGCATGAGGTCTTCAGGCATAAAATAACGCTCATGGGAAAATTTGCGATGACCATGGTGATCTCTTTTCATTATTTTTGCTTGACTCTGATACAATGTAGCTTTAATGTAGCTTTATAAAATATTGGTTCAGATTGCAATCTTTTAATTAAAAACGTAATTTCAGTTAGTTATATAGTGGTTGTAAAAAACGTCCGCTATTGAAACGTTTTTTCTGCGTCCGTACACCCGCTTATGCCGCATTTTCGCAATTCGAAATCGTATGATGAAAAGCGGCAACTGGCGCTTTAATAAATCGAAACTAGGTCTCAGGATAAAAAACCAAAGCGAAGAGGCATTTCACCGTGGCGAATGCAAAAAATCAAAATAAGAAACCGGTAGAGGTTAAAAATGATTCCGCCGCTGAATCACCGAATAGCAGGGTTAAATTTGAAATATACGGTGAGGAAATGATCGAAAAGCGGGTCAAATCCAGTGGCAACAGCGGCAGGGTTTATCTGCCGCCCAACTGGGTCGGCCACAAGGTGAAAATCATTAGAACCGATTAACCTTTCCATCGATAAGGAATTTGCCTGTGGATAATTTTCAAATAAGACGCCTAAGAGTTGAAGATGCAGAAGAGATCACCCGGATTTACGCGGAGATTACCAGGCGGCCGGTTGAACCGGATTTCAAAAAAGTTGTCGAAGAACATGCCCAAAGCAGGGATGAGGCCTGTTTCGTTGCCGAACATCAGGGCAAGGTTGTCGGGTTTATGATCAGCTACATTCTGACCGCGGGATTTGGTGAAACCAAAAGTGCCTGGATTGCCAC
>Ga0209536_100003080_pt1 | contig 26961 bp, 31 predicted proteins | sample DeeMarSeWOR28_12_FD_187461 | JGI IMG/M metagenome (GOLD analysis project Ga0209536, IMG submission 187461) | Marine sediment microbial communities from White Oak River estuary, North Carolina - WOR-2-8_12 (SPAdes) (version 2) | ecosystem: Environmental > Aquatic > Marine > Intertidal zone >... | reverse complement strand
GCTCACGCAGCTGTCCGAGGCTCGCCTCGCGGAGCTGTTCCGCCAGTCTCAGCCTGCCGCGACGAGCCCTGAAGTGTCGTACGGGGCTGGGCGCTGAGCCGGTTCCTTGATCGACCTGCACATGCACTCCACGGCGTCGGATGGGGCCTGCGCCCCGGCGGAGGTCGTGCGCCAGGCCGCCGCAGCGGGACTCACCGTGATAGCGCTGACGGACCACGACACCTTGGCCGGCGTAACCGAGGCGAAGGCGGCCGGCCAGGTGCTCGGCGTGGCAGTGATCCCGGGGTGCGAGTTCTCGGTGCGGGCGCGGTGGGGGGAGATGCACTTGCTCGCCTACTTCCTGCCGGAGACCGGCGAAGGGGTAGAGGAGTTTCTGCGCGATCAGCGGGGCAAACGTGAGACCCGCGCGGCGCGCATGGTCGGGAAGCTCGAGGGACTCGGTGTTCCGGTCACGCTGGACGAGGTTCTCGATCAGGCGGGGGGCGGCGCGGTCGGTCGCCCGCATGTAGCACGGGCCTTGGTGGGACGGGGGCACGTACCCGATGTCCCGGCGGCGTTCCAGCGATACATCGGTTGGCGGCGCCCCGCGTTCGTGCCGAAGGATTTGCCGGAGGTTGCAGAGGTCACCGCCCTCGTGGCGGCTGTCGGCGGCGTGACGTCTGCGGCGCACCTCGGCGAGCGGGCAACACGCGGTAGTCTCGGCTATCTCCGGGGACTGGGGGTGGACGCAGTGGAGGTGTGGCATCCGATCCACTCCGACGAGCGGGCGACTCGGATCGACCAGCTTGCGGAGGAGACGGGGATGCTTCGCTCGGGTGGCAGCGACTGGCACGGGGACCCGGCAGCCGAATCGAATCGCGCTCCGCTCGGGAGCGTCCGGGTCCCCGAGCCGTGGCTGGCGGCCTTGGAACGACTGCACTCGGAACGACGACCAACGGAGGCCGGATGACGGAGTTGATCACGCCCGGAGAGGAAGCACCGGATTTCGAACTGGTGGCGTCCGACGGGAACAGCTACCGGCTGAGCGACGTTCTCGAGACGTCGCGAGTCATGCTGGTATTCTATCCGGGGAACAACACGCCTGGCTGAAACCGTCAACTCTCCGCCGTGCGCGATGAGATCGACAAGTTTCGGCAGCAGCAGGTACGACCATTCGGCGTGAACTTCGCCGATGTGGATGCCCACTACCGGTACCGCACGAAGTTGAAGTTGCCGTTCCAGTTGCTCAGTGATCCGGAGCGTGAGGCGTGCGCGGCGTATGGAGCACTCAAGGCGGACGGGCGGCGGATTCAGCGCTCGGTGGTACTGGTCGACCGGGACGGCACGGTCGTGTTCGCGGCGCGCGGCGCACCCGGGGCCGACGAAGTTCTCGTCTCGCTCGGTGCGTGACCGTGGTCGCTGGCGGTCATCCCGGCGGGCCGAGACGTGCGCCCAAGCGGTCCGGACGCCGCTACCGACCGGAACCGATCGACCGGCCCAGACACTCCACCAGGGCCATCGAGTTGTTCAACGCGCGGCGATACTGGGACGCGCACGAGGAGCTGGAGATCATCTGGCGATCGGTGCCGGACGGGGACGAGGCGCTCGTTCTCCAGGGGCTGATCCAGAGCGCGGCTGCGCTGCTGCACCGGGAGCGTGACAACGCCCACGGGGTGCGAAGCGTGGGGGGCGCGGCGCTCGACAAGCTCGCCGGGCGGCAGCATCCGGCGATCGAGTTTGAAACGGTGGAGTTCCGCGGCGCGCTCGAGACGGCGTTGGTCCGCGGTGGTCCGCCGCCAACGCTTCGATTGAGGATATCGTGACCAAGGCCGAAACAGAGCAGGAACAGCAGATCTACGACGTCATCATCGTCGGTGCCGGTCCGGCTGGGCTGTGCGCATCGATGTACACGGGGCGTGGCATGCTGAAGACGCTCGTGATCGAGCGCGGCATGCCCGGTGGGGAGCTTCTCAACACCGAGCTGATCGAGGACTACATCGGGTTCGAGAGCGTGAAGGGCCCCGAGCTCGCCCGCCTCATGGCCGAGCACGCCAAGAAGTTCGGTGCCGAGTTCGTGATGGACACGGTCGAGGCAATTGCCCGGCAGCCCGACGGCGAATTCCACGTCACCACGCAGCTCGGCAAGACCTATCGCAGCCCTGCGGTGATCATCACGGCCGGCGGCACGCCGCGGAAGCTCAACGTGCCCGGAGAGCAGGAATATGCCGGTCGCGGTGTGTCCTATTGCGCGGTCTGCGACGGTGCCTTCTTCAAGGGCGAAGTGCTCGGCGTGGTGGGCGGCGGTGATGCTGCCGTCGAGGAGGCCGAGTACCTCACCAAGTACGCGGAGAAGGTCTACATCATCCACCGGCGTGACGAGCTCAGGGCATCGCCAATCATTCAGAAGCGCGCCTTCCGGAACCCCAAGATCGAAGTGTTGTGGAACAAGGTCGTCGAGGAGATCGAGGGCGAGCCGCGCGGCGTCACCCAGCTGTCGCTGCGCGACACGGTAACCGGCGAGCACTCGACGCTCCCGGCGGGCGGTGTCTTCATCTTCATCGGCTTCACGCCGAATTCCGGGCTCATCAAGGGCCATTTCGACCACGATGCGGGAGGGTATATCCACACCGACTCGCACATGATGACGTCCATCACGGGACTGTTCGCGGCGGGTGACCTTCGGGTGCAGCTCGTGCGCCAGATCACCACAGCGGTTGGGGATGCGACCACGGCGGCGATGGCGGTGGAGAAGTACCTGGCCGAGCGACGGGACCGGTCGGAAGCGAGCGAGGAGCAGGAGCCCGTTGGCTCGGCTTGAGGTCCTGAGCCTCCCCAACGGAGCGTTCCAGGAGAACTGCTTCATCGTCGCCGATCGGGATGCTGCCGCCGCCGTGCTCGTCGATCCCGGTGAGGAGGCTGACCGCTTCCTTCGTACACTCGCCGACGAGGATCTCACGCTCACGGCGGTTTGGCTCACGCACGCGCACATCGATCACGTGCTTGGCGTGCGCCGCATCGTCGACCAGACCGGGGTGTCGGTGTGGCTCCATCCCGACGACCGCCGGCTGTACGACGGAGCGGCGGCGCAGGGCGCTTGGTTCGGCATCAAGGCGGACCCGCCGCCGACCCCGGACCACGAGCTGGCCCACGGAGATCACGTCCGGGTAGGCGACCTCGAGTTCGAGGTTCGCCACGTGCCGGGTCACAGCCCCGGGAGCGTCGCGTTCGTGGGCCACGGCGTCGCACTGGTCGGTGACGCGCTGTTCGCCGGCTCGGTTGGCCGGGTCGATCTGCCCGGTGGCGACGGCGCGACGTTGCTGCGGAGTATCCGAGAGCAACTGCTCATCCTGCCCGACGACACGGTCGTGTACTCGGGGCATGGGCCGGAGACGACGATCGGGCGGGAACGCACGTCGAACCCCTTCCTGACGGGAGCATTTCCCCTTGAGTGAGACCGCAGCGGGCCTCTCGACGCCACGCGCTCGCGGAACGGGTGGAGCGGAGCAGCCGCGCTGCCTCCGTTGCGGTTTCGAGGTCCAACCCAAGGTGTGGGGATGCAAGAACCCGTGCGCCAACTGCGGGTTCGTGTATCCCCTCGGTGACTGTTCCGACTGAAGCATGAAAGGCGACGGCACGAGCCCGCGCATCAGGCCCCGTGACCCCGGCGAAGTCAGCGAGGGTGTCCGCTCGATCTTCGATGTCTTCCTGCGCGAGCGCGGCAACATCCCCAACATGTTCCGCACCGTCGCGGTGCGCCCGAAGCATCTCGAGACCCTCATCGCGCACTTCCGCACTGTGATGAACGAGGGCACCGTGCCGACCATGCTCAAGGAACTGCTGGCGGTACGCGTCTCGTCCATCAATCGGTGCCGCTACTGACTGGCATCCCACACCGCCTTGGCAAGGCGGCTGGGTGCGAAGGAAGCGTGGATCGCTGCGGTCAGACGCGAGGCTCCCGAGCACCTGTCCGCGACCCCCGCGACGCTGGACGGTGTCGAGGAATCCTGGCAGGCGGCCATCCGCTACGCCGAGCACGTGACGGAAAGCGGACATTCCGTGTCCGATGCCCTCTATCGCAGCCTCGCGGAGTACTGGGATGAGGGGCAGCTCGTGGAGATCACCTTGGTCGTGGGCCTCTTCGCGTATTTCAACCGGTTCAACGACGCCCTACACGTGGAAGTGACCCGCTGACGCTATTGGGTTGGCCGTGCGGGCCGGTGCCGGGGTTCTCCGGCGCACCGGTGTCCGGCGTGGCATCGGTCAGGAGGGATCAGATGAACGAACGGGCGACCTATCTCGGCGATTTGAGTGCCGTGGGCGCATCCGACGCCACCCGAGTGGAGCGCGATTCCCTCGGCGAGGTTGCCGTGCCCGACTCCGCGCTCTACGGCGCGCAGACGCAGCGTGCCAGAGAGAACTTCGCGGTCTCCGGTCTCAAACCGCTGCCGATCTTCGTGGATGCGATGGTGTGGATCAAGCGAGCCGCGGCCCTGACTCACCGGGAAACCGGCCGCATGCCCGCCCGGCTCGCCGATGCCATCGTGCAGGCAGCCGACGAAGTGCTCGGTGGCCAGTACCGCGAACACTTCGTGATCGACCCGTACCAGGCCGGAGCGGGCACGAGCCACAACATGAACGTGAACGAGGTGCTCGCGAATCGCGCGAACGAGATCCTCGGGAGCTCCCGCGGGAAGTACGACCCCGTACACCCGAACGATCACGTCAACATGGCGCAGAGCACCAACGACGCTATCCCTACGGCGATTCGGCTGGGCGCGCTGGCCTTGCTCCCGAGCCTGCTCCAGGCGGCAGGCCAATTGGCCGACGCGCTCGCCAATCGCGCGTCACGGTTCGACGGCATCGTGAAGGCCGGGCGGACCCACCTCCAGGATGCGACGCCGATCCGCTTGGGGCAGGAGTTCGCAGCCTTTGCGGGCACCCTGCGCCGGAATCGCGATCGACTCGAGCAGGCGGCAGGTTGGCTGCGGCCTCTGAACATTGGGGGATCGGCCGTCGGCACCGGCCTGAATGTGGAGCCCGCGTACCCGGAACTGATGGTGCAATTCCTGAGGGAGATGACCGGCCTACCGGTGGAGGTGGGAGGCGACCGCATCCAGCTCATGCAGTCGATGGGGGACTTTACGGCGTTGAGCGGTCAGCTCAGAGCCTGCGCGCTCGATCTGGCGAAGGTCGCGAATGATCTGCGCTTGCTCGCGTCTGGTCCGCGCACCGGGCTGGCCGAGATCCGCCTGCCGGCCGTGCAACCCGGCTCGAGCATCATGCCGGGCAAGGTGAACCCGGTCATGGCCGAGATGACCAACATGGTGTGCTTTCAGGTCGCCGGTAACGATCGCACGATTGCCGGTGCCGCCGAGGCGGGACAACTCGAGCTCAACGTGATGATGCCGGTCATCGCTCACAACTTGTTGTTTTCGATGGGGATCCTCGAAAACGCCATGCGCCTGCTCGCCGAGCGCTGTGTGCCCGGCATCGAAGCAGACGAGGAGCGCTGCGCCTTCTGGCTGGAGCGAAGCCCGGCGATCGTGACCGCGCTGGCGCCGCGCCTCGGGTACGCGGAGGCTGCCCGGCTCGCCAAAGAAGCGCTGGAGCGGGGCATGACCGTCCGGGAGTTGGTGGAGTCGGCGAATCTCTTGACTCCGACAGAAATTGACGCCATTCTGGATCTGCGAGCCATGACGGAACCAGGCGTGCCCGGTGGCGAGGGGAGTACTTGACGGACGCAGCTATCTTGCATTGCAAGCGTCAACGTCGGATATTGGGGGCAGAGGGGAGGCAGCCATGCGTGTCACAACGTGGGCCGAGTATGGCTTGATCGTATCGCTCCACCTGGCAAAAGAGGGCGGTGAGTCACCGACGCCCGCTCGCGATCTGGCCGAGCGCGAGTGTCTTCCTGCCGATTACGTGGAGCAGATTCTGCTCAAGCTGCGGAGGGCTGGGCTCGTCAAGAGCGTTCGCGGTGCCAAGGGTGGGTACTACCTCGCGCGCGATGCAGCCACCATTACCGTCAAGGACGTCATGGAGGCGGCGGAGAGCCGGACGTTCGAGGTGTACTGCGACGCGCACCGTGTGAACTTGACGCGTTGCGGGCCCGATGGGGACTGCAGCATCCGCCCAGTCTGGCGTGAGCTGCAGCGCCGGATCGACGACATGCTGTCCAGCGTCAGCTTGGCCGATCTGATGGAGGAGGAGTCCGAGGTCCGAAGCCTCGTCGCCTCTTGAGCTTTCGGTAGTCAGATGGCGGCGGCGCGCTGTGGGCGCCCGGCGCGACGGCGGGCGCTGGTCGGTGTGTCTGCCTCCCCCCGACCGACTCCGTTCCGCAGCCGCGCGGTGAGTGGTCCCCCGTGCCCCGTTCCATGAAGCCGAGCGCCCTTTCTCCCGAGGAGCTGTCCCGCTACTCTCGGCACCTCGTGCTGCCGCACGTGGGCATGGCGGGCCAGCAACGGCTGAAGCAGTCCAGCGTGCTCGTAGTAGGCGCCGGGGGACTCGGCTCACCCGCCGCCTTGTACCTGGCGGCCGCAGGCGTCGGTCGTGTCGGAATCGTCGATGACGACGTTGTCGACGCCACCAACCTCCAGCGGCAGGTGCTACACGGCACGGCGGCGGTTGGAGCCGCGAAGACGGAGTCGGCAGCAGCGCGCCTCCGCGATCTCAATCCGCACGTCGAGGTCGTACCGATCGAGGACCGCCTGACGTCCGCCAACGCGCTCGACGTGCTCTCCGGGTGGGACCTCGTCGTCGACGGAAGCGACAACTTCCCGACGCGCTACCTCGTGAACGATGCGTGCGTACTGAGCGGCATCCCGTACGTCTACGGTGCCATTTTCCGATTCGATGGTCAGGTCTCGGTGTTCGCGGCAGCGGGAGGACCGTGCTACCGGTGCCTGTTCCGCGATCCGCCACCGCCCGGCCTCGTGCCATCGTGCGACCAAGCCGGCGTCCTGGGCGCGCTCCCGGGGGTCATTGGGAGCCTGCAAGCGCTCGAGGCGATCAAGCTGCTTCTCGGGGCAGGCGACACCCTGGTCGGACGACTGGTGCTCTTCGACGCGCTCACGGCCGAGTTCCGCGAGCTGTCACTACAGCGGGATCCGACGTGCCCGGTGTGCGGCGATCACCCCAGTGTGACCGGACTCATCGACTACGACCACTTCTGCGGCACCGCTGCACCGACGGTCACCGACGACCTCGAGGTTTCGGTGGAAGCGCTTGCGGCCGCACTCCGAGCAGGAGAGACGCCACAGGTGGTCGACGTGCGGGAACCGCTCGAATGGCAGATTTGCCGCATCGAGCCGTCGGTGCTGATTCCGCTTGGAGCGCTGGAGGCGCGCGCCAGCGAGCTCGATAGTCGCCGGCCGATCGTTGTGGTGTGCCATACCGGGGTGCGGTCACTCAGAGCGGCGGTGGCGCTCCGCGCGGCCGGGTTTCCTCAGGCCCGAAGCCTCGCAGGTGGGGTGGACGCGTGGGCGACCCGGATCGATCCGACGATGCCGCGATACTGAGTCTGGCGCGGCTGCAGAAACGGCGAAGGGCCCGGCTGTGGCCGGGCCCTTTCACTGCATGCCGAAGGGGGGATTCGAACCCCCACGGGCTTGCGCCCACTGCGCCCTGAACGCAGCGCGTCTACCAGTTCCACCACTTCGGCACGGAACTTCGCTCGGGGCAGGGAATATAGAGGGCGGCGGCAACCGGGGTCAACCGTTCTGCTTGACCCTACGGAAACGGTTTTCTACATTGGACTTAGCTCGTGTCACCGTCATCCAGCGCGAAGGCCGATTCCGGCAGGATCGTCGCCCGCAATCCGCGGGCGCGGCACGATTACCACATCCTCGATACCTGGGAGGCGGGCATAGCGCTGACGGGTAGCGAGATCAAGTCGGTGCGCGCTGGCAAGGTCAGTCTGAAGGGCGCGTTCGGCGTGATCCGACGCGGAGAGTTGTGGCTCGAGGGCATGAACATCGCGTCCTACGAATCGGCGGGGTACGCGGACCACGAGCCGACCCGAGCGCGAAAGCTTCTCGTGCACAGACACGAGATGCGGCGGCTGATCGGCGCAGTCGAGCGGAAGGGGCTCACACTGGTCCCTCTCGATCTCCACCTCAGCGATGGGTGGGCAAAGGTGACAATCGCGTTGGCGCAGGGGAAGAAGCTGCACGATAAGAGAGAAGCCTTGAAACGCCGGGCGGAGGAGCGTGACGCGGCCCGCGCGCGGGGCCGGCGGTGAGGGCTGCGTCAGTAGCGCTGCTGGTGCTCGGGGTGATGCCGGCCCTACCTCCGCCGCCGGCGGTGCCGGCAACCGTCGTGGTCGCCACCTCGCGCGGCGAGATCTCGGTGCCGGTCCGGCTGGATGTCGGTCACGCTTCGCTGTCCACCCATGCTCTTGGCAGGATGCTGCCGGTAACGTCCCGCATCATCGAGGGCTGGGCCCTCGTCGCGTTCGCGGGCGAGCCGTTCCGCTTCCTCCTCGGCGCACCCGTCATGGTGCATCAGGATCGCGTCTACCCGCTGGCGGGCGGGGCGTATGCGCTTGGCGACACCCTGTTCGTCCCCCTGCAATGGTTGGCCGAGCACGTCCCCAGGGTGTTCAGCGAGGGCTATCGCTACGACGCGATGCGCGGCCGGTTCGAGGAGTTGCGCGTTGCCGTCACGGAAGCCTCCGCCCCGGTGCCGGCGACGCCCGGCAGGCCTGCCTCCGACGCGGCGCGTGCCAACGGGCTGCGATTGGCGCACAAGGTGGTGATCGACCCGGGGCATGGAGGCACCGACCCCGGGAATCCCGGCCGCTATCTCCCACGGGGCGTGAAGGAAAAGGACGTCACGCTCGCCATTGGGAAGTTCGTGCGTGACGAGCTTCGGCGCCGGGGGGTGGAGGTCGTGATGACGCGAACGACCGACACCCTGATTGCGCTGCGCGAGCGGGCACCGATGTGCAGGGCGGACTGCGATCTCTTCGTCTCTATCCACGTGAACAGCCTGCCACGACGGAGCGGCTACGACCGGGTCAGCGGGTTCGAGACGTACTTCCTGGGTGATGCGCTGACGGAAGAGGCCCGTCGCGTGGCGGCGATGGAGGACGAGGCGCTGCGGTACGAGACCGGGGGACGCCGAGAGGGCGACATCGGCTTCATCTTCCGCGACCTGCAGACGAACGAGTTCCTCCGCGAGTCCGCGCTGCTCGCGGACCTCGTGCAGGACAGCGGCGCGCGAGTGCATCCGGGTAGGGACCGCGGGGTGGCGCAGGCACGCTTCACCGTGCTGGCGACGGCGACCCGGCCGGCCGTGCTCGTCGAGACGGGCTTCGCAACGAACCGGGAGGACGGGAGCTATCTGGCATCCACCGAGGGCCAGCGCCAGCTGGCGCGAGCCATCGCCGACGGCGTGGTCGAGTACCTCCGTCGTTACGAGAAGAAGGTCCTGGTCAGTCCCGCCCCATGAGGATCAGGCTGCGCCCCCTGTCGCTGACCCTGACGGGCCTGTTGATCGGCTGCGCGTACTACAACGGCCTGTACAATGCGAATCGGCTTGCCGGAGAAGCCGACCGGGCCGAGCGTGAGGGCCGCGTGGGAGAAGCCCGCTCGCTGTGGGCGCAGGCAGCGGTCAAGGCGGAGTCCGTGGCGACCCGCTATCCCGACAGCCGCCACCGTGATGACGCCCTCCTGTTGTGGGGTCGCGGGCTCGCTCACGCCGGCGACTGCCGCCGGGCAGTGGGGCCGCTCGGGTTCGCGGTCGATTCATCACCCGACGCCGGGTTGAGACGCGAAGCCCGCCTCCTGCTCGCCGATTGCCGCCTCCTTCTCCGGCAGCCGTCGCAGGCGATCATCGCGGTCGAGCCGCTGCTCGCGGATAGCGACTCGGCCGTCGTGCAGGAAGCGTTGCGCTTCCGTGGGAGCGCGCATCTCGCGGCGGGGGATGCCGAGCGGGCGGTGGCGGATCTCGAACAGGTCCCGCTCGAGACTGGCGGTCTCGAGCTCGCTCGCGCGTACACCGCGCACGGTGCTCTCGACCGGGCAGTCGGGACACTCCAAGCACGGGCATCCGGTGCATATCGGGAGAGCGAGTGGCGCACGGCGCTCGACGAGTTGGGAGCGAGGAGCCCCGATCGCGCCGCAGCGGTGGTCGACCGGTTGGTGGCACGCACGGATCTCACGCCCGGCCAGCGTGCCCGGGTCCTCGCTGCCGACGCGGAGCGCCGGTGGGAGCGTGGGGATCTGGCTGCCGCCGTACAACGGTATCGCGAGGTCGAGTCGGTTGCCGCGGACTCTGCTGAAGGTGGGGTCGCGCGTTCCTACCTGGCCGTCGCGGCCCTACGGATGCTCGCGGACTTGCAGGAGCTTCCGGCGGTCGAAGCCCAGCTTGCCGACGCGTCGCGGGGGGGCGGTACGGCGTCTCGTGTCGTCCAGCCGGCGCGGGATGTGGCGCAGGCGGCGCGGATGGTACTGGAAGATCCCACGCTGCCGGCCCGTGATCTCAAGCTGTTCGTGGTCGGAGAGATGCTGCGCGACTCGCTTGACGCTCCGAACCCGGCGACGGCGCTCTTCCTCGCCATCGCGGCACAGCACCCCAACTCGCGATTTGCACCCAAGGCACTGCTTGCCGCCGCCATGCTCGACCCTAGTCGAGCCGACTCCGTCCGCGAGGTGCTCCAGGTGCGCTACCCCTACTCGCCCTACACCATGGTGCTCCATGGGGAGGCGGGCACGCAGTTCGCGGCGCTCGAAGATTCGCTCAGGGTGCTGCTGCAGCTCGAGCGTCAGCGGCTTGCCGTCGGGCGGTCACCGGCCGCGGCCGAAGCGGAGCTTCGACGCGATCGACGGCCCAACCGGTGAGCCGACGCGCGCCGGATCCGGTGGCCGCCTTCGGCACGACGTTTCAGAATCCGATTTTGCTGGCCGCCGGCACGGCGGGGTTCGGTCACGAGTTGGCTGACATCGTCGATCTCGACGCTCTCGGCGGCATCGTGACGAAGGCGGTGAGCCCGCATCCTCGCGCCGGGAATGCCGCGCCCAGGGTGGCGGAGTTCGGTGGCGGCATGCTGAACGCGGTGGGCCTCGCCAACCCCGGTGTCGAGCGCGTGGCCGCCGAGGACCTCCCGTGGCTCGCACAACATCTCCGTAGAGCGCGGGTGCTGGTGAACGTGGTGGGGTTCGTGCCGGAGGATTACGCCACGGTGGTCACCCGCCTCGGTGAGTTCACGGTGATCGCCGCGTTTGAGCTGAACGTGTCCTGTCCCAATACCGAGCGCGGCGGTGAGGAGTTCGGGGCAGACGCAACGGTGCTGTCGGATCTGATCCGGCGTTGTCGGGCAGTGACCGATCGGCCCCTCGTGGTCAAGCTAGCACCGACGCTCCCGGACATTGCGGGTACCGCGGAAGCGGCGGCCGAAGCGGGTGCGGACGGGTTCACACTGGTGAACACGATCCCGGGTACACTCTATCGCGAAATGGGACGCGCGGGTCCGGCCGAGTCGCGCCTCGGCTTCGGTCGGGGAGGCGTGAGCGGTCCGGCATTGCTGGCCGTAGGGGTGCTCGCCACGCGGCTGGTGTCCGAACGAACGGGACTCCCGGTGATCGGTGCGGGCGGGGTGCGGCGCATCGAGGACGTCCGGCAGTATCTCGAGGCGGGGGCATCCCTGGTAGCCGTCGGCACTGCCGGGCTGGCACACCCTCGGGTTCCCGAAAGACTGGTGCGGGCGTGGAGGCGTCATGGCTGAGATCATCCTCGCATTGGATTTGGAGTCGGGCGAAGCAGCAGAAGCTATGGTAGAGCAGTTGCCCGGGCTGCGCTGGGTGAAGGTCGGCCCGATGCTGTTCCTGCGCTCGGGCCGGGAGTTGATCGCGCGCCTCAAGGACCGTGGCCTCTCCGTGTTCCTCGACCTCAAGTGGCACGACATTCCCCACTCGGTTGCACAGGCCGTTCGGGCGGCGGATGAGCTGGGTGTGGACCTCGCAACGGTGCACGCACTGGGGGGGGCGGCAATGCTCCAGGATGCCGTGCGGGCGGCGTCCACGGTCCGGCTCGCCGCGGTGACGGTCTTGACGTCGCACAGTGAGGCGGATTACTGGGATCTGCTCGGACGGTCCTCGGGGGGAAGACTTCGACAGGAGGTTGCTCGACTGGCTGCGATGGCGACCGGCGCCGGCGTTCATGCCGTCGTGGCGTCGCCGTTCGAGGTCGAGGACGTGCGGGCGGTCATCGGTTCCGAGCGGTGGATCGTGACGCCTGGAATCCGACCTGCCGGGGCGGCTCTCGATGATCAGCGGCGTGCCGCCGATCCGGCGGCTGCGGCGGCGGCCGGAGCCACGCACCTCGTCGTGGGACGACCGATCACTCGGGCCGAATCGCCGCGAGCGGTGTATGAAGGCATGGTCGAGGCCGTATCTTGAGGCCGCGCGGCGGGATACGAACGGGAGATCGTGTGACACGACGCTTGGCGCTGCAATTGCTACTTGTGATGGCTGCCCTGCTGGTCGGCCCGGGGGTGTCGGCTCAGGACCCCCTCGACGAGGCCGTGGAGCGGGCGCGCAGCGCCTGGTTCAGCCACGACGTGGAGTCTCTCCTCTCGGAGAGTGATACCGTGCGGCTCAACGTCCCGGGCACAGCGAGCTCGCCCGCCATGCGGCCGGGGCAGGCCACCGTCCTCCTCGAGAAGTATCTCAAGGCTGCGGAAGAACTTGGGCTCGAGCTGGTGCGGATCCGGCGCCTCGCGGACGACCACGCCTACGCCGAGCTGGCGCGCGCCTACGTGGTGAAGGGTACGTCCGAGGAGCGCCAGGAACGGGTTCTGTTCGGGTTCCGCCAGCTGCAGGGGATCTGGCGTCTCCGGGAGGTCCGCGTAACTCCCTAAATCCGCCTTGCATCGACATTAAGGCCCCTCTATATTCCAAGGCTCGATTCCTGGACACTTGCGGGGAGCAGCCTTGAAAGTCCGTTCAAGCGTCAAACCGATTTGCGAGTATTGCAAGGTGATCCGTCGCCGCGGCGTGACGCGGGTCATCTGCAAGCGCAATCCCAAGCACAAGCAGCGGCAGGGCTAGGTATGGCACGAATCGCTGGTGTGGATCTGCCGCGTGAGAAGCGCGTCGAGATCGCGCTCACGTACATCTACGGGGTTGGCCGGCCGACGGCGTCGCACATTCTCGATGTGACCGCGGTGAACGCCGACACGCGTGTGCGCGACCTGACCGACGCGGAAGTCGCTCGGCTGCGTCAGGCGATCGAGCGCGAGGTCAAGGTCGAGGGAGCGCTTCGCACGGAAGTCGCGATGAACATCAAGCGGCTGATGGACATTGGCAGCTACAGGGGCACGCGCCACCGGCGCGGTCTGCCCGTCCGCGGTCAGCGCACGCACACGAACGCCCGCACCAAGAAGGGGCCCCGGCGTGCCATCGCCGGGAAGAAGAAAGCGACGAAGAAGTAGCCTATGGCTCAGGCGTCAGGATCCAAGCGCTCGAAGAAGGTCGTCGAGGCCGAGGGCATCGCCCACATCACGGCGACGTTCAACAACACGCTGATCACGATCACCGACATGCAGGGGAACGCCATCACATGGGGCTCCGCCGGCAAGTCGGGCTTCAAAGGCTCCAAGAAGTCCACGTCCTTTGCCGCGACCGTGGCCGCCGAGCAGTGCGCACGGGAGGCAGCGAATCTCGGCGTCCGACGGGTACACGTTCGCGTGCAGGGGCCCGGTTCGGGGCGTGAGTCAGCGATTCAGGCTTTGGCGTCCGCCGGTCTCGAGGTCAAGTCGATCCGCGATGTGACGCCGATTCCCCACAACGGGTGCAGGCCGCCCAAGAAGCGGCGGGTCTGAATCATGGCGCGCTACACTGGACCCGTTTGCAAGCTGTGCCGGCGTGAGGGGACCAAGCTGTTCCTCAAAGGCACACGCTGCCTGACCGAGAAGTGTGCGATCGAGCGGCGTGCGTATGCCCCCGGCCAGCACGGCCAGGCCGCCGGGCGGCGGCGTAAGACGTCCGAGTACCAGCGGCAGCTCAGGGAGAAGCAGAAGGTCAAGCGGATCTACGGTCTGAACGAAGGCCAGTTCCGCAGGACGTTCGACGCTGTTCGCGCTCTGCCCGGTGTCACGGGCGAGAACCTGCTGGTGCGGCTCGAGACGCGACTCGACAACCTCGTGCACCGGATGGGCTTTGCGCCCAGCCGCCGAGCCGCGCGCCAGCTCGTGAAGCACCGGCACGTCGAGGTGAACGCCAGGACCGTCGACGTCCCGTCGTTCCAAGTGCGGCCGGGTGACGAAGTGCGTGTCGCACCGAAGAGCAAGGATCTCACCACTGTTCGGGCCTCGTTGGAGGCGCTCTCGCGGGCGGCTCCAGTGGCGTGGATCAGTGTGGACGCCGCGAAGGCCGCCGGCAAGCTGCTCGAATTGCCGACCCGCGACCAGATTCCGGTCGCCGCGCAGGAACAGATGATTGTGGAGCTGTACTCCAAGTGACCATGAAGATCGATCTCTCCGGCCTCGTTCGCCCCCACGTCGTCGAAATGACCAAGCGTGAGGACACGCCGACCGCCGCCGAATTCCGCTTGCAGCCGCTCGAGCGAGGCTACGGCCACACGCTGGGGAACGCGCTGCGTCGCATGCTGCTCTCATCGCTGCCGGGCACGGCCGTGTGGGCCTTTCGGCTCGAGGGGGTGGTGCACGAGCACCAGACGGTCCCGGCGGTCGCCGAGGACATTCATCAGATCATTCAGCGGCTCAAAGCACTGACGCTGATGATGCAGGGTGACCACTCAGAGGCCGTGCTGCAGCTGAAGGCGAGCAAGGCGGGGCCGGTGACGGCAGCAGCAATCCAGCCCCATCCGGCCGTCGAGATCCTGCATCCCGATCACCTGCTGTTCACGCTGCAGGAAGACCGGGAGGTGACCGGTGAGCTGTATGTGCGCAAAGGCCGCGGCTACGTCGAGGCTGCGCAGCACGAGGTCGACCGGTCGCTGCCGATCGATCTGGTCCGGATCGACGCGATCTACAACCCGGTCAGGCGGGCGAACTTCACTGTGCAGGAGACCCGGGTCGGGCAGCGCACCGACTTCGACAGCCTGAACCTCTCCGTTGAGACCGACGGTTCGATTGCTCCGGAGGATGCGGTCGCCTACGGCTCTGCCCTGTTGCAGGAGCACTTGAGGTATTTCGTCGAGTTTGGGCAGACGCCGGTCGTGACCGTCGGCGGGGCTGAGCCTGAGGGCGGGGCGCCGATCCTGACGCCGCTGCGCGAGTTGCTCGAGAAGCCGATCGACGAATGCGGGCTGTCGGTTCGGTCGATCAATTCGCTCAAGAACTCCAGCATCTCCACTCTCGGCGACCTGGTGACGTTCACCGAAGACGATCTGCTCAAGGTCAAGAACGTCGGCGAGAAAGCCTTGGCCGAGATTGCCGAGATGCTGCGCCGGGAGGGTCTCAACTTCGGCATGGAGTTCGAGGAGCGTGACGGCGAGGTCGTTGTGGTCAACGAAGGCGTGACGCCAGCGGCGATCGCGGCGGAGGTCATGGACTTGCCTGCCGGCAGTGCGCCGGCCGAGGAGTAGGACCGATGCGGCACCGCCACAAGGGACGGCAGCTCGGCCGCACCATGGCCCACCGGCGGGCGATGCTGCGAAACATGGCGACGTCCCTGTTCAAGCACGATCGTGTGGTCACGACCCACACCAAGGCCAAAGAACTCCGCCCGTTCGCGGAGCGGTTGATCACCCTCGCGCGCCGAGGCGACCTGCACGCCCGGCGGCAGGTCGAGCGGCACATCCGCGATCGTGACGTGGCCGGCAAGTTGTTCCAGGAGATCGGTCCCAGGTTTGCCGCACGCCCGGGCGGATACACCCGGATCCTGCGGGTCGGACATCGGCCTGGCGATGGTGCCGAGTTGGCGCGGATCGAGCTGCTTGGTGAGTGAACCTGGACTGGTGGGGAACAGAAACACAACGGGGACCTGATGGTCCCCGTTTTTGCAGCTTCGCGTGGGCGGTTGGAATGCCGTCAGGTTTCCATGAGCGAGGCGGGACGGCGGGGTGCCTTCACCACGCGATTGGCCTTGATGCACTGGGTGCAAACCTTGAGGCGCTTGACCTGGCCGTCGACCAGCGCCCGCACCGGCTGGAGATTCGGGTACCACCGACGGTTGGTCTTGTTGTTCGCGTGGCTTACGTTGTGACCGAACGACGGCCCCTTGCCACAGATATCGCAGACGCGTGCCATGATCCGTATGGTCCGTTCGAATGCCGAGTTCTGGTGCAACCGTACAACGTCGAATCCATAATGCTAACCACTACTGCCGATCCATTCAAGGCCGAGGGAAATTGGGCCGCAGGCTTCCGGAGAGCCGTGTCATGCCGACCGCGCTGATCACGGGGATTACTGGCCAGGACGGATCGTACCTTGCCGAGTTCTTGCTCGAGAAGGGCTACGAGGTGGTGGGCATCGTCCGCCGCACATCCCACGATTCCTACGAGCGCATCGGTCACCTGCTGAGCCGGGTAAGGGTTGTGCCGGCCGATCTCCTCGACCAGCACTCGCTGACCTCGGTAATCCGAGACACGCGCCCGGACGAGATCTACAATCTCGCGGCGCAGAGCTTTGTCCCGACGAGCTGGAGCCAGCCGGTGCTCACCGGCGAGTTCACGGCCCTTGGGGTGACCCGAATCCTCGAGGCGGTGCGCCTGGCCCATCCGGGGGCCCGGTTCTACCAGGCCAGTTCGTCGGAGATGTTCGGCAAGGTGGCCGAAACGCCCCAACACGAGGGAACGCCGTTCTATCCTCGCTCCCCCTACGGCGTGGCGAAGGTGTACGGTCACTGGATCACGGTGAACTATCGAGAGTCCTACGGGCTCTACGCGGTGAGCGGCATCCTGTTCAATCACGAATCGCCGCGTCGCGGTCTGGAGTTCGTGACCCGCAAGGTGTCCGACGGCGTGGCGCGCATCAAGCTGGGACTTGCGTCGGAGCTCCGTCTCGGGAACCTCGATGCGCATCGCGATTGGGGCTTTGCCGGCGACTACGTCGATGCGATGTGGCGCATGCTGCAGCAACCGGAGCCCGAGGATTATGTCGTAGGGACCGGCGTGTCGCATTCAGTGCGGGACCTCGCGCAGGTTGCGTTCGCGCATGTTGGACTCGATTGGCAGGACCACGTCAGGGTGGACCAGCAGCTGGTGCGCCCCGCGGAGGTCGATCATCTCCTCGCCGATCCGCACAAAGCTCGAACGAACCTGGGATGGGAGCCACGGGTGTCCTTCGAGGACATGATCCGCATGATGGTCGATCACGACGTGGCCCGATTGGCAGGGCGGGGCCTGTGAGGGTATTGGTGACGGGTGCCGACGGATTCGTTGGCGCGCGTCTCGTTGAGCGTCTTCGGCACGATGGCCACGAGGTGATCGCGGCCGTGCGGCCTGACCGTCCACTGTTCGCAGAGGGGATTCCTGCGCCGTGGGGCGCCGGGGTGACTACCGTGCCGTTCGAGCTCCTCGACGGGCATTCGGTGCGCGGGATCGTCGCTGTCGGCTTCGACGCCGTCGTTCACCTGGCTGCCGTGGCATCGGGCGGAGATGCCCGGCGCGATCCGACTGATGCCTGGCAGATCAACGCGGTCGGCACTGCACGGCTGGCGGAGGAGTTGGGACGGGCTCGTGCGGGGGGGCAGACCAAGCCTCTGCTCCTGGTGGTGTCGACGGCGGAGGTCTACGGGGCCGGCGAGGCCCGGCCGAGGCTCGAGACCGATCCGGTCGAGCCATGCTCGCCGTATGCCGATTCGAAGCTGGGCGGTGAGAACGCGGCGCTCGAGGTGCAGCGGCGGACCGGTCTGAACGTGGTCGTGGCGCGTGCGTTCCCGCACACGGGGAGGGGGCAGGACCAGCGCTTCGTCGTGCCAGCCTTTGCGCGGAGGCTCGTCGAGGCGAAGCGCGCCGGGCGCCGCCAGATCGCGGTTGGGAATCTCGATCCGGTGCGAGAGTTCCTGCACGTCGCGGATGTGGTCGAAGCCTACGTGCAGCTCATGCGATTCGGTCTGCCGGGTGAGATCTACAACGTCGCCGGAGGCGAGGCGATGTCTCTGCGCGAGCTGTTCGAGCGGCTCGCGCGGATTGTGGGCCACGCGGCCGAGCCCGTTCCCGATCCGGACCTGGTGCGGGACGCGGACATCCCGCATCTCGTGGGAGATTCGGCGAAGCTCCGTGAGCTCACCGGGTGGACGCCCACGCACTCTCTGGATGACGCGCTGACCGAGGTGGTACATGCCGAAGCGGACTGACATCGAGAGCATTCTGTTGATCGGGTCTGGGCCGATCGTCATCGGTCAAGCGGCGGAGTTCGACTATTCCGGAACGCAGGCGGTCAAGGCGCTCAAGGAAGAGGGCTATCGCGTCATCCTGGTGAACTCGAACCCGGCCACGATCATGACCGATCCGGAGTTGGCCGACCGGACCTATGTCGAGCCGGTGACTCCGGAATGGGTGGCGAGCGTGATCGAGCGGGAACGCCCGGACGCGCTGCTTCCCACGATGGGTGGGCAGACAGCCCTCAACGTCGCGATGGCCTTGGTGAAGGACGGAACGCTCGAGAAGCACGACGTGGAGTTGATCGGCGCCGACGAGCGGGCAATCAGGATTGCGGAGGATCGCAAGGAGTTCGGGGCTGCAATGGCCCGGATCGGGCTGGCCGTCCCCAAGGGGGCGGTCGTGTCCTCGTATGACGAGGCGCTCGCGCTCGTCGACGATATCGGCTACCCGGCCATCTGCCGTCCTTCGTTCACGCTCGGCGGTACCGGCGGGGGTGTCGCCTACAACATCGAAGAGTACGAGGAGTTGGTCCGCCGTGGCCTGTCCTTGTCGCCGGTCGGGTCCGCGCTGATCGAGCGGTCCGTGCTCGGATGGAAGGAGTTCGAGCTGGAGGTCATGCGCGATCGGCGTGACAACGTGGTGATCGTTTGCTCCATCGAGAACATGGATCCGATGGGGGTCCATACTGGCGATTCCATCACGGTCGCCCCGGCAATGACGCTCACCGACCGCGAGTATCAGGTCATGCGGGACGCGGCCATTGCGATCATCCGCGAAGTGGGCGTGGATGCCGGTGGCTGCAACATCCAGTTTGCGCTGAGTCCCGAGACCGGGGAGATGCTGACGATCGAGATGAACCCCAGAGTGTCTCGTTCGTCCGCTCTCGCCTCCAAGGCAACGGGCTTTCCGATCGCGCGCATCGGCGCCAAGCTCGCGGTCGGGTATACGCTCGACGAGCTGCCCAACGACATCACCAAGACCACGCCCGCGTCGTTCGAACCAGTGCTCGACTACGTAGTGGCCAAGTTTCCACGGTTTGCTTTCGAGAAGTTCCCGTCGGCCGATCCGGGTCTCACCACGCAGATGAAGTCGGTCGGGGAGTCGATGGCGATCGGGCGCACGTTCAAAGAGGCGTTTCAGAAGGGACTCCGCTCGCTCGAGATCGACCGCCCGGGTTGGACTGTGGGTGAGACGGTCGCCGACGATCGGCTCGAGTCGGCGTCTCCCGAGGAGCTGCGGGCCGCCCTTCGGCGGCCGACGCCCGAGCGGATCTTCCAGGTCAAACGGGCAATGCTGGCCGGGATCCCCCTCGATGAGATCGCCCGACTCACCGGCATCGACCGCTGGTTCCTGGCGCAGTTGGACGATTTGCTCGGGGCGGAGCGAGAATTTCGGGATAGCGCGGAGGTGGACGCCGCACTGATCAGGCGGATGAAGCGTTTGGGCTTTTCGGACCGGCAGCTCGCCGATCTGCGCGAGATGTCGGAGTCCGCCTTCCGGGAGTCGCGCTGGCAGCTCGGTGTCCGGCCGAGTTACAAGGTGGTCGACACGTGCGCGGGCGAGTTCCCCTCGGCCACGCCGTACTACTACTCGTCGTACGAGGAGGAGAACGAGTCGGAGCCGATCGGCGAGCGGGGGATCGTCATCCTGGGCAGCGGCCCGAACCGCATCGGGCAGGGGGTCGAGTTCGACTACTGCTGCGTGCGTGCGGGCCTGGCATTCCGGGACCTCGGGTTCAAGACGATCATGATCAACTCGAACCCGGAGACGGTCTCCACGGACTTTGATATTTCCGACAAGCTCTACTTCGAGCCGCTCACCCTCGAAGACGTGCTCGAGATCATCGCGCTCGAGCGACCGCGCGGTGTCGTGGTGCAACTGGGCGGACAGACGCCGCTCAAGCTTGCGAAGGGGCTCGAGGCAGCGGGCATCCCTATCCTCGGCACGAGCCCCGAGTCGATCGATCTCGCGGAGGACCGCAAGCGGTTCGATCGGCTCACGCGTGAGCTCGGTGTGAGTCAGCCGCCCAACGGCACGGCCGTCACCGTCGAGCAGGCGGTTGCCGTGGCGACCGACGTGGGCTACCCGGTCCTGGTACGGCCGTCGTACGTGCTCGGGGGGCGTGCCATGGAGATCGTGTACGATGAGGCAGCCCTCCGGGCGTACTTCGAGCGGGCGGCGCGGGTCTCTCCCGCGCACCCGGTGCTGATCGATCGGTTCCTCGAGGACGCGTTCGAAGCCGACGTCGATGCGATCGCCGACGGCACGACGTGTGTCGTCGGCGGCGTGATGCAGCACATCGAGGATGCCGGCGTTCACTCCGGCGACTCCGCATGCGTACTCCCCCCGTATCTCCTCACCGAGGACGCTGTCGATGAGATGCGGGAGCACACCCGGGCCTTTGCGCGGGCCCTGGGTGTCGTGGGGGTCCTGAACGTGCAGTATGCCGTGAAGGATGGAACGGTGTACGTACTCGAAGTGAACCCCCGTGCATCCCGCACCTTGCCGTTCGTGAGCAAGGCGACGGGTGTGCCGCTGGCCAAGCTTGCTGCGGCGGTAATGACCGGGAGAACGCTGCAGCAGGTCGGGCTCATCACCGAGCCGCCGATGCCGCACACCGCGGTGAAGGAAGCGGTGTTCCCCTTCTCGAAGTTCGCCAACGTCGACGTGATCCTCGGGCCCGAGATGCGCTCGACGGGAGAGGTGATGGGGATCGCCGACAGCTTTGGGATGGCGTTTGCCAAGGCACAGGCGGGGGCCGGCGACCAGCTGCCGCTCGAGGGAACGGTTGTGGTGACCGTGAACGACAACGACAAGCCCACGGTACTGCCGATCGTGCGCCGGTTTCACGAAATGGGTTTCCGCATCGTGGCCACGGAGGGAACGATGCGCTACTTGCGCCAGCGCGGTGTTCCGGCCGAGCGGGTCGCCAAGGTGCATGAGAGCCGCCCCAACGTGGTTGATCTCATTGTCTCCGGCAGAGCACAGCTTCTGGTCAACACGCCGCTTGGCAAGCTGACCCAGCGCGACGACTACGTGATGCGCCGGGCGGCTATCGCCCAGAAGGTGCCATACGTGACGACCATGTCCGCGGCGAGCGCGGCCTGTGATGCGGTACTGGCGCTACGAAGCCGCAAGGGCAGCGTCCGCAGCCTTCAGGAGTGGTACGAGGTGGCGCGGGCCACGCTCGATGGCCAATTGACTGCATGAGGCACGCCGAGGTGTGACGCCCGGCTTCCCGCGGGATCTGGCCAAGGTGCTCGAGGGTCGCGTGTTGTTGAACGAGGTACTTGCGGCTCACACGACCTATCGGATCGGCGGGCCCGCCGAGGCGTTCGTTGAGCCGGCATCCGCCGAGGACGTAGCCCGGACCCTGCGTTTCTGTTGCGAGCGGGGCATTCGGTGGCTTGCGCTGGGGCTTGGCTCCAACGTGCTGGTGGCGGATACCGGGTTTCCAGGTGTGGTGATCCGGCTTGGGAAGGGGCTCGACACCGTCGAGCGGGATGTGAACGACGATCGTACGCTCTGGCGAGTGGGTGCAGGCGTGCCCACGCCGCGGCTGGCTCGGCGGACTGCGCAGGCGGGGCTCGCGGGACTCCATCGACTCGTTGGTGTGCCGGGGTCGCTCGGCGGCGGCGTGTACACGAATGCGGGAGCGCATGGGCAGGACTTCGCATCGGTCGTGCGGAGCGTCGAGTGTGTGACCGCCTCCGGGGAAGGCCTCGTGCTCGAGGCCGAGACCATCCCGTGGAGGTATCGATCGAGCGGTCTGGGGCAGGTCATCGTCATTGGTGCCACGATCGGCCTGACGACGAGCGAACCGAGAGGGCTCGAGGACGATGTGCGAACGCACCTGGCGCGGAGGAGAGCCGGTACTCCGTTCAACGAGCCATGCTGCGGATCGGTGTTCCGCAATCCGTCACCCGAGACGGCGCCAACCAAGGGTGCGCGGTCCGCAGGGCAGCTGATCGACGCGGCTGGATTGAAGGGCTTCCGGATCGGAGGTGCCGAGGTGTCCCGGAAGCACGCCAACTACATCGTCAACGTTGGTGGGGCCTCCGCGGCGGATGTCCTGAGCGTGATCGAGGTGGTGAGGGAGCGAGTGATGGCGGAGTTCGGGGTGGAGTTGGAGCTCGAAGTGCAGATCGTGAGGTAGGGGGAGGAGGGAGAGGGGAAAGGGGAAAAGGGAAAGGGGAAAGGGATCCGTGCAGGGTGCATGGCGCAACCTCGAAGAGCTGGGTGCAGCGTTGCTGGGTAACGGTCGAGATCAGTGAGGACCGATGAGCAAGTACTTCGTGCATGAGAGCGCGTACGTGGATGAGGGTGCTCAGGTTGGGGAGGGGACGAAGATCTGGCACTTCTGCCACGTGATGCCGGGGGCCGTGATCGGAGAGCGTTGCAGTCTGGGGCAGAATGTCGTGGTGATGCCGGGAACACGGATCGGCAGCAACGTGAAGATCCAGAACAACGTCTCGATCTACGAGGGCGTGACCCTTGAGGACGACGTGTTCTGCGGGCCGTCCTGTGTGTTCACCAACGTGACGAACCCCCGATCACACGTGTCCCGCAAGAGCGAGTATGTTACCACGCTCGTGAAGCGCGGCGCGTCGATCGGCGCGAATGCGACGATCGTATGCGGCACCACGCTGGGCGAGTACGCCTTCATCGGTGCCGGTGCCGTCGTGACGTCCGACGTGCCCGCCCATGCGCTCATGCTCGGCGTACCGGCACGACGAGTGGGCTGGATGTGCCAGTGTGGCGAACGGCTACACCTCGACGACGGCGAGGCATCGTGTGAGCGATGCGGGTCCCGATACCGTGAAGCCAGTGGCGATCTCCTCCCGTTTGTCGAAGCGTGAGGGTGTCTCTAGCTTTGGTGCGATCTGACCGGGAGGCTTTGTGAGGATACCGCTGCTCGATCTCGCTGCGCAGATGGATACCATTCGCGACGAGGTCGTGCCGGCGCTGATGGCCGTTGTGGAGAGCCAGCGATTCATCATGGGCGAGGCGGTGCAGCAGCTCGAGGAGGCCGTAGCCCAGTATTGCGGCACGGAGCACGGTATCGCCTGCGCCTCGGGGACCGACGCGCTGTTCCTGTCGCTCAAGACCCTCGACCTCGAGCCCGGCGACGAAGTGATCACGTCGCCGTTCACCTTCTTTGCCACGGCCGGGGCGATCTGCAATGCCGGGGGCACGCCGGTATTCGTGGACGTCGATCCGACCACGTTCAACCTGTCGATCGATGCCGTAAGCAACGCGATCGGCGATCGGACCCGTGCCATTGTCCCGGTACACCTGTTCGGTCAGATGGCGCCGATGGAGGCGCTCACGGCGCTCGCCGACCGCCATGGGTTTGCGATCATCGAAGACGCAGCGCAAGCGATCGGTGCGAAGCGGGATGTGGATGGGGAGTGGATCCGGGCCGGCAAGCTCGGTACCACGGGTGCGTTCTCGTTCTTCCCGTCGAAGAACCTCGGCGGGTGGGGCGATGGGGGCATGATCGTGACCGACGATGCCGACCGTGCCGCGCGGCTTCGGATGCTGCGGGTGCACGGGGGTGCCAAGCAGTACCACCACGAGGAAGTCGGGGTCAACAGCCGGCTCGACACGGTCCAGGCGGCGGTCCTGCTCGCCAAGCTCGGTCACCTCGACGAGTGGAACGCGGCCCGCCGGGGGCACGCGGGCGCCTATACTGAAGCGCTGCGCGGAATTGCAGGAGTGGTTCCGCCGGTGGCTGACCCGGCGAACGAACATATCTATCACCAGTACACTATCAGGGCCCAGCGCAGAGATTCGCTCAAGGCCCACTTGGCCGAGCGCGGCGTCGGGTCGGCCGTCTATTACCCGCAATGCCTGCATCTTCAGCCGTGTTTTGCATACCTTGGCTATCGAGAAGGTGATCTGCCGGAGGCGGAGCAGGCGAGCCGGGAAGTGTTGTCATTGCCCGTATATCCCGAACTGACGGTCGACCAGCGTCAGTTCGTGATGGACGGGGTCCGAGAGTTCTACGCATGAGCCGACTCAGGATTGCAGTGTTCGGTGGAGGAAGCTGGGGGAGGAATCACGTGCGCTCCGTGGCGGCGCTTCGGGACGTTCAGCTTGCAGCGATATGCGATCTCGAGCCCCGGGTCCGCGACGCGATGGCCCGGCAGTACCCGGCTGCCGTGGTGACGGGGGTGGCGCACGAGGCGCTGGATGTAGCCGACGCTGTCGTCGTCGCGACCCCTGCGGCCAGCCATGCTGAGCTGGCGCGGCTGGCCATCGAGCGGAACCTCCCTGTGCTGGTGGAGAAGCCCTTCGCGCTCTCCTCGACTGACGCGCGGGCTGTGGTCGAGTTGTCCGCAGCTCGCGGTGTTCCCGTCGTCGTCGGTCATCTCTTGGTCTTCCACCCCGCGGTCGAGCGGCTCAAGGAGATGACCCGTGGCGGAGAGTTGGGTGACGTTTTCTATCTCTACAGCCAGCGGGTCAACCTGGGCCAGGTCCGACCCGACGAGAACGCGCTGTGGAGTTTCGGCCCCCACGATATCTCGGTGGCACTCGAATTGCTTGGAGAACGACCACTGCGTGTGTCGGCCATCGGTAAGAGCTTCCTGCAGCCGGGCATCGAGGACGTCGTGTTCATGACCATGGAATTCGCCTCCGGGGCGATGGCGCACGTGCAGATGTCGTGGCTGGATCCTCGCAAGGAGCGGAGGCTCACGGTGGTCGGCTCGCGCAGAATGGTTGTACTTGACGACATGGAGCCCCGGGAGAAGTTGCGGATCTACGACAAAGGTGTCGAGCGGCCGCCGGAGTACGCCTCGTACGGTGAGAGCCTCGCGATCCGGGAGGGAGACATCACGATCCCTCGCGTGCCCAACGTCGAGCCGCTCAGCGCGGAGCTTCGACATTTCACGCGAGTTGCGCGAGGGGAGGAGAGCCCCCGCGTCGATGGGCGCGATGGACTGCTGGTCGTAGAGATCCTCGAGGCGGCATCCCGCTCGCTCGCCGCGAGCGGCGCGGCGGTCACGCTGTCCTATCATGATGAGGTGAATGCATGAGTTCCGAGCTGCGTCTGTTGGAAAAGGCACGGGACCGCTCCGCCCTCTTCGGCGTGATCGGTCTCGGCTACGTTGGCCTGCCCCTGGCGGTAGAGATAGCGGACGCCGGCTTCACCGTCTTGGGCTTCGACCTCAAAGAGTCCGTAGTCGCGGGCATCAACGCCGGGCACTCCCACATTCAGGACGTCCCGACCACGCGGCTGACACCGCTCGTCGGGGCAGGGAAGATCACTGCGACGACGGACATGAGCCGGCTGTCGGAGGTCGATGTCATTTCCATCTGTGTGCCCACCCCGCTGTCCAAGACGAAGGATCCTGATGTCTCCTACGTGCTCGCCGCCGGCGAGGCAGTGACGAAGGAAATACGCGCGGGGCAGGTCGTCGTGTTGGAGAGCACCACCTATCCCGGTACGACGCGCGAGCTGCTGCTGCCCCGGATCGAAGTACAGGGGCTCGAGGTTGGCAAGGATGTCTTCCTCGCGTTCAGCCCCGAGCGGGTCGATCCGGGCAACCCCACGTGGCAAACCAAGAACACGCCGAAGGTGATCGGGGGTGTCACGCCAGCCTGCCTGCAGGTGGTGCAGGCGCTGTACGAGCCCGTGTTCGATACGCTCGTCCCCGTCTCGTCTCCGGAGGCGGCGGAGCTGGTCAAGCTGCTCGAGAACACCTTCCGCAGCGTCAACATCGGTCTGGTGAACGAGATGGCGATGGTGTGCGATCGGCTCGCCGTGAATGTCTGGGAGGTGATCGACGCTGCTGCCACGAAGCCGTTCGGCTTCATGAAGTTCACACCGGGACCCGGACTCGGCGGGCACTGCATCCCGATCGATCCGCACTACCTCGCCTGGAAGATGCGGGCACTCAACTACAAGACCCGATTCATCGAGGTCGCCGGCGAGGTGAACTCCGAGATGCCCGCATTCTGGGTGCGAAAGGTGGCGGAAGGGCTCAACGAGGATTCCAAACCGGTCCGCGGCTCCAACGTGCTCGTGATCGGAGCGGCATACAAGAAGGACATCGACGACGTACGGGAAAGCCCGGCGCTCGACATCATTCGGCTGCTCCTCCAACAGGGAGCGAAGGTGTCCTACCACGATCCGCACGTGCCGCAACTCCACGAGGACGGGGTGGAGCTCGCCAGTGTCCTGCTCGGCCCGGATACGGTAGCGCCTGCCGATTGCGTGGTGATCGCCACCGATCACTCGACGCTGGACTATACGATGCTGGCCAATGCAGCCCGGCGGGTCGTCGATACTCGGAACGCGTTGGGAAAGGGGTAGTGGCTGATGAAAGTTGCTGTCGTGGGCACTGGATACGTGGGCCTGGTTGTGGGGGCCTGTCTCGCGGAAACCGGGAACGACGTGATCTGTGCGGACATCGCGGAAGACAAGATCACGCGTCTCAAGAACAACGAGATTCCCATCTACGAGCCGGGGCTCGAGCCGCTGGTGGCGGGCAACCAAGCAGCCGGCCGGCTGAGCTTCACCACAGACGTTGGTGCTGCCGTGGAGGCATCGGAGGTCATCTTCATTGCAGTTGGCACACCGCCGGACGAGGATGGGTCGGCCGACTTACAGCATGTGCTGAATGTGGCTCGCACGATCGGAGACCACATGAATGGTCCCAAGATCGTGGTAACGAAGAGTACTGT
>Ga0209536_100003079_pt1 | contig 26965 bp, 20 predicted proteins | sample DeeMarSeWOR28_12_FD_187461 | JGI IMG/M metagenome (GOLD analysis project Ga0209536, IMG submission 187461) | Marine sediment microbial communities from White Oak River estuary, North Carolina - WOR-2-8_12 (SPAdes) (version 2) | ecosystem: Environmental > Aquatic > Marine > Intertidal zone >... | reverse complement strand
CTTCTCCAGTAAGACAGTACGCATAGGCAAGCGTAGATAAAAACTGAAACCGCGCTATTTCCCAAATTGTTTTAATATCGGTTCCATATGGTTTTTGGCCTTTGATATAACCATGGGTAAGCGACATTGGCCATACAAAGTCAGTTAAAGGATCACGCTGCCAATAAATCGAATCGGAATCACAACTCACTTTCAGCATTCCGTAAATGGTATATTCATTTTTCAAAATATCTTCGGCTTCGCCTACTAATCTTTCAACAATGTCTAGCGGTAATCGTCTTATATCGAATTTTATATCATTCGAAGCTCTCAGCAAACCGGCAGAGAAACTAGACTCGATATCATTATTCAAAATATTCTCATTTAGTTTCTCAAAAATTAATTGTCGTTTTAGCTTTGTTCTTCTATCTGGTGATGGTGATAGCTTTTTGATCGTGAGGTGAGCAGTCTTTTTTAAGATGAAACTAGCTTCTTGTTCCGTGATCAGCTTCTGGATCTTATTCAGTGCTCTGGATAAGTTTTTTTCTAGCCGCATTCTATTAAGATTTTTTTTAAAAAAAAGATAAGAAAATGTCAGGCCCCTTTTTAGTGTAGTGTGGTGCGTCAAAAATCAAAAGGAGCGATTAAATAGACGATCAATCTGAGATACTCAAATATAGGGAAGACCCAATTTGGTAATATGATCTGGCTCATAAAACGAATGGAATCTATCAATCAGTTCACGAAACTCGGGCTCTAATTTAGAGATAAACTGCTTAACATGAAGAAGTCCCATTTCTCCAAGTCCAACTCGCGTGGTTTTCAGGACTCCTGACTTTACGAGTTCGGCCCTTCGGTGCCAAAGCTTCGAGTAGCCTTCAAATTTATATCCGAGTTGTCGAACGACTCGTTCTCTTCTTTTCGGGAAAATGAGGGCAAAATCATGTAATATCGCCCACTCCGGCTCTGGTCCACTATACGGTGGGACCGCCACAAAGTATGGCACCATTGGACGCATCACTTTTGTCGTTACCTTCTTTAGATTGCCTTGCCAGTCGATATAAGCCGCCTCTCTATGTTTTTCCAAAAAAAGCGTCGGAAAATTCACTCTTTCCTGAAGGTGGTGCAGGAGACTATGAACATGAGTTTCAATCATAAGCACGTGGCCGTCATCAAGTGTTGCCAATCTGCCGTAAGGGGTGTCATGCCCAAAAGGGGTGATGGATTTTTCATGATCCTGGATCATATGTTTAGCGCCTTGTCCCCAGACCGCGACTGAATTAGTGGGGTGCATGCTTCTATAAACACCGGGTCGGTGGCGAAACATTTCGGTTACAATACCATTCAGTGACGGGCTGCTTTTTACATCAAATGTTTGCCCGCTTTCAAGGAATTCCGCCATCGATCTTTTGAGCGGAAAAGACGGCATCATCACACAACCGGTTGGCCCCACTGTTTCCATCAGCGCATCAATCACATCATTAGGACCGCCAACCACATAACCGATCCGACCTAATGAGCTGTGAACACATACGGTATCTCCTTCTTTTAAACCGATACGCCGAAATGAATCGACAAGCTTTTTTTGATCAATTCGAAAAAATAGCTTTTGAAACGGCCTGCGCAGTTTTTCTCTGAGATGGCGATCGATAACGGCTTTTTTATGTTTCAGGTAATTTCGCGATAACATGACTGCCTGTAAACTTGGAAATTAGAATTCCTAACTATCTCTTAAAAATCACTTGCTAATTTGCATTTCAAGAATATTTGAATCAATAAAAAATTTGCAAGCCCAGTTTGGATAAGCATACTGACTATAGCCACCATATATAGGGAAAGAACCGCCGATTGCGCCTTTTGTCTCGGCGGGGCCCTTAATCAGCATCGTACGTCTGACATATTGATTTGCCGCACATGCAGCATCTAGGTAAGCAATTTTGCCGGTGATCTGATACATTTTAAACCAGCAGATAGCGATTTGGACACTTCCGGTGAGGCAGGTCCAGGACACGGCAGCTTTCCAGTTAGAAAATAAACGCCCGGGTATGTAACCATCATTACGTATTGTCGATAGCAGACCATCGGCAATCCTTTGACAGGCTTTTAACAAATTTGAGTCCCCGGTAAATATATATGCTTCTAAAATGCCACGGAACACGTATCCAAGAGTATGCGTCAAAGGACGTGAAAAATCCGAGATGCAGCAGTTGGCAAACCATCCGTTTTCTCTTTGCGATTCTAAAGCCCATCTCACATTTGACAACCCGGTCTGTTCATATTTTCGTTTTGGCAGGATTTGCGAGGCTTCCAATAAAGGCCAGGCGATATGCGTGTCATAGGTTTTATCCCCTTCAACAGCATATGGGGAGGGAAAAGCTCTCCAGCAGCCATCTGGATCCTGAGTCCGAACCAACCAATCAGCCGTGCGACGCATGGGTTCAATATATTTCTCTCCAAAATGGCGCGCACCAGCAACAAATCCCAGTAATATCTGGCCACTATTAAAAGATACTGGCGTTTTTTGTTTAGAACTCACTTGGCCGCCGCAAAAACCACCATTTTTCAGTTGAATAGAAACCAACCAATCCAGCATCAATTCTGCTCGTTTAAGGAGTTGCTTATCCTCATTAATTTTGGCATATTCTATAATTGTTGGAACAATGTATCCCGTTGTTTCAGGATAGGAAGCACCCCAGCCATTTAACAGGCTGTATCGAAAAGCGACGCCGCCATCTTGTGAAATTGACCTGTCCTGCGCAAGGGCAATCCAAGCGATGCTTTCAGCTAAAGCAGTATCAGGACCTGGGTCAAATTCCGGCAAACCTGAACGGTCTTTGATGTGCTGATTTTTGCCATCCCTGGAAAGCTTCAAATGAAATTTAATGAAGGTTTTCAAAGGGGCATGAATAATTTTTGAAAACGGGATGCGATTTTTATTAAAATCTAGCATAGCCGGCTTTAAACATAGAGCTAAGAGCCAAGAATTTTTATTACTTTTGAATATAAATCTTCGATATCGCGAGATTTAAACGTTATCGTTTTTTCCGGTCGTCTCACCACATCACTAGCGATAACAGGGCAATTAAAGTAAAGTGATTCTCTTATACTTAATGCGTCGCCGTCAGTGGCAGTTGGCCGAAGACTTAAATCCGCCCTTTTAAATATCGGCCAAAGTTCCTTTTGACCTGTCATGATGTAAAAATTTTCCTTTATGCCTTTTTTTTCAATCAATTCTTTCATTTGGGCAATATAATGGGAATTGTAATCTTTATTTGCCAATGCAAATAAAAATCCTAATTGTGGGAACGTCCTCTTTATTTGACTAGCCACCTCTATACAAAGGTCAAGGCCATATAAATCCATATTTTTGTAAAAACTTATTTTCCATGCGCTGGCTAAAATAATTGGTTTCTTCTCGGACAGAAATTTTTTTGTATCCTTTGAATAGGATTCAAATATCCGATCATAATCCTCTATAGGTGGTGGCAAAAAAGCATTTCTAACTAAAATCTTATCCGGCAATTTTACTTTGTTCTGTTCGTAATTTTTCAGTATGTGTCTGGAGACGACAACTAAATAATCGAGTCTTTTAATAAAGCATTTAATTAAATATTTACTGATTATATTCTTATTTTCAAATAAACGTGAATTATGAGCGGTATAATAAATGGCGTAGTTCTTAAAAATCCTGCATAAATAAATTATAAGAATATATGCTCGAAAGTAGCCGTGGATGTGGATTATATCATAGTCATTTAAATAAAGTAATTTAAACAACTTTATGGAATCTATTATCCTTGATTTAAATTTCTTGGATCTATAAAAACAATCGGTCTTATTTCTATAAAAATCTAGTAACTTCTTAAGCCTTTTTATATGGACGGATACGCCTCCTAGTGGCGGAGGATAAGGACCCACTAAAAGAATCTTACTGCTGGAAGGATAAATTCCTAATATATCCATAAAATCTGTCTATTTTAACAAGAACGATACAGCTGTGGTCTGTATCATATCCCAAAATGGAATCGGCCATTCCGATCCCCCATTGATTAAAGTTTGATGGAGATGTTCAAGTTCCTCTAATTGGCCTTTTTGGCTATTTTTCGAGGACAACTCTTTAATCTTTACGCCATATCCTTTAATCAATTTGTAGTTATCCAAAACGATAGTTTTTTGGTCAAAATGAACTTCCATATATTCCTTTGGATATCTATTATTTCCAACTGCGAAATAGTCAATACTGGCAATTGAGCCGTCTTCATATTTCAGAATAATGGATTTGTTATCGGAACTGGAAAAAGCATCCGTCTTTGGTGATAATTCATCGCAACTTACGGCTGTGATCCTGCAGCCTGTAAAATACGTCATCAGATCTATTATATGACAGGCCTCCCCTATTATTCTCCCGCCGTTTTCATGAATCCAGTGATCAAGTGGGATATGGCCCGCATTCATCCTGTAATGAATATACAAAGGATTGATTCTTCGATCTGTGTGATTCTTTATTTCTTTTGCATATTTGCTGAATCTCCGATTGAATCCGACCATCAAGACAGGTGGGCTATTACAATTTTCAAATAAAAGTTTTATGTCTTCTAATTGCTGTTTTTTTACTGCTAGTGGTTTTTCGACAAACGTATTTTTTCCTGCCTTTAAAGATTTTAAGACAAGCTCTGCATGGCTATCGTGCCTGGTTGTTATGAATACCAAATCAACACGCTCATCATTGAGAATATCATTGTATTCTGTTGTCACATACCGAGCCCCGTACTGCTGAGCAACTACCTTACCCTTATAACCGGTTTTATTCATAACGGCATAGAGCGTAAATTTATTGGAAAGCTTTTTTATGTTTGGCAGATGCATCCCGACAGCAAAATTTCCTGATCCAATCAGAGCAATATTGATATTATGATTTTTTATGGGTTTATCGTTTAAAAGTATCTTTCGATCCTGATTTTGATGGTTTTCAATTACAGAATCCCCATAATCCAGTATGACCGACAAGGGTCTTTTTTCTGAATTCTGTAATATTTCAAACGCTTCAGATACATTCTGGATTGGGTATTTTTCGAACAATAATTTGTCTAGATTAATCAGGTCCTTATTTAATAGTCGTAAATATTCAACCATGTTGCGGTTTTCAGTCCACCGCACATAGCCATAAGGGTAATCTAATCCCTTTTCTTCATAATTTGGGTCATATCTTCCCGGGCCGTATGATGTTGACATCAATAGGTCGAGTTCTTTTACGTACATATCTTCTCTTTTTATTTCCATACCGGACCCGCCAACGATAATGACGCTTCCCTTCTTTCTGCACATTTTTAAAGATTGGGACAACGGGTCGCTGCTTTTTGTGGCTGCGGTAAAAATTACTGCATCTGCACCAAAACCATTCGACCAATTCATTATAGTGGCGATAGAATCATCATTTTTTGGATTTACTGTGACCCGGGCCCCAACTTCACTCGCGATTTCCAGCCTTTTTTCGTCAATATCAATTGCGGCAACTCTTATTCCCGAAATTCTGAGCATCTGAATAGTTAATAATCCGATCAAACCGGCTCCATAAACAACCGCGAATTCACCCATTTTCAGATCGGCCCTTCTTACACCCTGCATTGCAATTGCACCAAGAGTTACAGTAGACGCTTTAAAAAAACTTAAGCCAATGGGCATTTTTACAAGAAGATTTTCTGGTACATCAACATATTCTGCGTGATTCGCAATTCCAGCACCGGCAGCAGCGACCTTATCACCGACTTTAAACCCCCGCACCTGATTGCCGGTTGCTATAACAACTCCACTTAGTGAATAACCTGTCGGTCGACCTTCGGATACCTTGGATTTAACTTTGCGATAAACGTTGGCGATATGATCCGATTTCGCCATATCGATAACCTTTCTGACATTTTCAGGCTGCTTAAGGGCTCTTTTAATAAGCGCGTCGCCACTATATTTAATACCAGCCGTCTCGGTTCCTGCTGAAATGCAAGAACTGACAACTTTTACAAGAATATTTCTTTCGGAAACTTTTGGTGCAGGAACCTCTTCTCCAAAAACTTTGCCTTTTTTGACAATTGCCTGAAACATAAATTATTGTTCCCCTGATCAGTTGTTTACTGCAAGATAAATTATATTAAAACGCCTCTCAGTTGTTTGCATATTTCTTGAAAAGTTTTGTCAGCGGCAGGATATTTTGATGCATATCGTATTCAGTCTTAAATGAATTTTTCGCCCCAAGCGACAACTTTGTGCGAAGCGTTTTGTCATTAGCCAATTTTAGAATGAGTTCTGCCAAAGTCTTATAATCCATTGAGGGAAAAAGAAGTCCATTTTTTTCATGTTCAATATGCGCACTAAGGCCTGGTGAATTAGATGCTATTATCGGCAGGCCACATGCCATGGCCTCAATCATGGCAATGGAGAGCCCTTCATAGCGTGAGGCCATGACAAATATATCGGAAAATGCCATAAGGTTTAAAATATCGTGCCGCAAACCCAGAATCTTTATGAAACGTTGGAGGTTTAATCGACGAATCAATTCTTCCAGTCTTGGGCGCTCTTCACCCTCACCCGCCACAAGTACAAAAACATCCTCAAAACCCTGATTTACAATTTCGGCTATTGCATTAAACAACACATCGTACCCTTTCAAGCCGACGAGTCTCCCGACTGCTATTATTTTCAATTTGGCCCGAAACCACGGGAATTCATTCTCCAAATCAGCCGTTTTCGAAATATTGTTGTCAAAAACAATTCCATTTTTCAGGACCATTACTTTGGCGTCGTTTAATTGGTATTTTCTTTTAACAATCTCTTTGATTTCCTGAGATACCGCCAAGACTTTTTCGGCCACACGGTAGATAATCCCATTGACTGCTTTTCGAAGATAAAATCGAAGATCCCACTTACTACCCGGATTTTTAAATGCCATCGTACTATGGACTGTAGGAAATGAAGGCAGTCCGGATAACTTTCCAATTGCTACGCCTAACTGATTTGCCTGACCGGAATGGGACTGTATAATTTGAATGCGCTTGTTTTTAATAAAATAGATCAGATCCTGTATGAGCGCGATCGAGCTGAAAATAAATCTGAACGGTTGTTTGATACTGGCTCTTTTTTTCCCTAAGCATACCGGCACTCCCAATGATTCAATTTTTTGTCTTACGGGGCCGTCAGGCCCAAAACAGTAAACGTAGTGATTATAGTTATCGTTTCCGAGTGCATTGATATAGTGGAATAGGGCCATCTCGGCACCACCCGTTGACAAACCATGGACAAGATGTAGAAGATGAATTTTATTCTTTAGATTCTCTTCATTATTCATTTATTATCATTTCCACTTGGCGATGGTAAATATGGGGCATATAATGAATATATTATCTCGAATGTCTAAGCCTTATTGCGTCTAAGCGGTTCTGCTTCAACCGGGCATCGCGTCAATGTATTCGTAACAAAATAGGGAATTCCTATAGCAAAAGTTGCCAAAAGGCAAATAATCTGTGGATCATGATCAATTCCGCTGTAGTAACAATTTAATATTTTTAGAATCCCTTTTTTATTTAGAATTGAATCATCAAATGCGTTAGAGTGAACAAAATCCGTTATGATGCGTTTCAACCTGGTTTCATTGCGGACCAGCAAAGGACGATTTGGGTTGCCAGCTGGTTTATATTCAATCTGTGAGCTTTTTCCAAACTTCCTTAACGCTTTTATATAGCCCTTTTTTCCCAAAGCCATGAATGCGTTGATATAATTTTTAAAAGCCGAATTCCTGACTTTTAAATTAGTATTGGCAATGGGAATATCTCTTATTTCAGGACCGAGCATGTGAATCAGTTCTTGATAAAGCACTTGGCCAAAACGCAGCCAATCGGGAAGTTCTAATACAAATTTTAGATGTTCCTTATCCACCAAAGGGCGGATATGCTCAAAAAGATAATTGTCAACGGCACCAGTGCTAAGCTGTCCTCGCGTTTGATATTCATATAATGACCATATTTCATAAAGCTGTTTATTCGTTTCAGATTCTAACGATTCGAAGGACAATAAGAAATTTTCCTTTAATTGATCCAAATATTTACTGAGAAATTCGTTAGTGAATACCGTTCCTAAATAACGGCTGGATTTTTTTAAATGCCATTGAAAAAGGGACGCGATAAATTTTTCCCGATCGTAGGGCAGAAATAACCGCATATAATTGTAGCCCTTGATTATACCTCCCAAGACCCCACCCATAAGAAAATCTCCGTGTTTTTTCATCGTGGAATGATTATCTATCGAAAGACAGCTAATAAAATTTACTTCACATTCAGTTCGCCAAACGATTTTATAGAGGAGTTCGGAAAGAGATGACACGAAAGGTTTTTCTCTGTAATGTCGGAAATCAAGTCGCCGCGCGATTTCAGAAGCATAAATCAACTCAGGCGATTCTGATCTACCGCGGGTTCTGGAATCGATTGGGCGAAAACTCCTCGGAATCGAACACGCTATTACTCTACTGTCGTATCCACCACTAAGATTTAGAAGTATACGATTTTTCCCCTCTAACCTTCTTAGTGTCGCTTGGTTTATTTCCTCACCCCACTGTTCAACTAATAAATTCGATGAAGGCAACGATTTTGGTACGTTAAATCTCATTAAAGAAGCGTAACGTCTAATTACGACTTTCCCTTTCACCCATTCTAAATACGAGGCGGGAGGTATACATTTCAGATTTTTTATAAAGGTTCTTCCACCTAAATTGTGGGTGTGCACAAACATTTGTAGTAAGCCTACTGGATCAATTGTAACGGAATTTTCCGCTATTGCTAAAATCGATTTTTTTTCAGATCCGAATAGTAAAGAATTGCCTTCCTCAAGATAATAGATTGGCTTACTGGATAAATGATCTGTAAAAATAATTAGTCGTTGGTCGTATTTGTTATATATTACAATACTGAATTCTCCATTTAAATGATTTGAAAATTCCCGTCCCTCTTTCAGATATAACAATAAAAGCATATCGCATATTGTGATTTCCTGCGATATGCCTAAATGAGCCATCACCTCTTTTAGGTTGAATATTTCACCCTCTAAAAATAAAAACATATTCCCTTCTGGATCCTTACCGGGTTGATCTAATGTTGCCTTTAATATTCCAGTTAACGTATTGCATATAACAAATCCTTGAGTACAAAGTTCTTTATGCGTATAGTTGAGCCCATCTACGGAATTAACAGCTTTCATTTTTTTAAGGAGCTCATCAGGATGTTTTAATTTTGCGTTATGGCTAATAATCCCAGAAAGATTCGGCATCATGATTTCCTTTATAGGGAACAGCTGGCGCTATCGTTTCTGGCAGAAAGAACCAGAAACCCCTACGGTATTTTGGGCCTGGATAATTTGTGATTTATTAGGATTGTTGCTAATCCGGGAGAGAAAAAGGAAAATATTTTTTATAAAATGCGAATGATTAAAGAAAATATCTCAGTTAGTAAACATTTTATAATCTTACGGTGAGCGCGTCTTGGAAATTTTTAGTCCCGTCGGGGCTTTCAAGCGCGATGAAGGCGCGTTTAAAATTGTGCGTTTTCCCACGCACAGCTCAAATCCACCCGCTAATATGTTCTCAGTATTCTCATCTAACGCCATGGTTCTGATCGAGCCTAAACATACCTTGGGATCTAAAATCTGTGTCCAATTTTTGCCAAGATCACTGGACTGCAGAATACCGAGACCGGCATAAACACCCGGGCTGTGTCCAATGAAAATAGTATTCTGATCTCGCGCATCAAACTTGACCTCCCTGAAGGTAGGCTGATATTTTGAACGTGAGAAAGCACTCAAGGCTTTATCGTCTAAAAATTTTTGGAGTTTACTTTTATCCAGTATATTCTGCCAGGATAAGCCCCGGTCTTTGGATAGGAAGATTCCGGCAATATTAGCGCCAACAACAAATCTCTCGGAATTCAAAGGGCAAATATCGATAGCCCACAAGCTCGTCTTTGTCGGTAATTGGTGTGAAACCCAATTTTTACCAGAGTTGGTGCCGATATAAACCATTCCATTGCCGCCGCCGGTAGCAACCAGGTCACCGGCTCTTGATATTGCGATATTGCTGTATAAGGTCGATGTCGTTTTTGCCAAAGTCCAGTGCTTACCTCCATCCGTAGTGCGGTAAATCCTCCCCTCCCCGCTCTTCATGTTCAGGGTCACAAAAGCGAGGTCCGGATTAACTGGGTCCACCGCCACGCTCTTCGCGTTCCACTGCGGGCTGTTCGTGCTCGTAGGCGGTAAACCATTACAGATAGGATGCCAAACGTTCCCGCCATCTGTTGTTTTAAAAACTGCTGAAATGCGGCTGCGGCTTTGACCGCCTGTTGCAAATACCGTACGCGGGCTCATCGGCGAAATGCCATAACTGGTCACTCCATTTATACGTCCCCCATCCGGTGCTTCAAATCCGGTATCCAAATATTTCCAGGTTCTGCCTCCATCAATGGTCTTCCAAGGTTTCGAGTCGGATATCGCGAGATATGCTGTCGACGGATTGTTAGGCTCAAACACGATATCCCGCACCAGGATATTGCCGAGCCCTTTTGATCTAACCATCCATTCATCGCTAGCACGGTCATAACGATAGATACCCCGCCATGTGGTGGCATATAGGGCCCCATTGCCTCCTTGCGCCACTGCCCACATCGCATCAAAACCCTTTTTGAACCAATAAGGAGATGCAGGGCGTTCCGAATCGCATTTGGTCCAATTTAATCCTCCATCGACGCTCTTATAAAAAGCATTCGATGCATACCAAAACCCAGCATAGACGGTATTGCCCGATGAATCTTTTTTATCAATCAAGACAACTATACAGCGCAATTTGCCAGGCATGATGTCAGCATTTATTTTTGTAAAACTCAGGCCCCCATCCTTACTCTTGTAAACACCTTCGCCATCCGTGCCGACATACATGACGTTTTTATCAGGCACTATAGCAATATCGCTGATTTTAAAGGAACCAAGCCCAATCTTCTTCCATGTTTCTCCATCATCATTACTCTGATATAAACCATCTCCAGCAGTTCCGGCGTAAATAATATTCGGGTTGTTGGGATCGAATTTAACGACATAGATGTTGCGGTTTTTTAAAGCAACCTGTCGAAACGTTTTACCCTCATCCTTACTTTTCCAAATCCCCGAACGGTTTGCGGCATTTGTTGTACCCTCACGGGCGCCAACCCATCCACCGATGATAATCACGTCGGTTAGCCGGTCTCCATCTTTGTCGTATCGTGAAGGGTTTGCGGGGTCATGAGGTATCGCAATATTACGGCAACTTGGCCAGTTGTTAATACTAAAACTTGCGCCCCCGTTAATGCCTTCCCCATAAACAATTTCCCACGATTGACCGCCGTTGCGCGTACGGTACAATTCACCATTGGGTGGATCGTTATTCCATTGGTTAGGTTGAGCCTGCACGATAGCGGTAACGTAAAGTACCTTTGAATTAAGTGGATCTATTTCAATATCCGAAAGATTTCTGTTACCGATATTGTTATGGATCGGAAACCAACTTTCTCCTCCATTAGTGGTTTTAATGATTCCACCAAGATCATTGGTAACATACGCAATGTCTCCATTTTCAGGGTCAACCGCAATCCCCGGTTGTCCACCTCCACCGCCGATCGTATGACGTGTCCAGTTAAACTGTTGCGCAAAAATGGTGTTCGAAAAAAGTGCGACGCACGTGGTACTGATAAGGCAACTTAAAATTATCTGCCGCATTAAATTTATGATTCTAAAATTCATCATTATTTTTAAAACCATCCTATTCTGCAAAATTATTTTTTTAATAAGGGAAATATATCTCCTGTTAAAATCGAATTTATCCAGCTTTTTTTTGAAGTTTAAATAAAATAATCACATTTAAATCTTGGAAAGAATGATCCAGCAAAATCAATGCCATTTTTTTAAAAATCAATTAAAGTTTCTTTGTTTTCTGAATTTCTGATATTGTGTATTAAAATAATAGTTTAGAAAATTATAAAATTAAAAAGCCTAAAAAATTCTATAGATTGAAATCAATAAAATATAATTGTTTAACTAATTTTATACACGTGTATGTTTTATCATACTAAAAATACAGATCACTCGGTGACTTTTTCCCCATTAATTTGCAGCTGAGTATATCTTAAAATTATAGCAGTATAAAACCAAAAAATATATCTTGGGTTGGACATGTTCACGCCTAGCATAGAAATGCAATATCCAATAAAGCCTGCAAGATAGCCAATGCAAAGTTTCTGTGTCCACAGATCTCTAATGAGTTCCTGTTGTTTCCAAAAAACGAGAAATATTTTTAAAAATAAACCGACAAAAAGCATAAAACCAATTAACCCGAATTGCACCAAATAATTCAAATATTGATTATGGGCGGCCAAATGCATACCGAATTGCTTTTCCATTAAATAGGTAAAAGTTTTCTGTCCATGTCCCAAAATAGGTTTTTGTACAAATAGTTGTATTCCATTTCGCCAGGCTTTTAAACGGCCGGCGGTATATTCCTCAATACTTTCTGATTTCGTGGGATCCAATCTTTCGCTGACCGTTTCTTTAACTTCAGATGGTGCAAAATGAAATGAAATAGCTGCAAGCAAGCATACGATAAAAATAGTAGCAACCAATGTTGGTAATTGTATCATTTTCTTTCTATTTAAAATCATCAAATAAAATAAAACGGAAGCAACAAACGAAAAAATACCACCGCGTGAACCCGTCGTAATAAGCGCGAGAAATGAAACCACCAGCAAAATAATACTCGCATTTTTATAAATGAGTCGCTTTGTGAAAAGGACATATGTCATTACAAAGGGGATAAAAAGGACAAGGTAACCCGCGTATTGATTGGGTTCTGCAAATCCAGCCGCCCTGCCTTTATAAAAAAAATAGGTAGTCCCAATATCAATGACTCCAAGTGAAATCAATGGTGTGCTTAATGCAGTTACGAAAAGTAAAATAATCAGCCCCATAAGTGATCTATTACATGTTTTAACATCATCAATAATATTTGTTATTATGAAAAATATCAAAAAAGGATTCAGCCATGTTTTGAAGGTAATGAGTTCGGATTTAATGCTTATCCTGGGAAATTCGTCTAAGAACATATTTAAAACAATTGAAAAAATTACATAAAAAATTAAAATGACCAAGTAAAAATTGACCTGATTAGAGATAAATACTCTTACTTTAAAAACAATAGAGTAGGCCCAGGCAATGATAAGCAGATAGACACTCAAATTAAAAAGACTTAAGCCCGGAATATCAGTCAATTTGAATCCGAGTGAATTTTCTGCCCAAAAAGCAAATAAAAAAAAGTAAATTAAAAATATTTTCATTTTATCTTTCCTGTTTTGGAATACCAGCTTTACTGAAAACTTTTATATCATTAGATATAAATTTATTTGCCATATATAGTAATTCAATTTGAGTACAAATTTACTATTTTAAAAATTTTGTCGGTTATTGCCTTTAAGCATTTTTTAAAATTGAATCATAAAGTTGTTGTATAGAAATGATTTGACTTTGAATAGAAAATTTATTTAAGACACATCTTCGTGCATTAATGCCTAACCTTTTTGCTTTATCCGGATTTGAAATAACATTAACAATTGATTTAGCCATGGCTGTTGAATCTTTGCAAGGAACAAGCAATCCGTTTTTTCCATGTTCAATTATTTCTAAAACTCCACCTGCCGCGGTAGCAATCACTGGCTTACCAGCCGCCATTCCTTCAATTATCACAATTCCAAACGGTTCGGGAATAGAAGATGCATGAACAACTACATCAAGAGCTGACATAAGTCTTGGAACATCGCTTCGATAGCCGGTAAAAATAATTTTATCATCTAAATTATATTTTTTTATAAGTAATTTTAACTTACGATAGTAGAGTTTGTTCTTACTTACGGCAACTTTTTTTTCTAGATCTCCAATTATTAGTCCTTTTAAATTTGAAATCGATTGATTTGCTTTTGCGAAAGCTTTTAGAAAATATTCATGACCTTTCCACCAATCCAATCTTCCAACGATCCCTACCAGCGTTTGCTCTGACGTAATAGAAAACTCCTCGCGTATCTCACGAATATCGTAAGCCTTGATAAAATCATTTACATCAATACCGTTGTGTATAATTTTACCATTCATTTTTCTTTTCTTGTTAGGATTACAGTACTTTTCCACGTCTTTTGAAATATAGATGAAACTAGCTATAAAGTGTGAAAATAATTTATCGAAATAGGTAATATTAGAATAACCATGATTATGGGATACACATGGTATGCCTAACATCCATGCAGCAATTATTTCGGGTTTGCCCGTATAAAGATTGCTGTGAGTATGGATCAGATCAGCTTTATATTTTTTAAACGCTTTCACAAATTTTTTAACTCGAGGTAATTGATTAACCAGCATTTTTTGAAAATGCTTAATTGAAATATAGAATTTACTGGCATTATTTCCGAATCCTTTTTCAAGCTTCCCGCTAATATCATAATTTTTACGAACCACAGCAAAAGTATCATTTCGATTTTCTGAACATTTTTTTAAGTCAATAGTTAACACATCTGATTCATGCATTTGTTTTCTTATATCCGATTGAACATCGGTTTCAAAAAAAACGAATGGTTCATATCTTTCTCTATTCAAGCCTCTAACAATTTGATCGACAACAACTGGTACGCCGCCTTGGACAGATCTGGTTATGTGAATAATTCTAAATGGTTTCACTATTTTTCAACAAATTTTATAGAGTATATTGTATACTTTCAATTTATAGTGCTATTTCTAAGTCTTATATCCAAATTGATCCAAATAACCTTTTAAGAAATCCTGCAAATCTTTTTTTTGTTTTTTGGATAATCCGGTTTTCCATTTTTTGTTAGCATCATAAATTTTATGTTCTTTTATGCGAGATTCAAATTTTTGCGACCAGTCTAAACCACAAAATTCTACAATTTGTTTTAAAACTCCTAAAGGATTTGAGCATAAGTTTTCATATTTGATGCTGAGGACGCTATTATTTTTACTCTTTTCAATTGCGGCCATAAATGCTTGCTCCAGGATAACCCATTGTATTGCGGCAAGAATTAAAAAGGATCTTTGAAATTGATCCCATAACAGAGCAAAATCATCAGACAAGCTCCCCCATCGCCAACTTTCTGGACCATACCAACCATTCCATAAACGATAATTAAAAAGTGAATTTGCCACCGCCCTTCCATCGCGCTTGATATGAATAAATTTTGCATCCGGAAAAATCTTTTGCAAAAATCCTATTCTTGGCCAACCAGTGAATTTTGCGATGAATTGTTCACGATTTTTTATAAAGCATTTTGAAATTTTATCATGAAAAGCTTTCTTAATGATCGGCGTCACATCTTCAGCAAACAGATCTCGACATGGCATCTTAAAGCCGGGGAATACTTTATCCCAAAAAGGATATGCCTCAGCCGGATAAATGTGATTTTTGATTGCTCTGCCTAATATGGGGTAACTAATTATTCTAAGCACTAGATCATTAAGATAGATTTTTTCGGGATATTGATTCATTAAATGGCTTAACCAATAGATTCTGGGATGTTCCTTTAATAGCTTAAAAAGAATAGTCGTTCCGGACCGCCCGGTTCCAACAATAAAAATGGGTGCCTTCAATTATTCGGATTCCTTGTTTTAAACTGTAATTATTTTGAGTTAAGGGTGGTATAGCTGGATAAGTTGAGATCCAATTGCATCCCAATCAAATTTGTTCGCATATTCAAGAATTATGGATTCGGAAAATTGTTTTTTTGTTGCCTCATTTAAAGCATTGATTAGTGCGGTTGGTTTAGAAGGGTCATAAAGAATACCTGCTTCTGAATTTACAATTTCAGGAAAAGAGGCAATATCAGGCGCTACGATAGGTCGACCAAAAGACAGAGAAAGGCATGCGGCTCCCGAAGTTGTTATATCCTTGTATGGCAAAACATAAAAATCGCAGGCATTAAAATAAATTTGAAGATCATTGTCAGGTATGAACTCAAATTTTATCTTAATTCTATGATCACTTCGACTTAAAGCTTGCAAAGTCGCTTCATAATTAACGACTCCAAAAATTCTTCCAGCAATGACGAGACGAAAATTTTCACCTTCTAGATTTTTGAATGCATCAATCAAATCTTCTATCCCCTTATACGGGCGAAGTAATCCCAAGAATAAAAATACAAAAGCGCCTTCAGGCAGGCCCAAATGTTCTCGAGCTTTAGATTTCGTAATTTGATTTTTATAAAAATTAATGAAATTTCCATGTGGAATAACAAATACGCCATTGCGCCGATTATATCTTTTTTTTAATAGCTTACCGGTATAAAAATTATGAACATGGATGGAATGCGCGAATCGAAAAATAATATTCCGTCTAATTTCAATTAAATACTTTCTGTGAAGTGACTTTTTGCCAAATTCATATAAATCATGAACCGTAAACGTGATAATTTTTCTTGTCGCTTTCGCAATAATAAAAGCCAAAACAAAATCAATTAAGCAGATGAATTCAAGAAATATTTTTCCAAAGCGGTGATTAATCAATCTTTTTAAAAAAAAATGTTCCTTACTTTTTTCTTGCAGCGAATAGGTATTATTTAACCAATGCAGATGTATGACATCACTTTTTTTACCTTCAGAAAACAACCAACTTAAATTGAATTCTCGTTTGACGTTAACTCCAAATCCTTGCCGCTCTATTGCCCTTTTGAATAACAGGATATAGGGATTTAGAATCGTATCAAACGCACTGAAAATAGTTACATTCATAATATGGAAACGATAAGGTAATACATCAGTAATTTAAATTTTTAATTTATTCTTAAATATTAGGGTTTATCGAAATAGTAGTCTGGTTTTAAGGTACTTTTTATTTGCGTCACCAAATATTTTCCGCCATTTCTTATGATGTTTTTAATCCGTTGAGAACGCAATCGTGATTGAAAATATTCATATTTCTCAAAGGGTGATTCTTCAGGAGCCATATTATTAAACACCATCTCAAAATACAGGCGACGCATCATTGGAGTGATTGTTTTACCATTGTTAAATTTTGCAAAAGCGTATGGATAATTTTTTGTGTCTTCATATCCGTTTTTAATTAAAAGGCGATGATATTCTCCTGCAATTTCTTTTATTGGAGGTGGAATGATCAAAAGGTCTGGAGGATGTGCATATTTTGTAAGCTTAGGCGGCGCTTTCATATCAAATCCGGCAAAATGAAAAAAGATCAACGGTTCACCATTTACGTTAATATTCCCACAACTATCCTTCTCAATATTTCTTTCATATAGATTCCAATATGCCAAATTTGCACCAGGATGACGGAAAACAGCAACATCTCTGAAATAAAGCGGTACGTAGGTTATCCAAAATTGGTCACCGGATTGCATCGGGCGATTATCAAATCCATATAAGCGAAGATGCTCTTTAAACCACCTAATAAAAGCTTTGCTTTCCTCTGTTTTGCGTAAGGCAAGAAATCCGCCATTGTATATACCGCCGTTACGCAAAAGATATGACTCTAATCGTCGAATTTCCTTAACATCTATTAAAGGCGGCGGGCCTATGCTTATTAAATGAGGCGATAGCAGAATAGAGAGATCATCGAGTCGATCTGATATTTCTTTTAGCGAATGATAGACAATTATATCAGAATCAAAATATATCCATTTTTCAAACGAGGTCTTATGAAACATGTATTCATGCAACCAAGCTCGCAAGCAGAAGCATAATTCAGAAGGCGTGTAATAAAAACACATCTTCTTAATGTCTTCTTGATCGTTCAGGTCCTCAAGTTCAATGAGCGCAAAAGGTTCATTTGCAAAATCAACGCATCCGTCTTCCTGATCAGCCATCAAAACAAAAAGCTTGCTTTGCGGGTTATATGCCTCAAGAGAATAAGCAAGGGCACGAGCATAGGCTAAATGGCTTTTTGTTACGATAGTACAATACGCAATATCTGAAACATTTTCAGAACTGGAATCCATAGTCTTTGCGCTTTCGACTTATAAAATGTTGATCGACTTCGATGATGTTAAAAACTTATTTTTTAATGAGCGTAGCAACGAATATGGGGCAGATCTACGAAGCGGTTTGTAAATTAATTCGCGTAATGAAGCAGACTTGAAAGTTCTAATAAGCGTTATGTAGGCGATATATCGATTGAGCGGTGATTTAATGTTTTTCGCCAAAATGTAATTAAATTTGCTAAAATAGTATAAACCTTCTTTTCGAATTCGCACTTGATCTTTTGTGGATAGCTTACAAATTAAATCCAAGAGAAAAGCCGAATCTTCGCACCAAGCACCTACCTCAGAGGCAAATGTCTCTGCGCCCGGATGCTTACGAAAACTTGCTTTGACATCAAAAATATCAATCCGGCCGTACACCGCGGCAAGATGGAACTCAGCCAGGACATCCTGGAATAGATTATGTTTTGATTGAAAACCGCCAATCTCTGTTAATCTGCTGGTATTAAATAACGTGCTGCATAAATACAACGATGTTTTCCAGGCAAACCAATGTCTGTAAAACTCCTCATTTGACAGCCCTTCAACCGTGTTAGGGGATTCAATTAAAACATTGCCATCTTGATCGATCTCTCTGGTGCCGGTGCGAACAATCCCAATTTCATGGCGATCGCCTATCGCATTGATACAGGTTTCGATAAAATCATTATCGATCAAATCGTCGTCATGCAGCAATAAAAAAAAAGCACCCCTTGCCTGTTTAAGGCAGAAATTAAAGTTGGCATTACCCCCGATATTTTTGTCATGTCGATGATATCGGATTCTGGAATTATTAAAGGATTTGACAATTTGCCCGGTATCATCGCTGGAGCAGTTATCAGATACAATAATATCCAGATTTGGATAGGTTTGATTAACGGCACTTTCGATTGCCTCTTTCAGGTATTGGTCAGCTCGGTTGAAAGTCGGAATGCCGATTGTCACTAAAGGCCAATTCATATTTTTCTGAATAATTTTAAGAATTACTTTATTGTTTTGTAATGGGTGGTTATTTCTGCCTTACATCGATTGTGATTTCACAATAGAAATCTAACTCACAATTTTACGTTTTCGTATTCACTTGTCCATTTCAAAAGCGGTCTGACCGCACCTTTCATGCTCCCGGGCCAATCGCCACGTGCAGTATTACCATCAAGGCTGTCAACGACCTGGAAAGAAACAACATCTCTTGGCTCGAACTGAACAATGAGAGGGTCAAGGGTAAAAACTGATGATTGAACAAACATTAAACCTTCAGAAAGAAAATTGCCGGGAATCCAAGCTGTCGAGGTGTAGCTTCCAGCCGGACGTCTACCTCGCCAATCCGGATCTGTATCTATTGTTGTGAACAACCAATCGCCCTCTTCGTTGAATATGTTGTAATGCGGTAGCAATAAAAAATCTGATTTAAGTACCTCATATTTCATTTCAATGCCAATTGGTTTTCGAATGTCAAAAGACTCTAAAACCTCTCCATCCTCATCTTTCACCCGAACAGCAAGCAGGCGCGCAACTTCCCCGCCAGGCGTCTCCTGCATATTTTCCCATACCCGTTCACTTGAGCTGACCCTTCCGGAAGACAAATATGCGGCAACCACTTTGTCTGCCGGGCCATCGTCTTTTATTTGGCCTTTTTCAAGTAAAATTGCACGCGAACACAAGCGTGTTACCATTTGCATATTGTGCGAAACAAATAAAACCGTGCGCCCATGTTTTCCCACGTCTTCCATCTTTTGCAGGCATTTTTTTTGAAAATCTGAATCACCCACCGCCAAAACTTCATCAATTACCAGGATATCCGGTTCTAAAAAGGCAGCTACAGAGAACCCCAATCGGATTTTCATTCCTACAGAATAGCGTTTCACCGGGGTATCGATAAATTTTTCTACACCGGAGAAAGCTACTATCTCATCAAATTTACTATCTATCTCCTTTTTTCTCATACCCAGTATGGTGCCATTCAAATAAATGTTTTCCCGACCTGTCAGTTCAGGATGAAAGCCAGTTCCAACCTCTAAAAGGCTGGAAATTTTACCATAAATTTCAGCACGCCCGTAAGATGGAGTGGTAATCTTAGATAAAACTCTGAGTAAGGTCGTTTTTCCAGCGCCATTATTTCCGATAACTCCTAATACTTCACCCCTTTTCACATTAAAGGAAACATCATTTAACGCCCAAATGACATTATCAGGGGTTTTATGGATGTGAGTCCTTTGATTTGATTGAATATCATCAAACCTGTATAGCGAACGATACTTTCGGTAATTTTTCAAAGGGCTTTTAAAAAAATTCAACGTGGCCCCGAGAAAGCTGTCGTGCATTTCTTCTTTTAATCCGATCCGATAGTGTTTGTGCAATCCTTCTACTTTGATTACATTTTTTTCAGAACTCATTCTTATCTAATATCCAATAAAGATTATATTTTGTAAGATTTTAAATTACGTCGACAAACAACCATTCCATTCTTTTAAAATAGAGAGCCCCACCGAACAACAAAATGAAAGATGTTAAAATGCCGGGCCAAATAAACGGCCAGGGCATGGCTGTGCCCAGAATACACGAGCGGAATCCCTCAATTACACCAACAATGGGGTTCATTGAGTAGATAAAGCGATATGTTTCGGGTATTGATGAAGCAGAATAAACAATGGGGGCGGTATAAATTAACATGCGAACAACAAACGGCATGGCATGTTTCACGTCTCGGAATCGAATGGCAAGTGCAGATAACCACAAACCAATGCCCGTAGGAATAGAAACCATTAATAAAATAAACAGCGGCAGATACAACAAATTCCATGTGGGTATGACGCGGTAATATAAAGCAACAACGATGATAATTAAAATAGAAATCCCAAAATCAACCAGTCGAGCGAGAACCGGTGTGAGGGGATACAATAATCGGGGGAAATAGACCTTATCCAACAATTGCTGCCCCTGGACAAGGCTCTGGCTGGATTGCAGCATGGCCTGTGACATGTAAGTCCAGGGAATAATCGCAACCGTGGAAAACAAAAAATAGGGTATGCCATCTGTTGAGAGCCTGGCAACTTTTCCAAAAACAATAGTAAAAATTACAATCTGGATCAGAGGCTGTAGAATTGCCCACGAAAAACCCAATATGGTTTGCGCATACAAAACCTTGATTTCACGCCAAACCAGAAAATAAAATAAATCTCGATATTTCTTAAGTTCTTTGAAGTCAATTAACTGCCAGCCGACTCGGTGTTCAACGATCGTAACTTCTTCGGGTTTATGCTTAGCTATAATTTTGGCTGAGTTTAGTTTTCTGCTGATATAATTTATCATTTTTAGTGCGTATTAGAATAATTTTGACTGATGCGTTCTAGGTTATCCGGAGAGCCAATATCCAAAAAGGAGCCCTTTGCAAAGGTTACCGAATCTATTTTCAACCCTTTTTGCAAGGCCGCTGCAAAAACTTGAGTCATAGAGACTTCTTTGTCATTTGAATCTACCTTTTTCCCACTGTTTTTGTCAAAGCGCTTTGATTCAATTGCTACATACTCATGTAGAAATTGTGTAAACGTCTTACTCCACACGGCAATAATCCAGGTGTTTTTAAGTGTTGTTTGAGAAGGTCCGATCTCAAAACCACAGACTTGGTCCCCGGAATCTATTTCTACCATATGCTGGGTATTATAGGGTTCCGGCGCACGAAAAAGTCCGATGACGATGTCTGAATTTTCCAATATTTGCTTTTCTATCAAGTGCGTAAAAGCCTCTCTAGGTTTAAAAATAATATCGGGAAATCCAAAGACGACGATATCGTCTTTTACAAAATGGTAGGCTTGGTCTAATGTAAACGGCACGCCAAAAGGCAAATCCATGATGAGATAGGCAAAGTTCATAGCCATCCAATTTCCGCTTCCGAGATAGTTCAAAATATCCCATTTGCCTTTGCGGATGATAATATAAACTTTAGTAACATCAACCTGCTGCATGCCTTCTATAAGATATTGGCTTACCACTTTGGGGCGCAAAATTTCATTTTCCGGTGAATTGTCAAATTCGACGGGGTAAATTTCCTTGCTGCACGGCAAAGGTGAGATTCGTTCAGCAGTCCCAGCGGCCGGAATTAAGCCCACTATTTTTGGGGGGGTTCTTTTAGCTGGCATTTAAATGCTCAATTTTTCAAAAATATCCGTCATTATGGCAAAATTTAAAGGTCAAGAGAAGGTAGATGGCGATGAAGTCTTTTTATATTGGTTCAAACAATGGCGCCAGCGTGATGTCGGTAACCTCAGCCGTCCGGGGTAAGCAAATCGCACTAACGATCGTTGCGGCAATATCATCCGGTTGCATCAGCAACTCAGGCTGGTAGGTTTTCCCCTCGGATTTATATACCGTTTTCTGCATAGAACTGGCTGTCCGCCCGGGATAAACACTGAGCACCCGTATACCGTAGCCTTTGACCTCCTGCCGAAAGCTATCCGCTATCGCTTTGAGCGCCAGTTTTGTCGCCGTGTATTGGCCAAATCCAGGGCGAGCACTTAAAAAAACGGCTCTGGAATTAATAAAAATGACTTGACCCTGTTGCAATTTAAGCAGGGGCAACAAAATTTGAGTCAGTCGACAGGGTCCTCTGACATTGGTTTTATACTGCAAATCAAAACCTTCCACAGGAGCATATTCAAGGGGTACGATAGAAATCACCCCCGCGCTGTGCACCAGAATATCAACGGCATTGAACTCCGCCGAAAAGGACTTGCTAAAATCTGCAATTTCTTGGTCAATGGTTATATCGACGCTATAACAATGAACACGACGGGTTGATTGTTCGGCAATATGCGCAACTTCCTCCAACGAACTCAGGTCGCGCCCCAAAAGACAAAGGACAACGCCCTGTTTAGCCAATTCGAGTGCAATGGATTTTCCGATACCGCTGCTGGCCCCTGTAATGACGGCGATCTGGTTTTTAAGCGATTTCATGACTCCTTTATTCGGTCTGTTTCTGATGCTCTACAAGCAAGTCTTTCTCTACTAAAATATTCGCAGCCTCTGAGATCAAACCAAAGTCGATACCCGATCGATTGGATATATCCAATAACGAATTCTGTCCATCCGACAAGTTCAACGTCCACAGCAGGGCCAGTTGGAATTTTTTGCTGTCAGCATGCCCGCCGATATGCCGGTATAATCCCCTTCGACCCAATTGGGGTTCGCACATCGGATTTTGATTCACATATATTTTATTTTCTTCCACGATATTCAAAACATCTAGCATTAAAGCCAACGACGAGGTTAGGTTTTCCGGTTTTACAAATTCTAAATTGTCGGCTGAGGTATGATACTCGGGATATTCGCCATGGGGTGTTCGCATCAAACACCCCACCGGGAGATTAAAACCGGGGCTACAATATTGGCGTTCATCGTAACCATAAGGGAAAAAATCAATAGCATTAAAATCCTTTGCCGAATTCTTTAAAGCATACATCACGATTTTGTCGATTTCAGCACGACCAAGGCGGGTTTTTTTGTAAGTAAAATTGCCGGAGTCTCCAACGCAGGCCACAACCAAACCATGTTTGATCTTTGAAGCATTTTTTTTATTTAAGCCCAGCCAGGTGATCGATCCGATTGTACCGGGTATAAATAAGAACCGATAAGAATATTTCAGCGAAATCTTCGATAAATGCCATCCCAGAATTGCAGATAATGCAATGCCGGAGAGGTTGTCATTGCAAAGGGAAGGATGGCAGATATGCGTTGATATTAAGACTTCATCTGAACTTGCCCCCTTTAGATAAAATTCTCCGAATGTTAAGAAGCCATCCGTTAAGCTTGACTCGATCAAAACATCATAAGATTCATCTTTGAGCCCAGCAAATTGTTTATGAGGAATACAAAACCCCCAATTTTCCTGATAATACGATGTCCGATAGGGTATCCAGTCCGGGTGATCCGGGAGGGTGAATAGGTGCGCTTTTAGTTCACTAAAATCAACCTTTTTCCTAATCGGCACGCTGTAATTCAGCACATGCAGGTTTGATTTTTTAAAATCAACGATTTTTTCTCCTTTTGAATTTTTTATCCATGCATCTTCAATGTTCCATTCCTTGGGAACCTCCCAGTCGAAAACCGGGGTGCCGCTCGGGACTTCTTTGACTTCCAGAGGAATAATTGACTTTATTTTATTTAAAGTTTCCCTGACACCATTTCCCGTTATGCTGCGGCAGATCGGGTACAATTCGGACAACAGCTGATACATTTGAGCGCCGGCCGCTGCAAAATCGATAGAATCAATCCGTTTTTGTAATTTGGTTTTGTTCATTGCCCTCTAAAGATTTCAGATTTTCACGGACTTTGAGCAGGTTCATAGTCTTCAATTATTTTATCCTTTTGGGAAATCGTCCGCTCAGCTTCAGGCCAGTGAATTTCAAACTGGGGATCATTCCACCTTACTGCCCGCGCACATTCGGGGGCATAAAACGCACTCATCTGGTAAAATACTTCACTATTATTCGCAAGGGTTTGAAATCCATGGGCAAACCCTGGCGGTATATAGATCATCTTGCGATTTTCAGCGGATAATTCAGCCGCGACCCATTGTCGGTAGGTTTTGGAATCCGGACGCAGGTCAATGATGACATCATAGATTGCGCCCATGGTACAGCGCGCCAACTTTGTTTCTGCATACGGCTCAACCTGGTAATGCATCCCCCGCAGCGTTCCCTTGCGTTTATTGTATGATATGTTGCACTGGACCCAATCAGAATTTAGCTTGTGCTGTTCGAATTCATTGCGGCAAAAGGTTCGCGCAAAAAAGCCGCGTTCATCCGCTAAGAATTCAGGGTCAATTAGAAACGCACCTTTGAGTTTTGTTTCAATAAACTTCATGAATAAATTCTAACCTCCGGAATTAAAGTGACGAATTTACCGTTCCAGTCTCTAATGTACGCCATCTGACGCATAATTTCGTCTTTAATATTCCAGGGAAGGATGACCACATAATCTGGTTGTGTTTCTTTTATTTTGTCCGGATGATGTATGGGAATATGGGTTCCTGGCAGAAAGTACCCCTGTTTGTGTGGGCTGCGGTCAACTGTATAGGCCATAAAATCGGTTCGTATACCGCAGTAATTTAAAAGCGTGTTCCCTTTGGCGGGGGCGCCGTAGCCGACAATCGTTTTACCCTCGTTTTGGGTTCTGACCATAAAATCTAATATGGATCGCTTGATTGACTGGACTTTCTGGTTGAACGTCAGATAGAATTCCAAATTTTCAAAGCCCTCGACCGCTTCGCGTTCGCGCAAAGCCGCTACATTTTCTCCGATACCCTTAGAATCGTCTTCTGCATGCCGGGCATAGATCCGTAATGAACCCCCATGGGTTGGTAATTCATCAACGTCAAAAATTGTCAATCCGTACTGCTTAAAAATCTTTTCGACAACCGTAAAAGAAAAATATGAAAAATGTTCATGATAAATGGTATCAAATTGATTTTCTGCCATTAACCGCATCAGGTGGGGAAATTCCATGGTAATGATACCGTGCGGTTGCAAAATGATTTTCATTCCTTTCACGAAATCGTTAACATCCGGAACGTGTGCCAAAACATTATTACCGATCAACAAATCGGCATATTTGCCCTCCTGGACTAATTCCTTGGCAGTCTGACAACCAAAAAATTTTTCGAGTGTTTGGATCCCGGCTTTTTTAGCGACCTGTGCCACATTCCTGGCAGGCTCGATTCCCAGTACCGGAATTCCCTTTTTTTTAAAATATTGAAGTAGGTATCCGTCATTGCTGGCTATCTCTATTACCCGGCTATCTGTATCATATCCGAATCGGTCAATCATATCGTTTACATAAGCTTCAGCATGCTGCAGCCATGAATCCGAAAATGACGAAAAGTAAGCGTAATCACTAAAAATTTTTTCAGAAGATTGAAAAACCGGTAGCTGAACCAGATAACAGTGCTTGCACACATAAACCCGCAGCGGATAGAAGGGTTCCATCTGGTGGGTTTGTTCTGCGCTGATATAAGCGTTCGCCAAGGGTGAAACACCCAGATCAACTAGTGTGTGTTTTAATAGATTATCGCAAAATCGGCATTGATTTGACATGCAGAATCCATCTTATCCGTGTACGTATCGGTAATTCATTTAGATTTTCAAAAAGATAATTCTAGCGCTTAGATTGTTATTCAACCTGTCCAACCCATTGAAATCTTATACCCATTCAAGTGTTTCAGTCAGCAAATGGGTTTCTCTCAAATGGGTTAATACTTTCAGCCGCATGAACTGGGAATTGCGAAAATTCTCATCGGTAAAGCCCATGCCTTGCAGTCCGTCCCTCAGCTCTTCGATAGCGGATGGCAAATCGACTTTGGGCTGATGGTCGGGCGCCAACTGTTTAAATAAGCTAAAATCCACGCGATACGATCGGTTGTCCGGTTCGGCGTCTCGGTTGATTGAAACTTCAATATTGGGAATGACCTTTATCACCGTGTCAGCCAGATCTTTGACCTGAAAATTCCATTCGTTGCAGCCGACATTGACGGCCAAAAAGTCACCGCCGTCCGCTCCATCCCGGTTGATTGCCCATTCAATGGCGCGCGCCATGTCTCTGACATGAATTAACGGGCGCCATGGTGTTCCATCGCTTAGGATTGTTATTTTTCCTGACGCCACTGCTCCGGCTACAAAATCATTGAGCACCAGATCCAGCCTCAGTCGGTCACTCATACCGCAGGCGGTGGAAAACCGCAAACTGGTTACCTTAAATCCATCATCGGCCAGGGGCTGCAAATCCCGTTCGGTATAAACTTTGGATTTGGCATAAGCAGTCAATGGATTTAACGGAGAGGTTTCATTCCGCGCAATATCTTCTGCGGCGCCATACATGCTGCAACTTGACGCAAAAACAAAATTGGCTACCCCGGATTC
>Ga0209536_100003078_pt1 | contig 26967 bp, 30 predicted proteins | sample DeeMarSeWOR28_12_FD_187461 | JGI IMG/M metagenome (GOLD analysis project Ga0209536, IMG submission 187461) | Marine sediment microbial communities from White Oak River estuary, North Carolina - WOR-2-8_12 (SPAdes) (version 2) | ecosystem: Environmental > Aquatic > Marine > Intertidal zone >... | reverse complement strand
GGTATTCTCTGTTTTCGCAAATGAGGGGATTAAAATGGAGCCGATCGCCATCAAATATGTCATTGATGCTGCCGGAGACGTCCTCGAAAACAACCAGCCCAAAGGTGATCGGGTAATCAGTCAACAGACAGCATTTCTTGCAACTTCAATGCTCGAGGACGTTGTGAAATCGGGAACCGGCTGGCGTGCCAAGGCACTCAGACGAAGTGTTGCCGGCAAAACAGGCACGACCAATGAATATAACGATGCATGGTTTATCGGGTATACCCCTGAACTGGCGACCAGCGTCTGGGTGGGCTTTGATAACATGCGGACCCTCGGTGAAAATGAAACAGGATCAAAGGCAGCAGCGCCCATCTGGGTCTCCTTTATGAAGCAGGCCCTTGCAGAGATGTCTGTCTTTGACAGGGACCCCCGGAGAGAAAGGGGCGGAAATTTCACGATTCCTGACGGTATTGTGACCGCGGTCATTGACCCAGAGACCGGACTTTTAGCTACCAATGATACCCAAAAAATGGTAGAATTTTTTAAGGAGGGAACAGTTCCGACCGTATACACAACGGAATTTTTCAGGGAACTGATCGTGAACCAGAAGGAAGAGTTGAAGAAAATAGCGATGATAAAAAAGCTCGCAAGGAAAAAAGCCGAAGAGATGGAAAGATCGCTCCGCAATTAACGATTGGTTGCGACGTAAAGAATGGAGGTTAACATGAAATGTATGGTCTTTGTCGTAGCAGTTCTCTGTCTTGTCTCGTTCTCCGTATGCCTGGCGAATGAGTCGTCGCTTGAACAGGCATACTCACTCTACTATAAAGGTGAGAAGGAAGCGGCCATCAGCATGATTGAAGACTATGTGAAAGAGACCCCTGACGTGAAGGCGCTCTATTTTCTGGGATATGCATATTATGAAATGCAGAACATGGAGAAGGCCAGAGAGTATTTCGATGAAGCGTATCGCCTGAAGTCCTTTTACAGTCCGATGGAATCAAAAGACGGTCAGTAACCGACACGGTGAAGCTTCATGAGATTAGTTTTTCCGCCCAGTGAAAAAGGCGAGGACGCGATGATTGTTATCGAGTCGCCCTTTTTCACAAGACCCTTTCTGAGTAACACCCTCTCCGATTCCGATATCATGGCATCCGTGTTTTCAGGGAATTTCATGACATGGGGTGTGACGCCCCAGTAAAGGTTCATCCTTCTTCGTACACGTTCATGATCGGTAAATCCCGTAATGGGCACGACCGGCCTGTATGCCGAGACAAGCAGCGCGGTAAACCCGCTCCTGCTGAACGCAACGATCGTCCCCGCCTTTATTTCTCGTGCCGAGGTACAGGCAGCTTCGGCAAGGGCCTGGGGAAACCCGGTTGACGAGAGCTTGCTCATATCACGCCGCTCTGCCTTTGACTCAGCAGCCACGACAATTTTATCCATCATTTTCAGCGCTGCCACAGGATGTTTCCCGACAGATGTTTCAGCGGAGAGCATCAGGGCATCCGTTCCGTCAAGGACCGCATTCGCGACATCCGCAGCCTCTGCCCTCGTCGGGGCCATATGTTCGGTCATGGATTCAAGCATCTGGGTCGCCGTAATCACCGGCTTCATCGCATTGTTGCATTTCTGAATCAGTTCCTTCTGGATCATGGGAACATTCTCCATCGGCACTTCAACGCCAAGGTCTCCCCGGGCAACCATCAGGCCGTCAGATGCCTCAATTATTCCGTCGATATTTTCAAGAGACTGCCTGTTCTCAATCTTTGCAATGACCGGGATATCGGCATTCTGTTTTTTCAGCCATCGCTTTATCCTGCAGATATCATCTCCAGAGCGGACAAAGGACATTGCTACATAATCAATTCCGAGTCTGATCCCGAGCATCAGATCTTCCCGGTCTTTTCGAGTAAAAACCTCTCCGGTAATTTCGGTGCCCGGCAGGTTCACCCCCTTTTTTTCCCGCAGGAGGCCGCCTTCAACAACTTGGACTTCCAGAGCGGTCCTGCTCTTCTGCATGACCTTTACCTGCAGGAGCCCGTCATCCATCAAAACCGTATCGCCCACATTCACGTCTCTGGTCAGCCCCTGCCACGGCACCGGGATCTGCCTGCTGTCGCCCTGTATTCTCTTTGTAGTGAGAAGCAGCCGGGCCCCCTTTTTTAAAACAACTGCACCGTTTGTAAGAGCGCCCACCCGAATTTTCAGGCCCCGCAGGTCCTGCACGATCGCAACAGGCGCGTCATATTTTTCTGCAAGCGTTCTTATTGTTTTTACGGATTCGGCATGTTGGTCACGGGTACCATGGGAAAAATTCAGCCGCGCAACATTCATCCCGGCCCTGATCATGTTTTCAAGAGTTCGCGGTGATGAGCTTGAGGGGCCTATTGTGCAGATTATCTTAGCATTTCGCACAGTTGCGTTCCTGCCGAATTGATTCTCTCGAGGAGGAAATCTTCCCCATATGGCAAACCGTGTGCTTGCGCCAGTCCGCGCCCCTGTCCCTGAAATCGGACCGGTAATGAGCGCCGACGCTCCCCTGTCTCAGCAGAGCGGAGTCTGTTATCAGCTTCGCAACAGTCAGCATGTTGTTCAGTTCAGACTCCCTCCTGTTGCGCACAGGTTTTTTGAGGATGGAGGACTTTCGTTCAAGCCACTTCTTCGCCAGAGACAGGGACTCCTTGCACCGTATGATCCCGACCTTGTTCCACATTAACTGCCTGAGAGAGCTTCTCGTCTTCTCAGTATCAATCGCGTCATGTTCGGAGGGCTTCTCGTTCAAAAACTTGGTGTACGCCCCCGGTTCGTTTTGCCTTTCTATTTCATCATCAAAATATTCAGCAGCCCGCTTGCCGGTCCGGGCGCCAAAGACAAGCCCCTCCAGCAGACTGTTTGAGGCAAGCCGGTTTGAACCGTGTACGCCTGTGCAGGCAACCTCTCCGGCTGCGAAGAGGCCCCTGATATTCGTTTCACCAAAAAAGTTCGTGTGAATACCGCCCATAATATAATGTGCGGCAGGGCAGACCGGGACCATCTCTTCAGTGATGTCAATATCATACTGAAGGCACGTTGCATAAATTAACGGGAACCTCTTCTTGATAAAATCTCTCTCAAGATGGGTAAGGTCCAGATAAACATGCTTTGCCGCTGTCTTTACCATCTCGGACACAATCGCCCGCGAAACCGTGTCCCGGGAAGCAAGCTCTGCCATTGCGTGATACTCACTCATAAAACGCTTTCCGTGAATGTTTCTGAGCACAGCGCCTTCACCCCTCATTGCCTCGGACAGCAAGAACTGGGGAGCGCCGGGCGAATAAAGCGTTGTGGGATGAAACTGAATAAACTCCATGTCAACGATCCTCGCCCCTGCCCTGTAGGCAATGGCAATCCCGTCTCCCGTGGATATCATCGGATTCGTTGTCCTGGAAAATAACTGTCCCGCACCGCCCGTTGCCAGTATCACGGCCCTGGCATAGATGTTGATCAATGCGTCTCCCTGAAGGACCGTTGCCCCAATGCACCGGTTGTTTTTAATGATCAGATCCAGGGTGAGCGCAAAATCTTTTTTTGTAATCGTCGGGGAGTTTTTTGCCTTGCTGATCAGCACCCGCTCTATCTCTTTCCCGGTCGAGTCCCCGTGAGCATGAAGAATTCTTCTCCGGGAGTGGGCGGCTTCCCGGGTAAAGGAGAGTTTGCTCCCCTCTTTATCAAAGTCCGCCCCCCATGACATAAGTTCCCGAATATATTCCGGCCCCTCTTCTACCATAATTCTGACCGCTTCCTCATTGCAGAGGCCGTCGCCTGCCTTTATAGTATCGTCATAGTGAATGCTTACCCTGTCTTCGTCACTCAGGGCAACAGCTATCCCTCCCTGTGCATAGCCGGTGCTGCTTTCAGTGATTTTGTCTTTTGTCAGCACCAGCACATCACCTGCTGACGCCAGCTCCACCGCAGCCCGTAATCCGGCAACACCGCCCCCAATTACAAGGAAATCAACAATTTTTTCAGCAGGATTGACCATGATAAAGATATTAAAGTATTTATGGAGCGAAGTCAATGAACGAAATCCAGGCGCCAAAGTGTCAATATATTTTACATCACATTATCTTCATAATATTCATGCACAATTGAGAGGCGGAATTATAAAAATAAATCTTGCATTTTTTGGAAGATTCAGCCAGAATATAAAGTTTTTTAACACAGGAGCAATGCTTTCTGTTGAAAGAGGAATTTAAAACAATGCAACACGCTCATTTTGAAAACAGGGGGATGAACGGCTACAGCAGGATTATGATGATACTCGTGCTGCCATTTATTATCGTGGTATTGGCATATGGGGCATATAACCTCTTTTTTATACCTGATCCGGTTATTACAGGCCTTGAGGCATTTGAATTTTTGCCCGCTGATGAGACCGTAACAGTTCGCTCCGAAAATGTAACGTCAATAGACATTTCAATATACCAGGGGGGAGAAAAAGTCGACCTGCTCGTTGATAAGCCCGCACTGACTGAAACCACCTATTCATTGCCGGTGAGGCCTAAAGAGCTCGGCCTTGCTGATGGCGAAGCAATCGTCGTTGTCAGGGCCAAATCAGGCTTCCTGAAAAAAATAAAGCACGAAATTCGTTCAGTCATCGACAGCCAGCCCCCGACCCTTGAGGTATTAAAGGCTCCGGTATCCCTGAACGAAGGCAGTGCAGGGGTTACGGTCCTGAGGGCCAGTGGGGCCGATGCAGTCTATGTAAATCTGAATGATATGAGATTCAGGGCTTTTGAGTCTGTATCTCCCCGGGACCGGGACAGTCAGCCTCATCCCGGACAAGGCGACGCAAAGATATACCATGTGTTATTCCCCGCTCCATTCGGGATTGAAAGCAGCAATGCATTTTATGCAGTTGCAGAGGACATCGCGGGCAATAAAAATATCAAGGCGCTCTCAACCAGCCTTGTCCCAAAAACACACAGGACTTCCAAGATCACCATAGATAAATCCTTTGTAGAAAAAATCGTAGCGCCTCTGTTGAACACGGAAAGCATATCCGACCACAAAAGCGCCTTCCGTACAGTCAATGAGGAACTGAGAGGAAAAAATCACAATACGATCATTGAAATCGCCCGGAAATCAGGTGACAGGCCTCAATGGAAGGGCCGGTTTCTGCAGTTAAAAAACAGCAAAGTCATGGCCACATACGGGGATGAAAGGGCTTATTTTCTTGATGGTGAGGAAGTGAGCAGGAGCGTGCACCTGGGGTATGACCTGGCTTCATTTGCCAATGCGCCGGTTGAAGCTGCAAATGCCGGGACCGTCCTCTTTGCCGGTGATCTGGGGATTTATGGAAACACCGTCATCTTAGACCACGGCCTCGGGCTTATGAGCATCTACGGACATCTGTCGATGATGATGGTCAGTGACAATCAGCCGGTCAAAAAAGGAGAAATAATCGCCAAATCCGGTGCAACCGGTCTTGCAGGAGGAGACCATCTACACTATGGAATCCTCGTACACGGATACGAAGTCTCCCCCCTCTACTGGTGGGACCCGAAATGGATTAATGTGAACATTACGGAATATTTAAATTATTAATAATTATTCGCTTATTAAATTATAGACAAATGCCGATAGAGCCTTTAATATCGTCACTACAAAATCAGAAGAAGAGGTAGGATACATCATGGACCGACAAGTTTCAAAGTACGAAGTTCCCTCATACGAGATTGTTGAAGAAAAAATTAAAGAAATAGACGGATCAATCATCGTGTTCCGCATATTCTACATTTTCATGCAAATCGCCTATAAATTTCAGCTCATTAAAAATGACAGACTGTGCACAATCGAAATCCCCAGGAAAATGCTGGAGGGACTGAAAGCCAGAAATGTCATGCTGGAAGAAGAATTGACACGGCTGCTCGACTCAACCATTCAGCACGCCGATTGCTGGAACAAGGTATAGGAGACCGAAACAAACACTCTCTGTGTGCTGAACACGCAATACATAAGCAAGACGTGTAACGGCTTTTCTTAACTTTTTATTGCCAGTCTCAATCTTGAGCTGAAATTCCAAGAACCAATAAACAAATGACAAATAAATCTCATTATACAATGATCAAAGCACAAAACTTTAAGAAATCATAACCGCTTTTTGTTATCCGGAATTTGTTTGATTTTTGCTATTTGTAATTTGAAATTTGTCTGTTATTTGGAGCTTGTTACTTGGAGCTTATTTTCTATTCCCCGTACCTGATACTCGCATTGCCGCCCTTTTCTTTGGCGAGAACGAGTGCCTGTTCTGTCTGATGAATGAGATTGTCGATGCTGATGACGCTTGTTTGATACGTAAAGGTCGCGGTGATGCCAATGCTCATTGTCCGTGATGCATTCTCTCCGGTGCTGCCGTACTCACCGGTAACCCTGAACGTTTTATTCTGAAAGTTCTTCCGTATTCTTTCAGCAACAATATACGCAAGGGTAAGGTCAGTCTCGGGCAGCACAATGACGAACTCTTCACCGCCGTATCTGAATGCACGGTCAAATTTTCTGATATTCTCCTTTATTACTGTGCCGCAGACTTCAAGCATATTGTCGCCTGCCTGCTGACCGTAGTCGTCGTTAAAACTCCTGAACTCATCGATATCAATCATCATCATGGCCAGCGAATGCCCGTATCTCTGGCAGCGGGCCATCTCATCCTCCAGCACGGTCACGAGATGATGCCTGTTATAGAGTTTTGTGAGGCTGTCTGTTATCTTCATCTTCTGGATTTCCCTGCTCTTCAGGTCGAGCTGCTCCAGCAGGGACGTGAGTTTTTCATTCAGGTGGTCAATCTGGTGCTTGTCATCCAGAATTTTCTCCTTCTGCTCTTTCATCAAAATCACCATGTTATTGATCTGCTCTCCTATCTCTTCAACAATCGTTGGACAGGCCTCCCTGAAAACCCTGCACTCCCGGCACTCGCTGTATTTCTGAAGAAAATTACCCTGAGACTCTCCCCCGCATAATGTCCCCGGGACATGCCAGCACCTGACCGGCCCTCCCCCGTTCCTCTTCACAGCACACTGATCATCAGTACAGCTGAGTATTTTCCTGCAGTCAGCAAGATAGGGATTTTTAAAGAAGGCGTCTCCGCCTGTAATGACTGTTTCAAAGATCGGGACGATCTCCTCTTTCAGTTTCTTTAACAGGCTGTTTTTGCTTTCCTGTGATTTATGACTCATCAGCCTTATTTTATACAAATAAGCACCGAATTTTCAGATATTTTTTTAATGCCTGCAGAGGAGGGATATTCTGAAGACTGTTGACTGACGGCCATATGACCCATATCATAGATTAATTCTGTTTCATGGGATAATATATTAAGAGGCAAGAAAATGTTTAAAAACGAATGTCCCGGAAGTAAAGATATAAAACAGCCAAAGCCAGAGGATATTTCATGCCGCCATTGCGGTGCGCCGGTAGAAATCTGGAGTGATGAGGCTGAGACAAAATGTAAATCCTGCGGGAAGATGAACAGCCGGATCATAGGGCCAACCTGTCTGGATTGGTGCGCCTTTGCCAAAGAGTGCGTTGGCGAAGACAAGTACAAGAGAATAATGTCCGGTTCCCGCGGCAAGAACTGAGAAGCTACTCAATTTTCTATTTCTGGATGCCTTTCTTCTTTTTCTTTCGATCAAGAAACTTTGAGGCCCATATTCCGACTTCATACAGGATGATCATCGGGACCGCCATGAGGGACTGGTTAAATGCATCAGGCGTCGGTGTCAGCAGTGCGGCAAGCACAAAAGCGATCAGCACAGCGTATTTCCGGTTTTTGGCAAGAAAGTCCGGCGTCACGATACCCATCCTCGTTGCAAAAACCGTCACAACGGGCAGCTCAAAAATGGCCCCGAACGCCAGGATAAATTTGAGACAGAAATCCACATACTTCCCTACAGAGAGCATTGGCTTGAGGTTTTCAGTCTTATAGGTGAGGAGAAAGTTCATCGCAAACGGCAGAATAATTACAAAGCAGAAGAGTGCGCCGATCAGAAACAGAAAGGTGGTCGTAAAGACAAACGGCAGGGCATACTTCTTCTCCTGCTCCATCAGACCAGGTGCGACAAACCGCCAGATCTCGAAAAAAATAATCGGGGAGCTGATAATAAAGGCGCAGATAAACGCCATCTTGATATGCATCCAGATTGCTTCGGCCGGAGCGAGAAACACAAGTTCGAGGTCCGGGTTCTTGCCGGGCACGATCGAAATGTAGGGGTTGTCAAGTGAAAACGACAGGGTATTGTGGAGCGGTGAAATCAGGATGCTGAAAAGAGTCTCTGAATAATAAAAGCTGCCGGCAAATGAAACGGCAACCGCGATAAGTGATATGAGAATTCTGTTTCTGAGCTCTCCGAGGTGTTCTGTGAGGGGCGCCTTATCCATCCTTGTCTTTTTCTGTTTTCTCTTTGTCTACTTCCGCAGCAGATTCTGTCTTGTCCCCTTTTGGGGCCGCTTTTATGTCCTGTTTATTCACTCCGCCCTTGAAGTCAAATTGAGAATCCAGACTCTTCTGGACGGAATCTTTAAGTTCAGACTGAACATCCTTTAATTCCCCGCTCACATCTTCACCCGCTTCTTCAAGGCTCTCCCGAACGCCCCGCATGGCGGACTTCAGCTCCCGCATTCCCTTGCCAAGGGTCCTGCCGAGTTCAGGCAGCTTCTTTGGCCCGAAAACCAGAAAGGCCACGATAAAGATTACGATCAGTTCCTGTGTGCCGAGATCAAACATGCGTTGTAATAAGCTAATGGTTTATCGTTATAGTACAGATTAACATATCCCGTTTAAATTATATAGAAATCTGACAGAAGACTTTTCAGTCTCAATGAAAATAACAGAACAATTCTGGAGGTGTCAATTTATTCCCTCTTTGGATAATCAGCGTCTGCCTCGCAATGACTGTATTTGTTGCTTACTGCATACTTCTTACTGCTTACTATCTTTTCCCGCTTTTCTCGCTCTTAAGGGATCGGCTCTATCTTTACTCTTTCAACGCCCTGTTTCACGATGCCGATCTGCTTTGCCGCTCCATACGAAAGGTCAAGCTGCCTGCCAGGGATGAACGGGCCTCTGTCATTAACTGTGACGACAACCGATTTATTATTATCAGGGTTTGTTACACGGAGTTTTGTACCGAACGGTAGTGTCTTGTGTGCACAGGTCATTGCATACATGTCAAATCTTTCTCCTGATGCAGTCCGTTTTCCGTTAAATTTCTTGCCATACCATGAGGCGACTGCATATGTATCACCCTGATCAGGGCTGTAGTCTGAATGGTGGGGAGAGGCACAGGAATAAAGAAACACTATCGACATTATCCCACATAGATTAATCAAAACCTTCTTGCCTGATTTCACGTTAAGCAATGAATGGTCTGCCTTTCCTTAACGATGCTTATGAATTTAATTCGGATACTTTAAATCTGATCTTTATAAAATCTATCTCAAAATCCTCATTACACAAAAAGGGTCTCACTTAAAGATACTACATGTTATGAGAAATCTGCGGAGGTCAGAATATTGAGGATAGCCCTCACAAAAGCTGAATGCTGACAATTGCTCTGATTATTCGATTTCAAAACTGAGTCTTTGACTGCTGTCATCACGCTTGATGTCGAGAGTGATCTCCCCGCCCTGCCTGAAGGACTTGTAAAAATTAGCAGGCTCACGGGAGACCTCAACGGGCTTCCCATTCACCGCGGTGATCACATCACAGTTCTCAAGACCCGCTTTCGCAAGGATACTCTTGGGCTTGATGTTGTATATCGCAAATCCCACCGGCCGGCCCCCTTGCCGATAAGGCCGTACCCCTATCCCCCGCATCATGGCTGAATAATCGGGAACTCTGGCATCAACCTCTTTTTTCCCGGGCTGAGCCCTCAGGGATTCTGCCTGAAGCGCCGCTGGACTGGCCCCTCCCACCATGATGAGGAATTCATCCCCCTTGCCTTCATCAATTACCACTCCCCTGCTGAAGATTCTCTTTACCAGAAGACCTTTTAAGGTATCTCCTTTTTTATAGATCTCCTGATCCCCTGAGGCAAGATCCTCTATAATCGCGATACTGCTTCCAGGTTCATCCAGCAGCGCAGTCCCGACCAGCTTCAGCCCCAGCTTATTTGAATCATATGGTATATCCGGAAGATATCGACCTCTTTGTAATCCTGCCCTGCCTTCAGGTACATCTTCATCCATCCCGTCATGTATCCGGAGAATCCTCTTATCAATGAAATACGCCTTCATCACCATGGCCCCTTCAAGACCGGGTTCATGCTGCTTCAAAAACTGTGTTGCCTCTGCAAAGCTGGCAAACCTCCCTACCCGGACAGCATAAAACCTCCCTATCTTCTCGATCCGCAGAGCCTGAAATGCCGTACCCTCTAACGCCTGTTCAATAATCCTGAACTGCTTTTCAGCCCTCTGACTCTCCTTGAAACTGGCGGTTTGAATCGTGTACACAGACTCTTGAGATGCCTGCTTTTCATTTGCCTGCTCTGAATCTGCCGAGGACTTCCGGGCATTAAGAAAACCTGTCCCCCCAAAGGAAAGCAGACATGCCATGAGTGTAAAAAAGAACATTATCCTGTATGTCATTGCTTTCCTTCTGTGTTTAACCATTGACACTCCCACAATCGTACTCAACAAAGGTCACCCGCGTTTAGAATTCTGAGAATTGCCTATAAAACAAAAATTACGTATGACGTTCAATATTCTTTAAAGGAAGGACCTGTACAATTACCGGAACAATATACTCAAAAAATTTGCAATTTTAATGCCATGATGTAACCTTCTGATTTAAATGAATTTTAAGAATCCTGGGCATGCCTGAAGTGTAAAAATTTTTATAAAGTGTAAGGAATCTCGACTCTTTTGGAAAGTATGTTTAAAAGAATGAATTGTGAACTAACGATTACATACACCCTTATGGCAACCGCAGCTGATATGACCGGCAATTATTCTGCAGGAATCGTTACTGATACTGTTAATGAAAGCAAGAATAAATTACTCTCATTCTCTTTACATAATGGGGCAGAAATTTCCACGCCAACCTTATTTATTAAACCATATGGTGAAATCTGACTTGACCATCTTACCTTGCATTCAAATGTAACATTTCTCCTGAAATGGATTGAAATTTTAATTTGAAGATTGAGCCAGAATTGAATTCTAATTTGCCTGTAGTAGAAAAAGTTATTATATTCATACCATCATTGAAAAGGTTTTCTATAGCGCCTGAATAACTCTTTACCACCATAAAGAATCTCAGTTTTTAAGCCGATCAATACTCTCTGAGAAGATCTTTTTTCCATGTATCACGGTTAATTACAGTTAATAGTTATAACGCTTGAATATTGCTTTCCTTACCGGGCATGTGCACATCAAAGAATGTCCAAAATGCATTCGGTAACTGCATCGTTTATTATTCAAGCAGTTAATAAAAAAAACTTCACCCATTACGCAATAATCAACTTCACAAAGCGGTTTATTTACACCATACAGACATTGCATCCCTTTGTCACAATCGGTTGTACTTTTTACCGTAGACTCATCAATTTTTAATATCATATAATCCATATAGCACAAAATTGTTATATAGCTATTTAAATGATCTAATAATCCTATAACTAATTTTATTACTTACTAATTAAAAAAGGTTATTAGATTTCATATATTCCGTGGAGGTCATTGACATTGATATGAAGCAGATTCAGTAATCTTATGACTCAATAAAAATGCTGATAATTGAGGATTGCCAATGGAATGTGTGCTGGCTCAGCCTTATTCATCCCTTGAACAAATGCGTACTATCCAGGTTGATGAGAGTTCATTGATCAGATTACTCTATTTAAGGATTATTGCCGGTCTATCGCCCGCGGTTTAATATTTAACTCAATGCCCGCGATCAGTAACAATTTTGTTGATCAAATTACAAAAACGATGTTAGTATTTAGCACTGCGGGAAAGGCGGAAAAAGCAAAAAAGATAATATGCCATCCTCTTCAAAGAAAACAGCTGTCAGTAAAAAGACTGATCTCATAGTCCAGAAAAACAGGGAACTCTCTGCCATCCTCGAGGTGAGCAGGGTCCTGACCACATCGTTTGACCTGGAGAAAAACCTGTCCTCAGTCATGTCTACGCTCGGGAGCCTCCTTGAGATGCAGCGGGGATGCGTGTTTCTGCTCGAACCGCACTCGGGCGAGATGCGTATCGTGGCAGCCCACGGACTCGCAAAGCAGAACATCGAAAAAGGGAAGTACCGCATCGGAGAAGGCATCGTCGGCCGCGTTCTTGAAAAAAGGACTCCTATGGTCATCCCGAATATTGGAGAGGAGCCGCTCTTTCTGAACAAAACAGGATCGCGCCCTGAAAAAGAGGGAATCTCCTTTCTCAGTGTCCCGATAACGTTAAAAAATGAAGGCCTCGGTGTTTTGAGCGTTGATCGGATCTACTCAAAGAAACACGGGAATGTAGACGACGACCTCCGGGTCTTAAAAATCGTTGCTTCACTCATCGCCCAGTTCATCAAGCTGTGGGAAAGTTATGAAAAAATTGAAAAAGAGAAGGAACTCTTAAAGAGGGAATTAAAAGGGAAATACAGCATAGAAAATATGGTCGGCCGCTCTGACAGAATGCAGGAAGTCTTTGAGGCCGTTCACCGCGTTGCACCCTCAAGGGCCACCGTCCTGTTACGGGGGGAAAGCGGCACGGGCAAGGAGCTGATCGCAAAGGCCCTCCACTACATGAGCCCGAGGAGCAAAAACTCATTTGTGAAGTTTAACTGCGCGTCCATTCCCGAAGGGCTGCTTGAATCAGAACTGTTCGGCCATGAGAAGGGAGCATTTACCGGTGCGATATCTTCACGGAGCGGCAAGTTTGAGCTGGCAGATAAGGGGACCATATTCCTTGATGAAATTGGTGACCTGCCGATAACCCTGCAGCCCAAAATATTGCGGGTCCTGCAGGAGCGGGAATTTGAGCGGGTGGGCAGTGAAAAAACAATAAAGGTGGACGTCCGCATTATCGCGGCTACGAGCAAAAACCTCGAAAGCCTCGTGTCGCACGGCACCTACAGGGAAGACCTGTACTACCGGCTGAATGTCATACCGCTGTTTTTACCCCCCCTGAGGGAGCGGGGAGAGGATATCCCGGTCCTGATCGATCATTTCCTCGAAAAATTCAACAGGGAAAACAATCGTTCGGTGACCTTCGACAAAGGCGCATTGCAGGTCTTTCTCAATTACAACTGGCCCGGCAATGTAAGAGAGCTTGAAAATACCATTGAGCGGCTGGTGATCATGTCCGGCACCAATAAAGTAACCTCTTCAGATTTACCGGTCTCGCTCAGTATTCGCAGAGTAAAAAGCTCTGACACGTCCTCTTCGCTTCCCACCAACGTCAAGGAGATTGAAAAGGCCACCATCTTGGATGCGCTCGAAAAGACCGGATGGGTACAGGCAAAGGCAGCCAAACTGCTCGGGATCACCCCCCGGCAGATCGGCTACAAGATGCGGAAATACGGGATAGAGGAAAAGACATTTCAGTAATTACGGCATGCGACCAATCAAACAAACTGCCGGCTGCACCCGGCCTTGCACTCATTGCCCAAAGACCTTTCTCAATTCCTTCTCATCTATGTTATATTCTCGTGCTATGTGTTCCGGTGTCGTCCCTGTCTGCTTCATTACTTCAGTCAAATACTCTGTAAACGTTGATTGCTTTTCGCACGTATTAAAGTAGTTTTTCAGCACCATTGCAAGCCCATCTGACGGGATCCTGTACCCCTTCTTCGTCGACTCCTTCTCTCCGGTGATTTCAGGGACGCCCATGACAACGACCCGCTCATCAACAATAATAAATCTAATGTTATGCACCATCAGACAGCTGCTGTACATAATATTCGCCCCGGCTTTCATATACTTGTGCCCGATATGAAGCCTGTCGGGAAATTTAGGAAGGATGTAGGTAATACGGATACCCTTCTGTGTTATCTGCTTTATGTTCTCCATAATAGTCCGCGTCATCCTGATGTCATCCCCCATTGGGGGTCTGCCAGTTATGCATCCCACAATCTCCTCTTTCGCATCCATCATGGAATCAATGATGGTAAGGAAATACTCCTGCCGGGTAAGGACCCGTGTGGCCTTACCAACCTCCATAATAAGTTTATCCCGCTGTTTACCTTCTTTAATGCTGTAAATAAGCAGGACGATTGTAAATAAAAGCAATAATGACTCGAGCGAAAGAAGCCCTATTTCAAGCGTCATTGTTCACCTCCCATGTATGAAATTTAGAATATTCATTTATTTTTATTATTACCGATATCGTCATCATCAAGCATCCTGTATTTCGGGCCTTCAAGGTCGTTGAACTGACCGCTCTTGACGGCCCACAGGAAGAGCAGCCAGGAACCTATGCCTGTTATAAGCGCGATAAATATTAAAAAAAATATCGTCCACATCTCATACCCTTTTCAGCCTCATTGAATTTCCCACCACACTGAGGGAACTGAGCGTCATGGATATCGCCGCCACAATGGGATGAAGCGTCCCGGTAACTGCAAGCGGCAGGGCAACAATATTATAAAGAAAAGCCCAGAAGAGATTCTGTTTGATCACTGCGTACATCTTTTTCGTCAACCCCAGCGCATACGGCACAAGCCGCAAATCGCTCGTCATAAGCACAATGTCCGCACTCTCAAGCGCAATGTCAGTAGCTCTCCCCATTGCAGCACCGACATCAGCCTGAATGAGGGCAGGTGCATCGTTCATCCCGTCCCCGACCATGAATACGGTTTTGCCGCCCTGCTGCATTTTTTCTATTTCCTCAGCCTTTTGAACGGGAGACCGCTGTGCCATGACCTTATCATCGTCCAGCATTATTATCCTAGCGACGGCAGCAGCGGTAGAGGCGCTGTCACCCGTAATCATGATTACATCATGGTTCATTTCTTTCAGCCTCCTGACCGCTTCCCCGGATTCCTTTCTGACCTTGTCGGAAATAACAAAAACACCCGAGAGTTTCTTCTCGAAAGAAAGATAGACCACAGTAGCCCCGGCCTGTTCATGAGAGGCTGCCTCCGACAGAATCCGCTGCGACAGGGCAGCGTCAAAACTGCCGGATATACCCTCTGCCCCAATGAAGTTCCTGCTGCCGACGAGGACGTCCTTTCCACCCACCCTCCCCCTTACGCCCCCTCCCGGGGCAGCGGTAAAGCCGTCAATCTTATGGAATTGCATTTCTCCGCAGGCATCAACGATCGCCCTAGAGATCGAATGCTCTGAAAGACGTTCCAGTGAAGCGGCAAGCCGCAGGGCCTCATCATCGAGCATCCCTATTCCCTCATGTGAAAGGAGCTTCTGCTTCCCCTCTGTAACCGTCCCTGTTTTATCAAGGACCACAGTATCACTCTTTTGCGCTGTCTCTATAATATCCCCGCCCTTGATGAGCACTCCCTTTGAGGCCCCCCTCGTTGTTCCAGTGAGAATGGCCAGAGGCGTCGCAAGACCGAGGGCACAGGGGCAGGCTATAACAAGCACTGAAACAGCGGTCATCAGGGCGTCGGCACTTTCCCTGCCGTAATAAATCCATGCCATGAACGTTCCAACACTCAAGAGCAGGACCGCCGGCACAAAATATCCGACAACCCTATCCGCCAGGGCCTGGACAGGCGCGCGCCTCGCCTGCGCATCTTCGACAGTTTTAATGATCCGGGATAGCACCGTATCAGCACCCGTCCTGGTCACCCGGAACACAAGGTTGCCGAACAGGTTTTGCGTACCGCAGAAAACCTCGGCGCCGGGCCTTTTATCAGCCGGCCGTGATTCGCCCGTGAGCATGGACTCATCAACCCCGGACTCACCCTCGATAACGATTCCATCCAGCGGAATCCTCTCGCCCGGCTTGATCTGAACAAGGTCGCCTGCCTCAATGGATGCGACAGAGGCAGTTACGTATTCCCTGTCATACGTCCCATGATCCCCGTCCCCTGACCCCGGAACCCTGACAACCACTGCTTCCTTCGGATTCAGTGAGAGAAGTCCTGTTATGACTTCCGATGCCCTTCCTTTTGCACCGGTCTCGAGGTATCTGCCGAGGAGGATTAATGTTATGATCATTGAGGATGTATCAAAATATACCTCGCCGCCTAAAAAAATCTGATAGATGCTGTAAAGGTACGCAGAGCCCGCGCCGGTAACGATTAAGACATCCATATTAAATGCCAGGTTCTGAAGCCCCCTGAGCGCGCCTCTTATAAAGGGCGTCCCTGAATAGAACAGAACAGGCGATGCCACAAGAAGCGAAATAAACTGGAGCGCCTGCCTGGTCCCCGGAGAAATCCCCTGGAAGTACCCCGCATACAGGGCGATAGAATACATCATCAGCTGCATGGAGAAAAACGCAGCGGTTCCCAATCTGATGAGCAGGTCATGCTGCTGACTCTTGAGCTCTTCCTCATGCACATTTGCCAGAAACGGTTTTGGTGTATACCCTGCTGACCTGATCCTTCCGGTAATCTTTCCTATGTCCGTTACTGCCGTATTCCATCTCACGCTGGTCCTGTGAGTGGCATAGTTGACCCGTGCAGCGGTTACCCCGTCTGTTTTCATCAGTAATTTTTCGGTCAGCCATACGCAGGACGCGCACCTGATTCCATCAAGGACCATATCGACCTCAGCGTCCCCGTCGCCATAACGAATCGCGCCGGAAAAAGATGACGCATCAAATCCTCTGTCTTCAGGGGGGCCCGGGGTCCAGGAGCTGTTTCTGCGCCTGTAGAATTCTTCAAGCCCTTCTTCCCCGATCATCCGCGCGATACCCCTGCACCCCTGGCAGCAGAAGACCTTCTCGTCTCCGTTTATTTCGTCATATACTGCCCGGGACGCTGAGACTTCCAGCAGACAATGATCGCATTCAGGCATAATGTCTGATCCCTTTTAACAGAAAAAGTACTCCCATCACAATCACGATAAAACCGGCCGCCTTATACACGCGTCCCCTGAAGGCAGTGCTTATATGCGAGGATGCTATGCCGAAGAGCAGCAGCCATGGTACCGTTCCGAGGCCAAAGAGCAGCGAAAGCATCATCCCGGATACAAGGCTGCCCGAGCCTGCAGCAGCGGTAAAAACACTGTAGGACAGTCCGCAGGGAAGAAACCCGAAGAGGGAGCCAAGAATAAAATATTTCCAGACAGAACGCTGGAGCAGCAGCTCACGCCCGGTCTTTCTGATCAGACTGCCCCGCTGTTCGAGCCATCCCATATTCCCGAACAGCCCAGTGATGCTTAGGCCCATAATGATCATTATGACACCGGCAAGGATCGCCATTACGTTCTGCATCAGCGATATGCTGTTTATAAATGATCCGGCAAGTCCCATCACAGCGCCTGTGAACGCATAGGTGGCAACGCGGCCCAGGTTGAAAAGCAGGTGCGGGAGAATTTTTTTCAGGAGATTTGCACCCGGCCGTCCCGGTATCGCACCCTCAAGCGAATACGACGCCACGATGGGTCCGCACATCCCGATACAGTGCGTGCCCCCGAACAGACCCGTGGTCAGGGCAAGCAGAAAAGAAGGTTCCATAGGTAAATTCCCGGAGCAGGAATGCAGATGAAGATCACCTTCATGTTATCCTCCCTGCTCAACAAAGACTTTTTTTGTAAATGAAAGCGTATCACCGTTTTGAGAGACCTCTATCGTTATATCCCAGTATCCGTACAGCTGGAACGCAACCGGCGCACCGAATGTCCCTTCATTCAGCGGAACAGTATCAACATGCCTGTCATATTCGGATGTTGCGGCTCTTCCTGTCGTCACAGAGACGGCCGAACCCGCAAGAGGCCTTCCTGCTTTGTCCAGGACAGAAATTATCAGGTCATTCTTCCCAAGACTGAAATGATCGTTTCTCACCTCAATGCTCCAGCCAAGCTCGTTCACTCTGTTTTGAACATCATCCCATAGAAGACCCTTTTCATACGGATTTGCTGTCACTGTCCCGTCAAAAGTCTTTACCCCTACAATAATAGACCCTGCCACAGCAGCAAGACCGGCTATTATGACGAATGTTATTATTGTTTTCATGGATCACCCGGAATAATAAAATGCGCCATTTTCGACAGGCTGCGCTCTTTCACTGTTTTCGATTCAAGAACGATAGCAATATCCTGCACTGTCTCTTTCCCGCTGAATTCATCAAGAGAAACATAGACCGTAGTTTTCTTCATCGTCCCTGCTTCAACCTGCAGCACCTGATCAGGGACGATTTTAACCTTGCCTTCACGGGCCTTCGCTTTGACCAGCAGTTCTTCATGAGTACTTCCCCTGTTCCTGATCGAAAGGATATAAGAGTTTACCACAGCGCCGTGAGCGTTTGTCCTTGGCTGAAATGAATAATTCGGGAGTATTGTCATGTCAAGAGGAGACCGGGCAACCAGAAGGTAAAGAAAAAACGCAAAGAATGCGGCCGTTGCCGCCCCTGTCAGGACCACGCTGAACCGGACTGTTTTCCCGCGGCTTCCGGGCAGACCGAAGAAATACCCTATAAGCGACTTTTTCTTTTTTGGATCCATTACCTTTGCGCATTTGTCAATACACTCGGCGCAGTGAATGCATGCGGCATTCGTACCGTCTCTGATATCTATTCCGACCGGACAGGTTTTCACGCAGGCCATGCATTCAATGCATTCCCCGCTGCGGCGGGGATCAAATGCCACCAGAAGGGTCCTGTCATCAAACAGTGTGCCCTGCAGTTTTGCGTAGGGGCAAACCGTCGAGCAGAACGTCCGTCTCAGGAAAATAAAATTGAGCGCAAGCACCACCGTCAGGACTGTCCAGAAGCCCCACAGAAGATTTCCCAGCGTGCCGGCAATGAGCCTCGGGATGAATTCATAGGGAGAAATAAAATACCAGATCAGGTTTGCGGCAATCATGATACTGATCAGGATGGTCATTCCATAGGCCATGAATTGTGCGGGAATCCCTTTGCTTCCCGCCCTTTCGACAAATTCGGTAAAGTCGGCAATGACCGTCTGGGGGCACATCCATCCGCACCACACCCTCCCGAATACCACCGTGATAAAGATGAACATCAGTGACAGGAAGATAACGGCGATCAGGACAATAAAAAACTCATCCATCCAGAGGGTGATACCAAGGAAATGGAACTCAAGGTCAGGGACATCAAACCGTAATGCGCTCTCTCCCCTGATCGTGATGAAGGGGAGCCCGATGATCACAACCGCCTGGCTTATCTCTGCAACGCTTCGCCATGGCTGTATCTTTCTAGTCTTCGTCATCGAGCATTGTATACTTCGGTTCTTCGACTCTCCGGTGCCTCTTCTTTGAATAGTAATACCCGATTATCACGATAAACAGAACAACAAGCGTAATCCCGAAGATAAAATATGCAGCAGCCTGCTCATTCATTTTTACCCTTTCCTGCAAGAACCAAAGAAAACAATTACGATGCCGATGACTGCAATGACCGTAAACCCTATCGTGGCAACAATCGAAATGTCCATCGTATACCTCCCGCTACTTTGTTAGCGATTCTTCATACGCCTTTGCCTGGCTCCATCCGCTGATCGCCGGCGTGTAGGCAGCAAAATAGTAGATTCCCCACAGTATTAGCCCCCAGAAGAGGATGAGCCAGCCAAGCGGCAGTTTATTCGATGTTTCCTTTGCTTCAAGCTCTTCGATATTGTCCAGCTCCTCAACCATAACTCCCCTCCTCACTCTTGTTGCAGGGACCTGATAAACGATATCAGGGACCATATTTCTCTTTTACTGAGATCTTCCATAAAAGCAGGCATACCGCCCTTCATGGTGCGTCCTTCCTCTACCATACCTTCTTCAGTGCCGTTATTGATAATTTCAAAATAATCATCGTCAGCCAGATCACCCTCGACATACAGGAATATATTATCAATCAGACTCGGGCCGATGTCACCTTCGCCGTTGTCGCCGTGACAGCCCGCGCAGTGGTCTTCATAAATCCCTTTCCCGGCCTGGACAGCCGCGGGATCACCCGCAAGAGGGTTTTCGACTTCCACCGGCTCCATCTTTGTCAAAGCAGGTTCAGCCCGCTTTTTGGCCACTGCTGTCCCAATCACCTGTACATAAGCGACAAGGGCATCGAGCTCGTTCTTCTCTTCAATCTGAGAGATGTCTTCTTCCGCATAAGGAAACCCGAGGGCATCCATATGTGCTTTTACCTTCTGAGGGCTGAGTCCGTTTTCTTTGAGCCAGCCGTATTCCGGCATATTTGATTCCGGGAAAAACTTCCGGGGGTCTTCAAAGTGACGGTAGTGCCAGAGATCAGGATACTTCTTTCCGATCCGCGCGAGGTCCGGACCGGTCCGCTTTGAGCCCCAGAGAAAGGGATAGTCATAGGCAAACTCACCGGCCTTTGAGTATTCGCCGTATCTCATGACTTCTGTCTTCAGGGGTCTGACGGTCTGCGTATGACAATTATTGCAGCCTTCTCTCTGATAGATGTCCCTTCCGGCCAGCTCAAGGGCGGCGAAGGGTTTCAGGTTTTCAAGCTTTGGATGCATGTGGGCCATCATCATCGGAATGAACATTGTAACCGCGGTGCCGATCAGAATAACAACAGCCGCGACGATCGCGAACATCACCGGTTTTCTATAGATTTCTCCAGCCATTATCTTCCCCCCCTTTCCACAGTCCCTGCAAGGGCGGCACTATTGCGCATTGTCATATATATGTTGTAGATAAAAAAGAGCATGCCGACCGTGAAGATTACTCCCCCTACCGTTCTCATCTGCCAGAACGGATAATTCTTGACCAGCCCTTCCATAAAGGTGTATTTCAGTGTTCCGTCAGGACTGATTGCCTTCCAGAGCGCGCCCTGCTGAATCCCGGTAATCCACATTGTTATTGAAAAGATAAGTTGTCCGAGCAGCACGAGATAAAAGTGCGCGTTCGCGACTTTCACACTATAAATCTCCGTTTTGCATATTTTCGGAATTACATAATACATGGACGCAGCCACGGTCATCGTTACCCAGCCCATCGTTCCCATGTGCACATGGCCGGGGACCCAGTCGGTATAGTGGATCAACTGACTGACCACCCGCAGTCCCTGGGTCGGACCCTGAACTGTCTGGAGTCCGTAAAAGGTAATGCCGAATATGAAAAATTTGGTGAGATAATTCGTCCTCATCTGTGTCCAGTCAGGGGCAACCGTGTAGAACCCGTTTACAACAGACCCCCATGAAGGCGCTATGAGGAAAATCGTAAATACGATCGCCAGCGTCTGTATCCAGTCAGGCAGGGGCGTATACACGAGATGGTGGGCGCCTGTCCAGAGATACGCAAAAATAAGCGACCAGAACGCGATAATCGAGAGCCGGTGGCTGAAAATGGGAAGCCCTGTAGATTTCGGGAGGAAATAATAAAACATGGCCAGTATGGGTGTTGTAAACACAAAACCGACCGCATTATGTCCATACCACCACTGCACATTGGCGCTGTTTATTCCGGCGAATACCGAATATGATTTAAACAGCCCCGCCGGAACAGACAGGTTATTCACAATGTACAGCACAGCCACAGCGATGACGGTCGCGATGATATACCAGAGAGAGATATACATTTGCTCTTCTTTTCGCTTGATTATGGTCCCGAAGACATTGACGGCAAAGATGACCCAGAGGATAACGACCCCTATGTCGAGGGGCCATTCAAGCTCCGCGTACTCCAGGGACTGGTTCATCCCTGCAAAGAGGCTGACCGCTGCCAGCGCAATGGCGGCATTAAACAGATGTAAATGGAATCTCGCGAGCTTCGGAAACAGCAAAGGCCGTTTCGTCAGCCTCATAACAATATAGTAAGAAATTCCAAAGATCGCCCCCAGGCCGAGACCGAATGCCAGGGCGTTCGTGTGAACCACCCTCAATCTTCCGAAGGTAAAAAAGGGCGCGATATTCCATGACGGCGCCCACATCTGAACGGATATCCAGAGACCGATAACGATCCCCACGACCCCCCAGAAGATCGAGGAGACGATAAAGCCTTTTACCGTCTGATTGTCATACTGATAATCACTCATGTATGTTCCCCCCCTCCTAAATGATGTTTATAAATGCCCTTACATGCCTTTTAACATCAATTCAGTCACGATGCAATATTTTTGTTATTTAATACAGCTTTTTTCGAAGCCGCCAATTCCGCAAAATTCATCTGTCTCAGACGGTTCTCAACATCTGCCCGTATCTCTACCCAAACAGGATGAACACCGCATGTGCTGTGCAGACCGCACTTTTTTTTATCAACAGCACATATATTCATCGAAACAGGCCCTTCTATCGACTCAACAACATCAAGCAGACTGATATCCGCCGCCCTTTTTGCAAGCCTGAATCCTCCCTTTTTGCCTCTTGTAGACTGTACGATTCCGGCTTTTACCAGCGTCTGGAGTATTTTTGCGAGAAAACTTTTAGAGATCTCTCTCTTCCGGGCAATTTCATCCAGCATGACAACATCTTTCTGTGACTCTGCCAGATGAAGAACGCACCTGATCGCATAATCTGTTTTCCGGGTAATCATTTCTAATCAGGACCATTTTAGTCCTCTTATGTTGAACTGTCAAGAAACTAAAAATTATTTCATTATTAGAACAGCTTATTGATGCGGATAGATTAAGACTCTTTAATGAAATTTGCTAGTTGTTAAGGGATTTGCAGTACTTCTCAGTGATTCATTCCATGACCCGCCATGATGCTGACCGGGGCCCTTACTTCAATCGGTCCGCTCTGCTGGAACAGTAAAACGAGCGTCACTTCCTCTTCGATCTGTTCGGGAAGGCCGAAGAACATGAGATGGAAACTCCCCATCTTCAGGTCCGTCTGCTGCCCCGCAGGGATATCAATTTTTTCGATCTTTACCATTTTGCCGTCGACAACATTATGAATTTCTCCCCTGACTGAAGGATGTTCCTTGATGCTGCACCCCTTCAGCAAATCGCCTCCTTCACCAGTATTGACAATCTTCATAAATGACGAAGCCCTCCCGACCAGCATCTGGGACGGGATCAATGTGGCATCCTTGATCGAAATCTGTGGTGTGCCTTGAGTGCACCCTGCGACAATAGCGATTATCAGAAAATAGAGAATCAAATATAGCGTGCTATGTCTTCTGTTCATGGTCACTCTCCTCATTATCCTATTGGATTTCAAAAATATAATAAAAATTAACAAGCAATAAATGTCATGCCTGCGATGGCAGGCATCCAGTTCCTGAAGCCTCCTGTCTGGATTCCCGCCTCCGGGGAATGACAGCACTTTGAATTAATAAATCTATTTAACCGGACAATCCTGATCCTGAATGATTGATATAAAATTTCTTAAATCTCGTGAAGTCTTCCGTTCGACATTTTGAGCTGTTTCGAGGCTGTTCCGGCAAGCTCGGAATTATGTGTGACAAAAATAATTGTAACGCTGTTCTGCCGGTTCACTCTTCCCAGAAGATCCATGATCTGCAGTTCTGTTTCCTCGTCCAGATCACCCGTTGGTTCGTCACCGAGGATCAGTTCAGGGTCATTCATCATGGATCGGGCGATCGCAACGCGCCGCTGCTGACCGCCGCTGAGCTGTGATGGATAGGCATGTATCTTGTCTTTCAGCCCTACCATATCGAGATACTCTTCCGCCTTCTTCCCTCCCGGTTTTGATCCATTCTTACTGAAGATCGTCGGGAGAAGCAGATTCTCCTTTGCTGTCAGGACCGGCAACAGGCTTGCGAACTGGAATATATAGCCCACCTTTTTGGCCCTGTACTTTGAGAGTTCGTCCTCACGAAGACGGTAGATGTCCGTCCCGTTGTAAAGGACTTCCCCTTCTGAATTTCTGAGTATTCCTCCTATCATCGAAAGCAGAGTTGTCTTCCCGGAACCCGAGTGGCCTATTATTGATACAAATTCCCCGCGATTCACATTTAACGATACCCTGTCCACGGCGCGGATCACATTGTCACCGATTCTGTAAATTTTACTCGTATCCCTGACTTCTATCTGCGCCAACCTATGCCTCCTTAATAACTGCAAAAGGCTCAAGATTCTTTAACCTGATTATAGATGAGAACGCGCCAATCATGCATATTCCCGAGCCCGCAACAATACCGAGCAGGCCTATTCCTACCCGTTCCGTGATCGAGAGGGATGCTGCCATATCTTTAAGAAGGCTGAAAAAATTTGAGAGACTCAGTGAAAGATAGGTGCCGAACAGTATCCCGAGGACACTCCCGAGAAATCCCAGAATAAGGATCTCGAGGGTAAACATAATTACAATATCTGAATTACGTGCTCCCATTGCCTTCATAATTCCGACCTCCCTGGACCGTTCGTTCACAATGGCGGAAAATACGGTCCAGGCCAGAAATGCCGACAGCAGAAAGGCAAGGATAATCGTTATGAGGAATATATTCTTTATGTCCGTGAGCGATGTAATGATCTTTTTTCCCATGTCGTTTCTTTCAATGGTATCTACTTCTATGATGGCCCCTTCGATGTTCCTGCTCACCTGTAACGGATCATAGCCGTTCTTTACCTTCACGAATATAACGGATATTGTATCGGGTTTCAGACCTGCCTTCCCCCGTGATATGACTTCATCAATGTTTTCATCACTCATAAATATTGCGTTATCGAGGCCGGTGCCGGTTTTATCGAGCACCCCGACCAGATCGAATTTCACGCCAAACAGGAGACTGCTCGAGACATCATACAGGCCCAAATTATCGTACGCTTCAAAACCAATGATCGCCTCGTTTTTTTTGAGCTTTCTGCCGATTGACTTATCGAGCCATGCATTGACAATAAAATCCGTGTCATGATTAAAAGAGACGACCGTTGCCGGAGGGATATCGCAGCAGAGGCCGAAAACCGTTGTCATATAGGTCTGGTACGTAATGTCCTGAACTCCTTCAACGTTTTTGACCCTGTCTATAATCCCCCTGTCCATGTAAAACGCCTTGGTCTTGGTTTCAAGGAGCACCTCCTCCGCATAATCCCTGGCCCCTGTCGGGACAACAAGGACATCTGCGCCAAGGCGGTTCACCGCTTTTTCGAGAGTGGAACTCACACTGAGCAAAAATGATGCCCCGAAGACAAGGATTGAAACGAGGAGGCCGATGGAAACAACCAGGACAGCGGTCCTGAACGCTTTTCTTTTAAGATTTTTGACTGCTACATGTAAGAGTCCATATTTCATGGTAACGTTTTAACTTTCGTAAATACATACATTGAAATCCATAGTTTTATTCACTATACATTTCTGAACTAATTTAATCCAATGGCAGACAGTGTTATGATTGGACAGGCACCCTGCCCCAACAGGGTGCCTGTGCCGGAGATCAATCAGAACAACTACTACAGGTTCCAGTTCACGTCAGCGCCGCAGAGCGTCGCGTTTCCGACAATGTCTGCATCTTTGTGGCATGCAACACAGGTGGAAACAGGTTTTCCGATCATCGTTTTTGCTTCCATGTCGTAGAGCTGCAGCATTCCGTCGGTTATTGTCTTTCCATCATCGGTCTTTACCTTTTTCCTGATGGTCAATACCGCATACTTTCCGTCCGGAGTAGGAACGGCATCGTGGTTTTCGCCGTCTGTCATCATCTCTTCGTCAACCAGGCTCAGATCGTCTCCCTTGAGAAGGTAAAAACGGTCTCCCCCGGACTGCAGAAGATACCTGCCGTCATTTGTAAAAGACTGTCTGAACGTCAGTGTCTTTTCAGGCGATCCGGTGATTGTGTTCTTTGCAACGACTTTAACATCACCCTTTTCGAGTGCATCAAGGTCAAGAAGAAGCATGTCAATCTCACCCAGGCGGGCAGCCGGAGTATTTGGTTCTGTCCAGGTTTTTGTCTTGTTGATCGTCATCGCAAGATTCTTCAAATCAGGAGAATTCGTGCCATGGAAAAAGAAATAGTTATTCTTGTAACCAAGATTGTCCAGATACACGCGCGCTTTAAGGTCAAGATTCTTTTTATCAAACACATCAATAAAAGACTCATTTGACATGGTGATCGGCATGAATGAATCTTTTGTCTGCCCTGACCCGCAGTAGAGCGCTCCTATCCACTCGGCCCTCTCGGGAATTTCAAGTGCCTTGTCCTTAATGACATCGCCGGTCTTCAGGTCTGATACGCCGACATGAAAGACCCTGCCCTTTGCTTCCTTGTCAGCTTTATAGGTAGACCAGAACATTTTCGACCGGTCGCTGACATCAATTCTCGGATCATGGGTTGGATGTGTGTCCTTGCTTCCGATATCTACCTTGTCGAGACTTTTTACTTCCAGCGGCGTGTCCTTTGAAGGATCAATCCGCACTTCCGCGGCTGAAAAATGCCCCCCCATTCCGGCAACATAGATGGTACCTGTATACACACTCGAGTCATTCAATTTTGCTATTGCCGTCGGGGTCTTCGAATCAACGACTGTATTGGCAAGGTACAGTCCCAGTGCCAATAAGATAAATACTGATACAACCACTATTTTTTTCATACATACCCTCCTTTACAGTTTTTATTTCTTATTATTGTACGCATAAGAAATTCACACAAAGATTTTTTCTTTCTCACCTCCTTTGATCTCGCTGATGTATTGGGGAATCTAAAGATTATAGTAGCTGAATTAATTGAATTGTCAATTTAAATTAGTAATAAACAAATTTAGTATTTTTATTATATGAATCACAGACAATAGGAGCGATACCTTTTCTGCTGTCCTGCCCTCTGGAGCATACTGCTGACATAGGGGAATTCATGAAACTTTGGTGGGAGATGCCCTGATACTTAAACAAAAAGGACACATCCCAGATTGATCAATTCAATGTGAGATGTGTCCCGATATTCAGATCTTAATGCTCTTTTTTCAGTGGAAAGTGTTCGTGAGTCTTTTCGAGTGCTTCCTTGAAATTGAATCCTTTGTCT
>Ga0209536_100003077_pt1 | contig 26968 bp, 25 predicted proteins | sample DeeMarSeWOR28_12_FD_187461 | JGI IMG/M metagenome (GOLD analysis project Ga0209536, IMG submission 187461) | Marine sediment microbial communities from White Oak River estuary, North Carolina - WOR-2-8_12 (SPAdes) (version 2) | ecosystem: Environmental > Aquatic > Marine > Intertidal zone >... | reverse complement strand
TTTCGTCCAGGCCGGTGTGTTGGACCGCGACGGTGTTCCGGAGAAGCGGCAAGTGCTCGATCCGGATCCAGGTCACCTCGCTTGGAAGCCGCGAGATCGTTTCCACGATGTCTTGGGAGGCGACGGGGTTGATTCCCATCAGGTGGTGAACGGTGGTCCCAATGGCTGTGAATGGGTTCTCCGGATACTCGCGCCGCTCGAGCGCGGGGTCCATCTGGCGCATCAGGTAGTGGAAGGCCACGTCGTTGCGACCGTTCCGGTAGTATGCCTCGGCCAGGTACACGTTGACTTCGACGAGTGCACCTTCCGCCAGATTGTCCAGGAGCCGTTCGCGCCTGGGGCCGGGCTCGACGATCCCGTAGTAGAGCGGAAGAATCTGTAGCAACGGGATGTGCGTAGTGTCGAAGCTGCCGTCTTGGATGATCGACGTGAAGAATCGCCCGAGCTCGGTGCTCCACCAATCGTCGTTGTATGTGCGCCTCAGTACGTCCGCGTTTCGAAGGAATGTACGCGCTTCGCCGGCTTCCTCGCGCAGGGCGAGAATCTGGGCATAGGCCAGGTTGGCGGCGTGCTGAGCCGCCACAAGGTCCCCACCGGTCAACGCTCTCGGCCCTTCGCCCTCCCAATACGTCGGGATGCCGCGGTAGCCGTTCTTTTCAGCGCTTTCCATGAATCCGTCATCGTTGGGGTCCCAGGCGGCAACGTAATCGGTGAGACTGCGGCGATAGAACTCGTCGAAGTCGGGATGGAACAGGTAGTCGCCGTCGGCGGTCCACTCGTAGGCGCGGTAGGATGCGTCGATGACGTCGAAGTTGGCTGGAAGGTTGTACCAGAAGTCCTCGTCGCTTCGATAGTCGACGGGTGCGGGCTGATCGTAGCGGTTGATCTCCCAGTAGCTGCACCATTCGCGTGACTCTGCGATTCCGAGAGCGAACTTGTGCAACATGTTCTTGGTGTGGTCCCAAAGGCCGAGGGCGAGCGCCCCGGTTGCTTGGTGCGAAACATCGCGCATGCAGAACGCTTCGCGACCTGGGAGCGCGGCCTCGTACCACGGTCCCACCGGGTCCCCTTCGAAAGCATAGGCTAGGGCCTGTGCCTTCGCCCACTGGAACCCGGCGACGAGCGGCTCGTAGCTGGCAGCGAGCTCGATCTCGCCTACCGCCCGTTCAGCATCGGCCGACAGACCTGCGGATGAAGAGTACCGGTCATTCTGGCGGTCGCAGCCCGATATGAACGGCAGACACAAGGCTACCAGGGCGTACCTCAGCATCGTGCGAGGCTAGCCCAGGTTCACTCCACAGTCAAATCGTATCCTGTAAGACTGCCTCTCAGTTCGTTCGAGCGGTCGGCCACCTGTGTCACTGTCGCGCTATAAGAGTCCACGGCACGCGTGTCAGACACATCGAATCCGACGAGTAGCCCGGATTCGATGTCACCGACTACGACGATGGTCAATGTCGATCCATCGACCCCGACGTGCGTGTAGTGTTCTGGAACCGTGACGCTGACACTGACAATATCAGGCCCAGTCACCTCGAACAGTATGGCGCCGTCATCCATGTTCGGCGTGGTCAGAGTAACCGACAGGGTGCCGGCCGTCGGCCCCGTAGGCGCTTCATCATCGGAGCATGCGATGCTAGCCATCAGTCCGAAGGCCAACGCCATGGCGACAGGAATTCTCTTGTTCAGCATGGGTGTGCCCTCCTACCTGGCCGCAGCTGTGCTGGGGGAAATGACGCCTGTTTCAACAAGATAGGCACGAAAGTCGCCGATGTCGTAGGAGCCGTCATTGTTGCCGATCACGTCGATGAAGTGAGCTTGGTTGTCGTCGAGGTCATTGGGTTCGCCGACGATTCGGTCGGCGGCGTCGATCTCGGAGATCTGGTCGAGCTCGAGACCGACGACCGGCCAGCCTGCGAACGGGAAGCCTTCGGGGTTCGCTTCCCGTATCTCCCCGTCCAGCTGCGCGATGAACATTCGGTCGGTGGTCGCCCCGGTGGCGTCGCGAGCAAACCGTCCTGCGCAGGGCTCCTGAACCTGCGTGACGAACGAATCCTGGAGTACGATTCCGGCACGGCTGTACAGCTTAACCCTGCTGACGGTATCGGGATCCAAGCTTCGATACGCCCAGTAGAAATTCCCTGTAACGTCAAAGGTGAAACCGCGCATCTGTACGGGCTGGCCAGTGGCAATCGGAACGGGAGCGCCGTCCACCAGCTTGTGAATGCTCGCGAAGCTCGACATATGCAGTTCGCCGGCCGGAGAAAACTGGATTCCGAACGCCGCGGCACCGCCGCTACCCACATCGAAGGTCTCGAGGTAGCGCCCCATCGCGTCGAAATGATGGAGCGAGTCAACGGCGGCGACCCAGATGCTGCCGTCGGGACCGATGGCTATGCCGCTTGCCCCGAAGACATCGAAGAATTTCGTGGCCTGACCGTCGCTTGATATCTTGTAGACAGCCGTATCGGTCCGGGTGGTCACCAACAGATTCCCGAAGGCATCGAAGGTCACTCCGCGAGGATCTGCGATATCGTCGTTGAAGAGTGAACGAGTACCGTCGGGTGTTACCCGATAAATCTGACCCACGCCAAGGTCGGCCACGAACAGGTCGCCCGACGCGTCGAAGGCCATTCGACACGGATTCGTGAAGCCGCTGGCGAAAACGGTGGTGGGATCGCCGGGACCGAGCGCCTGCGCCAATCCCATGACTGCGCCGACGGCGAGCATCAGCGCGATGGCTAGCGCTGCTCTTCGAGACATGGCAGATGTCCTCCTCGTATCAGTAAGTAGGGGTCGATAGCGTCTGGAACGGAGCTATAGCGGTGAGCTGAATCGTCGGCTCTGGTGGCGGGCGGATGGGCTCCGGCACGTCGTGAAGGCGAGTTGACCCTTAGGTTCGGTAGGGTACGTCGTCCGGCCACAGCCGATAACTCTCCGGCTTTGGTCCCAACCGGCTGTGACTAACCGCACTGTGGGATAACTGACACTAGGAATCCCGAAACGGGCGCGCAATGGGTTTGGGGCCGCGCGTCCTCGCGGCCCCATTCTGCGCGTGGATCTAGCGTACGAGGTGGAGCTTCTCCTGGCGCTTCAACACCCAATGCCGGTCGCCATTGGCATCGACGTAGGCATCTTCTTCCAGCGCCATGCGCACGGCCTGGCCGTCCCACTCAGCGACGGGCGTGGTCGCCTGCAGCTCGATGGAGAACCAGGTGTTCGGCCGCACCGGTACGTCGCCACGACCGGGTACGCCTTCCTGCCGGTCCCACAGCCCGATGAGTGGGCCGGCCCCGTGACCGTGGTCGCCCACGGGGTGGCTGTAGACCGTGCCGTTGATACCCGCGGCGTGCATGCGTGCCAGCGAGGCCGCGAGAACCTGATTCCCCGACTTGCCGGCTTCCAACTCTTCGATCACGATGTCCTGCAGCCGGTTGCCCACGGCGAGAGCGCTCTGCAGTCCGGGCGGCGCATCGATCTCACCGGGTCTGAGGACGTAACCCATGTGCTGCGTGTCGGTATTGAGGCCGAGTGCGGTGACCCCGAAATCGCAGTGGAGGACATCGCCATGCAGGATAACGGGGTTCGCCGAGTCGCCCATCTGAACGCCGCGGCGCTGGACTTCGACGGAGGTGTGGAACCACGTGTCGAGGCCGATATCGTTGAGCCGCTGGCGCATCCACCAAACCACGTCCTGCGCCCGGGTGACGCCGGGAGTGACCACTTCGCTCGAGAACGCGGTCCCGATGATGTTGTGGGCGATCTTCGTCATCTCGATGAAGATCGGAAGCATCTCCGGTAGCCGCTCCGAGATGTAGTCCAGGGCCAACCGCTCGCGATGCACGATTCGCTCTTTGTATTTCTCCGGTAGAACCGCTTCCATCTGCTCCCACTCTCCGGCGCTGAGGCCGTCCGAGAACGCGAAAGTGTGGGAGATGTTCACTGCGATCGTTTCAGGGTCGCATGCCTCGACTACGGGCGGAAGCAGCTTCCATTGGTCCGGGCCGAACGGTTCGGCCCGACGGTCATGGCCGCTGGCTGCGCCCAACTGTGCCTCGGGATCTCGGACGACTCGATAAAGGCCGCCCTGCGAATTGCCACCGATGGCGATTCGCTCGACGCCTTCGTCGGGTCCGCGGTCGCAGAATACGTAGATGGTGCGGCGGCGCGCCGCCATCGTCGTGGGCGACACGAGGGCATTGAAAACGGGGTCTTCGTTGTACTCCCGCATGGGGATGATCCACATGCCGACGCCTTGCTCGCGCATCAGCCGCGGCAGCACGTTCCCGAGACGCAGACCCAGCCACATTTGCTGGATTTCGGCTTGCTCCCGCAGCGTCCCCAACGGACGCTCTTGGGCCGGAAGCCGTATCGGCAAGAGTATGAAGAGGGCGGCGACGAGACACAAACGTTTCATGGTTCCGAGATCTCCCTGAGTTACGTTGAGGTCGCGGCAAACTAACTTGGTCCAACACGCGACGCGACCTCACCTCCCGAGCGACTGGCTCGCCCGACGAGGTGCAGAATCCTATAATTCAGGCGCAATCTCTCGTGTAACCGCGAAGGCCCCGACGCGGGGTCAACGCAAAGGTACGGAGGATTCATGACGCGACCGGGCACGGACGCCCAGCCATTGCGTGTGGCGATCATAGGTTCAGGACCTGCTGGTTTCTACACGGCTGAAAAGCTGCTCAAGCAAGAGGACGTGACAGTCCAGGTCGACATGTACGACCGGCTACCGGTCCCGTTCGGTTTGGTGCGGTTCGGTGTCGCTCCGGACCACGAGAAGATCAAGAACGTCACTCGCGTGTACGACAAGGTGGCAACCAATCCGAACTTCCGATTTTTTGGGAATGTAGATGTCGGGACGCAAGTCTCGTTGGATGACTTGAGGCGACACTACCACCAGATCTGTTACGCAACCGGTGCCCAATCCGATCGTCGTATGGGGATTCCGGGGGAGGACCTGAAGCGAAGCCATCCGGCCACCGAATTCGTGGCTTGGTACAACGGCCATCCTGACTATCGCGACTACGAGTTCGATCTTTCGGTCGAACGAGTCGCCGTCGTCGGTGTGGGTAACGTAGCCGTGGACGTCGCTCGCATGCTCTGCCGCACCCGCGACGAGCTCGCAAAGACCGACGTCGCCGATTATGCCCTGGAGGCGTTAAGCCAGAGCAATATTAAGGAGGTCACCGTCTTGGGCCGCCGGGGCCCGGCACAAGCTGCGTTCACCAACCCGGAATGCAAAGAGCTCGGCGAGCTGGAGGGTGCTGACATCGCCGTGGTGGCGGATGAGGTAAGGCTTGATCCGCTGAGTGAAAAGTCGGTGGAGGAGGGCGGAGACAAGAGCCTGCGCAAGAAGATCGAGATTCTGCAGGGATTCATCGATCGACCCGGCGGGAAGCCGAAGAGGCTGACCCTTCGCCTTCTCGTGTCACCGGTGGAGTTATACGGCAACGATGCGGGCGAGGTCGAGGGGATGAAGATTGTAAAGAACGAATTGTACCAAAGCGACGACGGCTCTCTGCGGCCCAGAGCCACCGACCAGTTCGAAGAATTGGATGTGGACCTGGTGTTCCGCTCGGTTGGGTATCGCGGCGTTGCTCTGGTCGGTCTGCCGTTCAACGACAGCTGGGGAGTGGTGCCGAACGAAAAGGGTCGCGTCATCGATCCGGATAAGGGCGAGGCCGTAACCGGCGTCTATGTTTCCGGTTGGATCAAGCGAGGGCCGTCAGGGATTATCGGTACGAACAAGCCCGACGCCGTGGAAACGGTGAAGTGCATGTTGGAAGACTTGGCCGCCGGCGCAATCCTGAGTCCGGAGGCCCCCGATGGCGATGCGGCGCTGAAGATGGTCGAAGACGCACAACCGGACTACGTGTCCTGGGCCGACTGGAAACGGCTCCAGGCGATGGAGGAAGAGAAAGGCAAGGAGGAGGGCCGTCCGCGGGCCAAGCTCACCAGCGTGGGTGAGATGTTGGCCGCACTGGGACGCAGGTAGCCTCGCCCCGGTCCCTTGTTCGCTCAGCTTGTGTCGCGCTTGTGAGTCTGACCGTATATTGTGGCAGATGGGTTGAGGCTGGGCCCTAACGAGGAGTTGTCCGCCAGTTTGGGGGCTTCAGCCGAGGTAGTTTTCCGCTCAGTCCGAGTCCCACCGCTGGCGTGATGCCTCAGAGGGTTAGGCACACGCTTGGCTCGCACCAGCCCGACGCCGTTCATGTCCATGGCCACACATGGAGTGTGAGAATGGGTCTCTTCACTTCCATTTCCGCTGCGATACGTACCCGGCACGGTCGGTTCAGCGGCACATCATCCAGGCCGCGTTTGGTTGTCAACCAAGATGGTGTGGACTGCTTAAACGATCCCATGCTGTCCACGGGCACCGTTGGCAGCGTACGACGCGGAGAGAGCCTGTATTATTATCAGCCGCTGCCAGTCGAGGGGGGGAGTGACCTTCGCGATGACTTGCTTGGACCGGACGACCTCTACATCCGGCTATCAACGACCAGTTCGGACATGTGGGAGCCAGAGCTTGGTATCGTATGGGCCAGTTCGAAATCGAAGGGGACGGTACCGCTAGCCATGGAGGTGGACGTCCCCTACACCTTGAGTAGCGACCCGAAAGAGGGCCTCGTATCGGCGCCCCTTAAGCGGGTAATATCAGGAAACGATGATACTCTCATCCGTGGGCTCTTGGCCGTCCTGGTCACCTACGATGCTCCCTATGCAGGAACAGACGACGCCATCTCCCTGCGGGTGACCACGAGTCAGGGTAAAGTCGCGAACCATGTGATCAGCGACACTCCTCAGACCGACCTGGAGATCGACACTGCGAATATCTACGAGATACCCGTTGAGCGGCCTTTCAAGAGGAGCGAACTGCGAGATGCCGCTTCCGCCGAGATGAAGCTGACGATCCATGGAAGCGATAAGTGGGTGCCCAAGAAGGTCTTCCTCTTTGGCTTGGACCGGACGGAAGAGCGACCCGAGCACGTTGTCGCTCTTGCGAAGTTGTACGATCCGGGCCCGCTGAGCGCGGACCCCACCGAGGGCGTTCCGTCGGTCGTCCTACCCGTAGAACCCAACGTGCCCTAGTCGGCTTTTGACGCCGGCGATCAAGTCGCTCATCTTTTGGCCATGATTTCAGGGATCGTTCTCGCGGGTGGCCGCTCGCGTCGCATGGGACGAGCCAAAGCTTTGCTCGACGCCGATGGCCGCACGTTCCTCGAACGTGTCCTCATCGCACTGAGGAGCGGCGGCTGCGATGAACTGGTGGTCGTTCTGAACTCCGAAGACCCAATCATCGACGACATCGTCGCGAAGGCACGCGCCATCGCCACCCCGGGCGCGGGAGCGGGGACGGAACAGATCGAATCGTTGCGTGTGGGATTGCGTTCTCTGTCGCAGTCAGCGAAGGCGGCGGTCGTGTTGCCCGTGGACCACCCCAGGGTCAAGCCCGCAACGGTGGCCGCTTTGATCTCTGCTTTCCGAGCGAGCGGCGCACCGGTCGTCCGTCCGACGTACCACGGGAAGGCCGGTCATCCGGTGCTGTTCAGTTCCGCGGTGTTCGAAGAACTTCTCGATGGTGAGCTAGTCGAAGGAGCGCGATCGGTGGTGAGAGGCCATGCCGATCAGAGAGTGGATGTCGAGGTCGAAGATCGAGGAGTCGCGATCGACATCGACACGCCGAGTGAATACGAGAGACATTTCGGAGAAGGTCTTTGACGGAGGGAAGTATCGGAGCCGCCTCGGTCAGCGATGCCGCGGAACACGCGCTGGCCGCACATGACGGGGGAGTCCCGGTCGCGTTGCTCGTCGTCATTAATGCACCGGCCGATGCCGATTTGGGTCGTCGGATGGTTGTGACGGGGGACGCGGTCGTCGTGGGTAGCCTCGGGCCGGCCGATCTCGATGTCAGGGCCGTGGCGTTGGCGCGGGAAGCGCTGACGAACGATGCTCGAGGGCGACATCGAATGGAATTGGAGGACGGCGAATGGGAGATCTACGTTGAAGTGCAACGTTCGCTGCCCGAGCTAGTCATTGTGGGTGCGGGGCACATTGCGCGACCCTTGTGCCGGGTCGGTGCGTTGATCGGTTTCCGGGTGACGGTAATCGATGATCGACCCGAGTTTGCAAACGACCAGTGGTTCCCTGACGCCGACCGCGTTTTGGTCGTCGACTACGATGATCCTTTCAAGCCGATAGAAGTCAGGGCCGATTCATACATCGTTTTGGTCACGCGCGGTCACAAGTACGACTATGACTGTATTCAGCAATTGTTGAGTTCAGACGTACGGCCGGCCTATCTCGGCATGATCGGAAGTCGGCGCCGAGTTCGCGCCGCATTCGAGGCGCTCGTGAGCGATGGCGTCGCTCCCGACAGGCTCGTCGACGTGCATGCACCCATAGGGTTGGATATCGGGGCGGAGACGCCGGAGGAGATCGCGCTTGCCATCGCTGCGGAGTTGGTAGCTGTGCGACGAGGCGGTGGCGGTGGGATGTTGCACGGTGAGGAGAACGTACTGGGACGCGTGGCCCGCGGGCGCGGGAAATGAGGTGACGTCGACGTTAGGTCTTGGTTGCTCGGCCGGTCCCAGCGTGCCGGGCAGTCGACTGTTAAGAGCAGAGGATATGTCCGAAGAGCGAGAGCTGTACGTTGCACTGCTGGCGGCTGCGGAAGAAGGGCGAGAGGTCGCGTTGGCCACGGTGGTGGATGTGAAAGGTTCCACCCCGCGTGACACGGGCAGCAAGATGTTGGTCGATGCCGGGGGCGCGCAGGTGGGTACGATTGGCGGCGGCTGTGGAGAGGCCGAGGTGCTGTTGGCGGCCCGTGAGGTGATCGAGTCAGGGGTCCCGAAAATGGTCCGCGTAGATCTCACCGATGATTATCTGTCCTGGAGTCCTGCCGTCTGCGGCGGGGTGATGGAAATCTTTGTGGAACCGATCAAGAAGGGCTAAGCCGGGGCTACCGTATCGATTGCTGTCAGAACATCTTCGGGCAGTTCGATGTCACTGGCGCGTGCGTTCTCTTCCACGTGCTCGACCTTCGTGGCCCCGATTATGGCAGACGACACTTGCGCTTGGTGCAGGCACCAGGCCAGAGCCAACTCGGCAAGCGCCAGTCCCGCCTCGGCTGCGATCTCCTTCAGGCGCCGGACCTTCTCCAACCCCTCCTCGCTGAACCAGGGTCCCATGAACGTCTTGCCCGTCTCATCTGCGGCGCGCGAGTCTTCCGGAACGTCTTTGATGGAGTGGTACTTGCCCGAAAGCAGGCCCCGCGCCAAGGGTGAGTAAACCAAGAGCCCGAGTCCTTCACGCTCGCACGCCTCCAACACTCCGTTCGTTTCAATCTCGCGTTGAAAAATGTGGTATTGGGGTTGGTTGGATATCAGTCGACGCAGCCCCATCTCGCGGGTGAGGTTCGCCGCGTCCGTGATGTTCTCCGCCGACCACAGGCTTACGCCGCCGTAGAGGACCTTCCCTTGGGAAATCAGGTCGTCGATGGCGCACAGCGTTTCATCCAGCGGCGTCTCCGTATCGAACCGGTGGCACTGGAAGAGATCCACGTAATCGGTACGGAGGCGACGCAAGCTCATGTGCACTTGTTCGAAGATGTGCTTTCGAGACAATCCCTTGTCGTTTGGCCCAGGGCCGACTGGGAAATAGGCCTTGGTGGCGAGGACGTATTCGTGGCGCCGGAGTGGTCTCAACGCGTTGCCTAGGACCTCTTCGGCTCGCCCAGCCGCATAGACGTTGGCCGTATCAAACAAGTTGATCCCAAGATCGAATGCGCGCTGCACGCATGTTGCCGTTTCTGACTCGTCAGTCTTGTGGCCGAAACTGAGCCAACTGCCCAGCGAGATCGTGCTGACTTGGACGCCGGACGCGCCGAGATGCCGGTATTTCATGATCAGATCTGTAGACTCATTTGCAGCTCGCCCGGTCGATTCCCTGAGCGGCGGATGGCGGCCCGGGTGATGGCCGTCAGCTTACGGCCACCCAGAGGCAACACGATTGGTCTTCCAGGGCTCCGGCCGTTTCCGCCTTCGCTGTGATCAATGGCCACGGTGTCGCCTGACTGGGTGATCGCCATCACGGTGTCGTCAGGTAGGAGATCGAGGAAACCGATGACGTGGCCGGCCTTCAGCCGTCCGGGCAGTAGGCGAACGCCTTTACCCCCGCGTGCCTGCACGCGGAGGTCGTCGAGGCCGAGTACTCTGGCGTAGCCCTCGGATGTCACGCCGAGCAGGCGGGCGGTGCGGCGGGGCACGACCAACGCTGAGACTCTGTCGCCCCGCGGCAATTCGATGCCTTTCACGCCGGAAGCGGCTCTCCCCATAGAGCGGACGTCTGCCTCGTCGAATCGGATGATTTGTCCCTTTTCCGTGACCAGGACGATGGTCTGAGTCCCGTCGGTGATTCGCGCGTCGAGGATCTCGTCGCCTTTGTCGACACTGGCCGCGATGATACCCCCACTCCTGACGTTGCGGAACTCTGATAGCGGCGTGCGTTTGATCCGTCCCTTCCGGGTAGCCATGACGACGAAACGACCGTCGTTGAAATCGCGAACCGTGTGTACGGCCGCCACCTCTGCCTCCAGGTCGAGCAGGTCTCGGACCCGCTTGCCACGCGACGAGCGGGTACCTTGGGGAAGATCCGCGATGCGTGTCGAGTGGACTTGTCCATCGTGAGTGAACGCAAGCAGTTGCTCGTCGGACTTACAGAGCCAGAGTCGCGTGACGAAATCCCCGCTGCCCGCCTCTAGCGATTCCGCGGCCGCCAGACCGCCGTCGTTGTCCGCGCTCCGTGCCGGGAGCGTCTTGAGGCGACCTTGGTTCGTAAGGAAGACATGCATCTCCTGTGCGGCGTCGCCGCTGGGCAGTGGGAAGCGCCCGTCGTCCGAGAGGATCTCGGTTCGGCGCGCATCTCCGTAGCGCTCGGCGATGGCGTTGACCTCACGCCGTACAAGGTCGCGCCGTTTCTTCTCGTCTGACAGGATCGCCTTGAGCGTTTTGATCCGCTTGTTCACGGCATCGAGTTCATCGCGCAACGCGCGGCTCTCCAGGCCGGTGAGGCGACTGAGACGCATCGCCAGGATCGCGCCGGCTTGCCGGGCCGTGATCTTGAGGGCAGAGCGCAGTTTATTGGCCGCGGTTTCGGGTGTGCGGCTCGATTTGATGATCTCGACGACCTCATCGATACGGTCGAGAGCCTTGATCAGTCCCACGAGGATATGAGCGCGCTCCTCCGCCTGTGCCAGACTATGGCGAGCGCGACGGACGATCACGTTGAGTCGATGATCGATCCAGACCTCGAGCGCTTGTTTGATGTTCAGTTGTCGTGGCACGCCATCGACCAACGCAAGGGCGATGACGCCGAACGTGGTCTGCAGCTGGGTTTTAGTAAACAGTTTCTCGAGAAGCTTCCGCGGATTGATGTCCCGCTTCAGTTCCAGTACGACCCTGACGCCATCCCGGTCGCTCTCGTCCCGCAGGTCGGTCAACCCGGTCAGCTGTCCCTTCTTTGCCAGCTGGACGATCGATTCTATGACGCGCTGCTTGCTCACTTGGTACGGGATCTCTGTTATCACCAGCGACGGTTTACCATAGGAGCCTTGCTCGACGTGGGCGCGGGCCCTCATCACCACTCGGCCGCGGCCGGTGCGCAGTGCGTCTTCGATGCCCTGGCGACCCCAGATATAGCCGCCGGTCGGGAAATCGGGGCCACTGACGATTTCGAGCAGTTTGTTCAGAGACGTGTTGGGCCGGGCCAGAATTTGGGAAGCTGCCGCTGCGATCTCGCGAAGGTTATGCGGTGGCATCTTCGTCGCCATACCGACGGCGATGCCGTCGGTGCCGCTCACTAAAAGTTGCGGGAATGCTGCGGGCAAGACGTCGGGCTCCTGCAGTCGTGCATCGAAGTTGGGCTGAAAGCCGACCGTGTCTTTGTCGATATCGCGAAGCAAGTCGGAGGCAATGGGTGCCAGCCGCGCTTCGGTGTAGCGGTACGCGGCCGCGCCATCGCCGTCGATCGAGCCGAAGTTGCCCTGACCATCGACGAGTGGATACCTCATCGAGAACGGCTGAGCCATCCGCACCAGTGTTTCGTAAACTGTAACATCGCCGTGCGGGTGATACTTGCCGAGGACATCGCCAACTACGGTGGCGCTCTTCTTGTGGGATTTCTGCGGTGCAAGACCCAGCTCATGCATCGCGTAGAGAATGCGGCGTTGTACGGGTTTCAACCCGTCCCGTGCGTCGGGGAGAGCGCGTTGAACGATAACGCTCATCGAGTAGTCGATGAACGACTCGCGGAGTTCCTCTTCCAGGTAACGTTGGACGATGCGCTCGCGGCGCGGGTTCTCGACCTTAACCACAACCCCTCTCCTCTTCCCCTCGAATAGGCCGGCGCGAAGATACACCGAAGACGTAAGCAACTTATCGCCCAAAGCGTTCCATCTCAAGTTTTTCCGGTGTTTGAGTGCGGTTGCTAGGTGCTTGCTCATGAACGTCGGTGGCCGGTAGGTTTGCGGTTGTCCGGATAATACGAGAGGGAAACGGCCGCGGGCGCGGGGCGAGGACGCGGATGCGGACGCTGCGATGACGTTGACGTTGGTGGGAGTTGCGCCCTCCGGCCCGTTCATTCCCGATTTCATGTACGGGTGAGGTAACGTGGACGAGTCCTATTTCGATGAGCAGGATGATGGAGTTCTCGAGCTGTCGTGGGAACTGTTCGGCGAGTTGTGCCGGGCGTTGGCTGTGCGAGTGGCGCGGGACTATGACCCTGAGATTGTGGTGGGGATCGCCGCCGCTGGGGTGATTCCGGGCGCCGTCGTCGCGGCGATGCTCCAGAAGGAGTTTCACGCCATAAAGATCACTCGTCGCGACGACGATGACGGACCGCGCCAGCGCCCCGAGATCCTCTCCGCGGCACCGCCGCAAGCTGCCGGACGTCGAGTTCTCTTGGTAGATGAAATCTGTGACAGCGGAGACACGCTGCGCTTGGCCCTTGCGGCGGTGCGAGACGTTGGACCGGCCGAGGTGCGAACGGCCACTTCGCTGGTGCGCGAAGGCGGTTACGAACCGGACTACTACGCGTTAGGCACCGACGCGACGGTGATCTTCCCGTGGGATAGAGAGGTGTGGGGGGACGACAACCTGGTGATCAATCCGGAATATGAGGAGTTGCTTGGCGAGTAAGTCTTTGAGAGCTATGAGTAAACGAGTAATAGAGTAATCCGTCACCGATGAGCCGCACTTCCACCTCGCAGTCTCGATTGCTCGATTACTCAACTGCTCCCATCTTCGAATCAGCCTTCCTGCATACTATCGAGGAACTCCTCGTTGCCCGAGGTGCGCTTCATCCGCTGAATCAAGAATTCGATTGACTCTGCCGGTGGCATATCGGCCAGGAAATTCCGGATCAAGTACATCCGGTTCAGCTCCTTCTCCGGCAAGAGCAGCTCTTCGCGGCGCGTGCCCGATCGGTTGAGATCGATGGCCGGGAAGATTCGCTTGTCTGCGATGTGGCGATCGAGGACGATCTCCATATTGCCGGTGCCTTTGAACTCCTCGAAGATGACCTCGTCCATGCGCGATCCGGTCTCGATGAGGGCCGTCGCGATGATTGTCAGACTGCCACCTTCCTCGAGGTTACGGGCGGAGCCAAAGAAGCGCTTCGGCTTGTGCAGCGCGTTGGCGTCCACACCGCCGGATAGAATTTTGCCCGAGTGAGGGACGACGACGTTGTAGGCACGCGCGAGTCGTGTGATGGAATCGAGGAGAATGACCACATCCTTCTTGTGCTCCACCAGGCGCTTCGCTTTCTCGATCACCATCTCGGCGACTTGCGTGTGACGGTCCGCCGGTTCGTCGAACGTCGATGAGATCACTTCTGCATCGACATGTTCCTCCATGTCGGTGACCTCTTCCGGGCGCTCGTCGATGAGCAGTACGATGAGGTGGACCTCGGGGTGGTTCTCGGTGATAGCGTTTGCGAGCTTCTGAAGTAGGATTGTCTTACCGGCTTTCGGCGGCGAAGTGATCAGGCCGCGCTGCCCTTTGCCCGTAGGAGAGATCAAATCCATGACGCGGTTGGCGATATCGCCGTTCGCTCGCTCCAGCTTGAGGCGCTCTTCAGGATAGCGTGGGCGAAGATTGTCAAAGCTAATCCGGTGTTTCGAATTCTCCGGATCCTCGCCGTTGACCTCTTCGACCTTGAGAAGCGCCAGGTACCGCTCGCCTTCTTTGGGAGGACGGACCTGACCCAACACGGTGTCGCCGGTCCGCAGATCGAATCTCTTGATCTGCGACGGTGACACATATATGTCATCGGGCCCGTACAAGTAGTTCCAGTCCTGGCTCCGCAGGAAGCCGTATCCTTCTGGAAGGATCTCCAGCACGCCTTCTGCACGAAGGATGACATCGGAGTCGAGCAGATTCTGCTCGATTCGGAAGATCAGGTCTTGCTTGCGAAGCGAGGAGAAGTTCTGGATGTTCAACTCCTCGGCCATGTCGTGGAGATCCTGAACGGACTTGGCTTTCAGTTCGGCGATATCAAGGGAAGTCGTACTCATTTGTTTCCACCCAAAAGGCTATGCTGTGTGTTGGGGAGATTCGATGGGTTTCTTGGCAGCTCGGGTCAGCCCGCCAGTGGCAGGGCACGGCTCAGCAGCGGTAACTTGTTATATACCTAAACTTTAGTCCTCAGCCGGTAACGAGTGTCTTTTGTTTTGAAGTATAAAGGAGTCGCGCGGCGCACTGCGCGGACAAAGGCTGGTGACAAAAAAGTCTAATAACGGCTCTTCGCTCGGTCAAGGGTTGGACGAACTCCACACAATCTTCGCAGCCTTCCGGATCGACTCCGCGCTGCGCGGTCGCGTCATCGTGGGCCGGCTTTGGCCGGGGTTGAGTCCCGACTCGCCTCCCGTAAAGGCGGTCTTGGATCGATGGCATGGGTCCCACGGTGCTCGTGAAGGGGATCACGGGTGGGAGTTGCTTCTGTTCGAGCCGGCGCAGTATCGGGAGCGCTGGTGGCTGCATGCCCTCCTCTTCATCGTCACGCTGTTCAGTACGACGGTTGCGGGCTCGTTGTTGGCCGGATACTCGCCGATCGGGTTCATGGCGGTCCCGACCTGGGGGGGCTGGTGGTTGCCCGTCCCGTTCGAGGTGGACCTCGGAGCACTCGTGCCCGGGCTTCCCTTCGGATTGGCGCTGGTGCTCGTCTTAGCGCTACACGAAGCCGGCCACTACTTTGCGGCGAAGCATCACTCTATCAGCGTGACGCCGCCGTACTTCATCCCGTTTCCTCCGTACGTCTCAATCATCGGTACTTTGGGTGCCTTCATCCGGCTGCGCTCGCCCGTGTTGAACCGCAACCAGCTACTCGACGTTGGTGTGGCGGGGCCGCTTGTGAGTTTCGTCATTTCGTTGCCACTTCTTTGGTGGGGGCTTCTGAACAGCCAGGTCTTGGCCGTATCGGAGCCGACGCCGACTCCTTATCTGGTGCAGTTCCTCTCCGAACAGTTTTGGCTCGGCGGGTCGTTAGCCATGTCGTCGGTCGGCCGGCTGTTACTGGGCTTCTCGGGTCTCGAACATGTTCTTGTATTGCACCCCGTCGCTTTCGCGGGGTGGCTGGGACTGTTCGTCACGGCGCTGAACCTCCTGCCCATCTCGCAGCTGGATGGCGGACACATCCTCTATGCCGCCGTGGGTTCCCGTCAGAAGCAATTCGCTTGGTTATTCTTTCTCGCGCTTCTGCCGCTGGGCTACCTCTGGGCGGGTTGGTGGTTGTGGGCGGCTCTGGTTTTCGCTATTGGGCGTGGCCGCGTTTGGCACCCACCGGTCTTCGATGCAGACCAAGGTCTTTCGCGGGGTCGGGCGTGGGTGGCGCTGGTGGCCGCAGCCATCTTCGCAGTCTGCTTCGTGCCGATGCCGTTCCGGTTGTAGGATTCTTCTTGGTGTCCCTCGCGCCTTGACGCGCCAGCCGTATTACGAGAGATTGGTGGTCCTTTTCAGAAAAAATCAGCGCAGCAACGGTTGAGATTCGGGGGGGATTGAGCCTGCATGGGCCGGCATAACCGCGAGGGAGAAGGCACCGATCAACACGGTGCCAAGTACAAGGTCAGCTACCAGCCTGACTGGCTGCGTCAGATCAAGATCGCTCGGACGATTACGGGCGGGAGCCGTCAGTCTACGAAGACGCTCTTTCGGAATCCTGCGCCCTGTGCGGAGCGATCGCCCGGCGACAAAGTGCGTACGCGAGTGACTTCGAAGGATGAGAAGCTCGATTTCGAGATCGCGATTGCGGACAAGGGAAGCCGTGTCGATCAGATTGAGGTGACTACGCGGACCGCCGATGGAAAGGGCGATATCACCTTCATCATCGATGGCTCGCTGCCCAAGCGCGGAGATCTTGGAAAAGCGCGCCGTCGCCGCAGGCGTTAGCGCCGCGAGGAACCCCCGCCGCTCAAATCGGCCAGGTCGGCCTTGAGGTCGCGAAGCATTTGGCGTGTCTCTGCCAGTTCATCCGCTAGTATCCTGTCGTGCATCAGCCGTCCGGCCGTTCCTCGGCCCGTGGCCAGCTTCTCCTGAATCCGGCCGACGGTCTCGGAAATCGCTACCAGCCGGGGGCCGATCACCGTGTCCGTGGCCAACTGACCCAGGCTGCAGGATCCACAGCTCCATCGCTCCTTCAGTCGTTCCAGTTGCGGTCCGAGTCGGGCGACGGCCGCCCGCGTCTCTGAGTCGTTCAGAAGTCCAGAAAACCCATCGGCGGCCATGCGGATCGTATCGAATACCGCTGCCAATTCCTGGAATTGCCCGAAAGCCCCTGCATTCTCGCGACTTTCCAGCAGCCGCGACAGGGTGCCGTCTCCGCTTTGCATTTGATGGAGGACCTCTCGCCAGCGGTCGGCGACAGGGATTACGGAATCGTAGATGACCTGGAGATTGCGAGATACTTGGAACGGATCGAGTTCCAGAATAGCGGGCAGCTCGTCGCCGTCGGCTAACTCGGCTCCCGGCTGACTGGCGGGAATGATGTTGATGATGGGTTCACCGAGGAGGCTGGAGCTGGTCACCTGGGCGGCAGCTCCTTCTGTTATGAACCTGCTCACATCGGTGGAGAGGCGCAGCTCGACGTGGAGGAGGTCAGCTCGTTCTGCGTTGGGTGCTTCGAGCGTCAGGGTCCGGACGTATCCGACGGGCTGGCCAGCGAGCCAAACCGGCGCCCGAGGGCGGAGCGCTTGGGTCGTCGAGGTGTGGAAGACTAGCGAATAGCGGTCCTCGATGGCATCGCGGAACTCGTCGATGAAGAAGACCAGGACAGCGCTGGCGGTCACGGCGAGGCTGACGAACAAACCGATCCGTAACTGAGCCCAGTGTATCCGACTGTGCGCTATCATCGCCCTTTCCCGAACGCCCTTCGCCTCAGCGTTGCAGTGTCGACCTGACTCACCTTAGCTTGCTCAGCTATGCTCAAGCTTGGACACATCAGCTACAGTAACTGCGTGCCGGTTCACGGTCGTTTCCTCGAGGAGGGACCGCCCGCTTCGGTCACGCTTGTCCACGGAGTCCCGAGCCACCTCAACCGCCGATTGGCTTTGGGGGAGATCGACGTTGCTCCTGCATCGAGCATCGAGTACGCTCGCCATGCCGACTCGTATCGATTACTCCCAGGCCTCTCGATATCGGCCTGCGGCCCGGTACATACGATCCAGCTCTTAGCTCGCCGACCGATCGCCGAACTGGTCGACGGTGCAGCGATCGCACTGCCTACGGCATCGGCCACATCGGTGGCTCTGCTCAAGATAATCATGAGCCAGCGCTGGGGCATCAGGCCAGAGTATAGTTGGTTCGAACAAGATCTGCAGGATCCATTCGCCGCCGACGCTGAGGCGGCTCTCTACATCGGCGACATCGCATATCGGCAGCGCGGCCGCGCGGACATGGAGACTTACGACCTAGCTCTGCTGTGGAAGGAATGGACCGGCTTGCCATTCGTGTTCGCTTTGTGGCAGACTGGTATCAATCCAGGACGGTTCGGTGAAGTCCGGGCCCTGACCGGCGAACTCATCGCTTCACGCGACTGGTCGCTCGAGCGGCTTCCCCAACTAGCCGCTCGGTATGCTGACGAGTACCGCTGGTCGGAGGACGAGCTGGTGAGGTACTGGCAGAGCCTCGCGTTCGACTGGAGCGATGAACTGGCGTCGGGCCTGGATGAGTTCTTTAGGCGCGCCGCCGAGCTGGGTGAGATTCCGCAGGCCCGAGCCCCCGAGTTCTTGGAGACCTAGACGCTATGTCCACGATGAAGCACGCGATGATCGAACTCAGCTCGGGTGGCGTCATCTACCGTAGCAAACCCAACGTCCTCGAGGTGCTACTCATCAAGGATAGCTACGGAAACTGGGGGTTCCCGAAGGGCCATGTTGAGGCCGATGAGAGTCTGGCGGAGGCGGCGCTGCGCGAGTGCCGGGAAGAGACAGGGCTCGCTCGCCTAAGGGTCGTGGCCTCGCTGGGGTCGACCGACTGGTATTTTCGGGCCGGGAAGAATCTCGTGCACAAGTTCTGTGACTACTTTCTGCTGGAAGGAGTACTCGACGAAGTGGCGAGGCCGCAAACCGGTGAGGGAATTCAGGCGTGCGTCTGGATGAGCCCGGAAGAAGCGCTCGAGCGAATAACCTACGCCAATGCACGTCAGGTACTGAGTCGTGCGCTCGAGACGGTGCTGAAAGGCTCGTGAGAGACGGATGGAATCCGCGCTGCAGTTATCCGTTCTGCTTACGGGTGCCACGGGTTTCGTGGGCGGCTACGTGGCGCGCCACCTTGTCGAGGGCGGGCACGAGGTGCGTGCCTTGGTTCGGGACCCGGCGACAACCGACGGGCTTCGCGAACTGGGGATCACGCGAGTACGAGGGGACGTGTCGAAGGACGAGCCTCTCGATGACGCTGTGGACGGCTGCGACGTCGTGATCCATTTGGTGGGCATCATCAGGGAGAAGCCTCCGGCGATCACGTTCGAGGGTGTCCATACTCGCGGCACGATGCGGTTGGCCGAAGCAGCCGGGCGAGCGGGAGTACGCAAGTTCGTGCACATGAGCGCCCTTGGGGTGCGCCCGAACGGAACGCCGTACCAGAGGACCAAGTTCGAGGCCGAGGAAGTCGTTCGGAGATCCGGCATCCCGCACGTGATCTTTCGGCCGTCGATCATCGTTGGGGTAGGCGGCGAGTTCGTCGATTTGCTCGTGCGATTGGTGAGATACTCGCCCGTGACGCCGGTCATCGGCGATGGGCGCTATCGGCTTCAGCCTGTCGACGTGGAGGATGTGGCGGCGGCGTGTGTTCAGGCGGCTGAACGTGATGACGTGAAGGACGAGTGCTTCGAGATCGGAGGTCCGCACAAGCTGACGTATAATCGGCTCTTGCAGATCGTGAGCGAAGAATTTGGGATGCGGAGGCCGAGGTTCCATGTGCCGACAACGTTCGTTCGTCCCGTCGTTGATCTGGCGTCGAACTGGCGCCTGCCGACCCCGATCAATTCGGACGAACTGGCCATGCTGTTCGATGAGAGCATCGTAGCCGGTGACGGGAATGTGCTTCGCGAGATTTTTGGCTTGGAGCCGAACTCGTTTCGATCGGTGTTGCAGCGTTTTCCACGCCGCCGCCGGATCCTGACCAGACCTCGCGGCAGCCGTAGCCGTGACATATAGTAGTGACGGCCAAGCCGTACCAACCTGTTTCGGGAGTCAGCGGGTGTGACCGATGCCCAGGCGAACGCGCAGCGCCGATCCAGATTCGCGCAGCTACCGAGCCTTATGTCGGCGCTGCGGTTGCCTATCGCGATTGTGTTCTTCGCGGTGGACGATGTGCTCTGGCGTGGCATCCTGCTGTTCTTGGGAGCACTGACCGATCTGTTGGACGGATGGCTTGCACGGAAACTCGGGGTCGAGAGTAAAAGCGGGGCCATTCTCGACCCACTGTTCGACAAACTGTTCGTTACGATCGCTCTGGCGGCTTTTCTGCCGGGGTCGTATCTAACCTGGGTGGGATTCCTCGTTCTGGTGTCGAGGGATCTCTATGTCGGATTCGGTTACTTGCTTTCGCGGGTCCTCAAGGTCGACGTGGAAGTGAAGGCCCGACCGACGGGGAAGCTAGTCACGGTCTTGCAGATCGTCACGCTGTTCGTGCTGCTGTTGGCGCCCGAGCGCGTCGGGTTGTTCTTGGTGGCTGTCGGGGCGGCTTCCGTCATCGCCATTATAGACTACACGGCCGCCGGTGTGACCGGGCTTCGAGCACGAGCGAAAGCAGCTTAGAGGGGAGAAAGAATGTACAGGAGAGCCTGGACCAAGATCCTCGCGTTCATCCTCATCGCCGCGGTATCGGTGGGTTGCGAGCCGGCCCAAACTCAACAGAGCGTGGACGTAGGTGTCGTCGATAGCGTGCTCGCAGAGCTGGGGGGTCCGCTGACGGCGGGTCTCGAGCGGGGTCAGCGCTGGCGAATGGTCAGTTCTATCGGCGTCGGTCTACCGCCAAGGAACTTCCAGCCCGAAGACCTGCCCGAAGCCGGGTCTCGAGGCGCGGGTCTGCTACAGGTTTACTGCATCCAGTGCCATTGGCTGCCCACGCCGCAGATGCACAGTGCAGCCGAGTGGCCGATTCTCGTGCGACGGAACTTGCTGCGCATGGAGCAGTTGAATAACCGCTTGGGCGGACCGATGACGACGGGCCTTGTTGGAGAGACAGTGATGTCGGGATACCAGAACCCCGAGATCCCCTCCGAGGCGGATGTCGATACTCTCATCGCCTACCTGCAGAGGTACGCGCTGCCTGTGGCCGAGACCTCCGAACTCACGGCGGGACAGGGCCGTGAGCTGTTCATCCGACGGTGCTCGGTATGTCACGAGACACCCTCGCCGCGGGCCCACACCGCCACCGGTTGGGACCGTGTGGTCGCTCAGATGCAGGCGCACATGGCGATCAGCGATGTGACGCCTCTCAGTAACAGCGAACTGGACGCCATCAGCGGCTATCTTCGGGAGCGGGCCATCCGCTAGCTCGGACCCTCAGCTGACTTGCGCGAGCGCTCGCGATCCCTCGGTTTCGTGAGCGCTCGTCGCGTTTGCCTGGATGGGAGGCGCTTTGTGCTAACGATTCGGCGTGGCTAAGTGTCTTTGTGTGTAGGAAAGCGAGTTGGGAATACCCGGAGGCGTTGGAGGAGAGAATAAGATGAAGAAAGTACTAGTCGCAGCGACTATGCTGGCGTTGACGATACTATTGTTGCCGGCGACCCGAACCGCCACGTATGCCGCGCCGGAGGGTCCGTTGCTGAACCCACAGGACACGGCACAGGCGGGGCAGATGCAGAGACGTATGCGCGTGCACCAGGACAGCGCGACGACCATGCGCCGGATGGGGATGCGCAGTTGGCGTGGAATGCGATCCATGCAGGGAATGCGGATGCGTCAGGGCATGACCCTGCGTGGTATGTCCGGGTTCAATCATGTAGGTCCGCGCATGTTCATTGGTTTGAAGGACGAGTTGGCGTTGACTGAAGAACAGGTCAACCAGTTGGAGAAGATCCACGAGGGCCATCATTCGTTGATGATGGCACAGCAAGAGGCCTTGAAGAAACAGCGTGAAGCCGGTGCGAAGGCTCAGGCCGAGCGCGACTGGGAGGCTGTCGAGGCTTCGATTGACGAAGGCACCAAGGTCTTCAACGGAATGCTCAAGGGCCTGGTTCAAGTCGAGCGGCAGACCTGGGATGTGCTAAGCGCCGATCAACGAGAGAAATTCAACACGTGGCAGGAGGGCGCACGGCTGATGCGCCGGCAGTGGGGCCAAGGAATGCGAGAGGGGCGAGGGATGCAGCGGCGGATGCGGGTGCATGCGGATTCGGTGGGGGCGAATTAGACAACCATAGAGCATTTGAACACTTGAAGGAGAAGTGAGGCGGGTTGTTCCTCAGATATCCCGTCTGGCGCGCGGGCGCCTTGGCTTCGATCGACCGGAGGCAGGGCGCCCGTTCTGCGTTGCGGATCTGTAGCGGGCTGGGCGGGGCCCGGAGGCGTTGCAGGCGTCTAGGGATCATTATACTATACAGGGGTATAGCATCGAAGACCCCCTGCAGGAGTTGAACGATGGTCGAGACGCCGCCGCATGCGATGGGAATTGCTGAGAACACCAAGAAGGATCTGCTCAAGCGGCTCGCGCGGGTGCGGGGGCAGGTCGAGGGTATTCAGCGGATGGTGGAGGATGAGAGGTACTGTCCGGATATCCTCCAGCAGTTCGCGGCTGTACATTCGGCGCTCCGAGCAGCGGAGCGGGAGTTGATGGCGAATCACCTCGACCGCTGCGCCACACACGCGATCCTTGAAGGCGGTGAAGCCGCTGAGGAAGTCAGGCGGGAGATCGTCGACTTGCTGCATCGTTACGTGCGCTGATTGGATTCACCATCATGTCAAACAGCCGAACAAAGACGGACACCCTCGAGATCGGTGGCATGCACTGCGCCTCGTGCGTGGCGGCGGTGGAAAGAGCGCTGAGCGGTGTGCCCGGCGTGGAGAAGGCGAGCGTCAACTTGGCCACAGAGAAGGCCACGGTTGAGTACGACGACAGTCGCGAGCTGGATGACGAACTGCGACGTGCCGTCGTGCGAGCCGGGTTCGAGGTGAAGGAGCGCCATCAGATTGTCGCGCTCGACATCACAGGAATGCACTGTGCTTCTTGCTCGGCGAACGTCGAGAGAGCCTTGAATCGTATCGAGGGCGTAGTCACGGCCAACGTGAACCTCGCCACCGAGAAGGCCACCGTCGAGTTGTTGCCTCAGGCGGTTCGTGTCGCCGATTTGCGGGCGGCGGTGGAGAGCGCGGGATTCGGCGTCGCGGCGGTGGGACGTGCCGGGGCCGAGCGTCGTTTGGCTCGGGAGCGCGAGCGACTCGAGGAAGACCAGCAAAAGGTAGTTCAGGCCAGGGACCGTATGAAATGGGCCTGGGTGTTCACCGTTCCCATCATGGCTTGGATGATCCCGGAGATGGTCCTCGGTGTCATGTGGCCATCGCACCTCGTTTTCAACCTCGGGATGATAGTCCTCGCCGCACCCGTCCTGTTCATCTGGGGGCGGCCGACGATCTTCGCAGGTTTCAGGAGCCTGGTGAACCGTACGCCGACGATGGACACCCTGATTGCCATCGGCGCTACCGTCGCTTTCGCCACCGGTTTCGTCACCGTCGCTAACAACCTCGGCCTTGCGCCCAGGCTTCTCAATTATGCCGGTGTCGGCGCGATGATCATGGCGATCCATCTCACAGGCCGATATGTGGAGACGAAGGCCCGAGGACGTACTTCCGCTGCCATTCAGAAACTCCTGTCGCTGGAGGCCCGAACGGCCCGCATCGAGCTTGGGGGCGAAGAGGTCGAGGTACCAATAGAAGAAGTCGAGGTTGGGGTCGTGATGGTGGTTCGGCCCGGTGAAAAGATCCCGACTGATGGCTTGGTCGTCGGTGGTCGCAGCTCGGTCGACGAATCGCTCGCCACGGGAGAGTCGATGCCCGTTGGGAAGAACGAAGGCGACGCGGTCATCGGCGCGACCATCAATAAGGAGGGGTTGCTAAGAGTCCGCGCGACCGGCGTCGGCGAGGACACCTTCTTGGCCCACGTCGTACGGATGGTGGAAGAGGCTCAGGGTACGAAGGTGCCGATCCAGGAGTTCGCTGATCGCGTGACGGCGATATTCGTGCCCACGGTGTTGGCGGTGGCCAGCGCGACGCTTCTTGCCTGGCTGATCTTCCCGACTTTCTTCGCCGGGATCGCCGAATGGGCGTCTGCGTTCTTGCCGTGGGTCGACCCCGGCTTGGGCCGGGTGTCGCTGGCGATCTTCGCCGCGGTGGCGGTACTGGTGATCGCCTGTCCGTGTGCGTTGGGGCTCGCAACGCCTACCGCCCTGATGGTCGGCACGGGCCTCGGAGCCGAGAATGGCGTTCTGGTGAGAAGCGGTGCGGCGATCCAGACGCTTCGCGAGATCGATACCATCGTTCTCGACAAGACGGGGACCATCACCCGCGGCGAGCCTGGCGTAACCGACATTGTCAGTGCGACGAATTGGACGGATACGGACTTGGTGCGCTGTGCGGCCGGAGCCGAACGGGGTTCGGAGCATCCACTGGGTCAGGCGATCGTGGAATACGCGCGCCAGGACGGCGTCTGGACCGATGAGCCGACTGGCTTCCATGCCTTGACGGGTCGTGGCGTCTCGGCGGCGATCGATGGCACGATCGTTCTGGTGGGCAGCGGTCGATTGATGGATGAGAATGGCGTGTCGGTGGCTGAGTTGGTCGCGCAGTTCGAGCGTCTCGAGGATGAGGCGAAGACAGCGATGTATGTTGCGATCGACGGCAAGCTGGCGGGAGTGATCGCCGTGGCGGATCAACTCAAGGGCGATTCGAGGCACGCAATCGCCGAGCTGAGCGGTTTCCGACTCGAGACCGTCATGCTCACTGGCGACAACAAACGGACCGCGGAGGCCATCGCGCGGCAGGTCGGGGTCGACCGAGTGCTTGCCGAGGTGCTGCCCGATCAGAAGGTGGCGGAGATCAAGCGCCTGCAGGGTGAGGGCCGTACAGTCGCCATGGTGGGGGACGGCATCAACGACGCCCCGGCCTTGAAGCAGGCGAACGTTGGGATTGCCATCGGAACGGGTACCGACATCGCCATCGAGGCTGCGGATGTCACCCTGGTTCAGGGTGATCTGTCAGCTGTGGTGAGAGCGATTCGCCTATCGCGAGCCACGTTTCGAAAGATTCGCCAGAATCTGTTCTGGGCCTACTTCTATAACGTTATTGCGATACCGGTAGCGATACTCGGTTTCCTCCATCCGGCGATAGCCGAGGCGGCGATGGCGTTCTCATCCATCAACGTAGTGACGAATGCGAACCGTTTACGACGGGTCGATATCCGGAAGGGTTGACTTGGGGCTATGAAGATCAGACGGGTTGTAGCCTTCACGATGCTGGTTTCGTTTATCTTTCTGTCCTTGTCGGGGATCATGCTCTTCTTCTCTCCGCAGGGTCGGATCGCCTACTGGAGCGATTGGCGGATACTGGGTCTGTCGAAAGTCCAGTTCACAGCTCTTCACACCACGTTCATGGTGCTCTTTCTCGCCGCCGGGATCTGGCACATCGTCTTCAACTGGAGACCCATCACCAACTATCTGAAAGACCGGACGAAGAAAGTGCGGTGGTCCACCCCCGAGTTCTCCATCGCCGTGGCTCTCTGCGGCGTGTTCTTCGTCGGAGCGCTCATCGGTTTCTTTCCCTTCAAGCAGTACTTAGACTTCGGTGAAGGTGTCAAGGCTTATTGGGAGCGGACGAGCGGTTCGCCGCCGTGGCCGCACGCGGAACTGGCCAGGCTCGACCGGTTCTGTCGCGGGATGGAAGATTACGAGCGATTGGAACGGCAACGTCTCGTATCAATCGATTGCGCTGAGGCGTTGGCGGCGCTGAGAGCGGCCGGTCTAGATGTGGAGGATGAGTCCCAGCGGTTGATCGACATCGCCAACGCCAATTCGACGACACCGCAGGCCCTGGCCGAGGTCATCGTCGCTATCGCCACTCCGCGCACGGCGGCGGGCGACGACGGGATGGCTGTCGAGAATCAAGGCCCGTTCACCATGCCGTATTCCGGGCTGGGGCGGCTCACGTTGCGGGAGTACGCCGAGAAGTACGGTGCCGATCTCGACCTGGCGCTTTCCATACTGCGGGGCAGGGGCATGGACGTCGATCCGGACAAGGCACTGCGCAGCGAAGCGGATCGATTCGATACCGACCCTGCGGGCATCATCCGCGTGCTGAATGAAAACGCTTTGGAGACCCAATCGTGACTGAGACCGAACATCGCCACGTATCTCGACGACTTTCCTTCCTCGATCGCTACCTGACGCTCTGGATTTTCGCCGCGATGGCGCTGGGTGTTGCCATCGGATACCTGTGGCCGGGGCCCGTAGAGGCGATCAATCGAGCCTCGCAGATTGGGACGACATCGATCCCGCTGGCCATCGGCTTGATTCTCATGATGTATCCGCCGCTGGCCAAGGTTCGTTATGAGGAGCTGGGTCGCGTGTTCCGCGATGTGAAGGTTCTCAGCCTGTCGCTGGTCCAGAACTGGGTCATCGGTCCGACGCTGATGTTTGCTCTCGCCATTGTCTTCCTTCGCGATCGGCCCGAGTACATGGTTGGATTGATCCTCATTGGCCTGGCACGCTGCATCGCCATGGTGATCGTGTGGAACGACCTGGCGGACGGTGATACCGAGTACGCCGCAGGCTTGGTGGCGTTCAATTCGATTTTCCAAGTCCTGTTCTATTCGGTATACGCTTACTTTTTCATCACACTGCTACCGGCGTGGCTTGGACTGGAAGGGGCACGAGTCCACATCACGATCGGCGAGATCGCGCAGTCGGTGTTCATATATCTTGGAATTCCGTTTCTGGCCGGCTTCTTTACACGTCTCGTTCTCCGGAGTGTAAAAGGAGATGAGTGGTACCGTACTCGATTCATTCCGAAGATCAGCCCGATTACGCTCTTTGCGCTGCTGTTTACTATCGTCGTGATGTTTGCTCTCAAGGGCGAGACGATCGTCCAGCTTCCGCTGGATGTGGTGCGCATCGCGCTGCCGCTCCTTCTCTACTTCGTCATCATGTTCGTGGTGTCGTTTGTAATGAGTTGGCGGATCGGTACCTCGTACAAACCGACGGCGACTCTGTCCTTCACTGCGGCTTCCAACAACTTCGAGCTAGCAATCGCAGTAGCTGTGGGGACGTTCGGGATCGCCAGCGGGGCGGCATTCGCGGCGGTCATCGGCCCGCTGGTCGAGGTGCCGGTGTTGATCGGGCTGGTCAACGTCGCGCTGTGGCTCAGGCGTATGTATTTCCCCGGCGAACACCACCCATGAGCGAGCGCAAGAAGTTCGCCTGG
>Ga0209536_100003076_pt1 | contig 26970 bp, 25 predicted proteins | sample DeeMarSeWOR28_12_FD_187461 | JGI IMG/M metagenome (GOLD analysis project Ga0209536, IMG submission 187461) | Marine sediment microbial communities from White Oak River estuary, North Carolina - WOR-2-8_12 (SPAdes) (version 2) | ecosystem: Environmental > Aquatic > Marine > Intertidal zone >... | reverse complement strand
ACCAGATTATCAAAATTTTAAATAATTTTTGTTTAAAGTCGATTGGTATCGATTATTGTGAAAAGGCAATTTTAATTAATGCGGATACTTGAGACAATTTTTTGATTTGTGAATCTTAAACTTGAGTCGAAAATCTTTTATTTTTAGGTGGGTTTTTATCTGGCTGGGTCTGATAAGTGTCTTTTATGTCAACTTTGGCAGATGTTTAAAAAGCAAAGTATGGCGACTATCGGTTATTACATGCAAAATGAACGCCTAAGAAACAAGCACAACTTAACAGATTAAATGCATTTTGAATTTCAATTAGGATTAATTTATAAAGAGATTTTGATTTTTTAAAATAGGGTAAAATAGCCGTTGATTTACGGGCCAACTTAGAAAACAATATCCATTGATTCCAGATATAAATAATGAAGATGAGACTCGAACTTTAAAAGGTGACATATCTGTCGCTTGAAATATACGATTATATTATTACATGCACTTACCTAAAAGCGTTTTTCCTTTCAAAATCAAACTATGTTAATCCCATTTTCCACCTATATAGTTTTAAACCTGCTGAAGGTATTTTGCGGGGGTAAAAACCAGCGCGACGAAAAGGATCCGGCGCCATTTACCCAGGCAGAGCTGCAACTTTTTTTGGAGCAGTCTCAGCAAATGTGTTCCTGGACCGAGCAGCTTATCTTAAAGGCCATGGCTTATGCGGGGCTGCGGCTGGGAGAGGCGCTGGCGATGCGGCTAAAAAATCTTGATTTTGACAAAATGGCCTATCACGTCACCGAAAGTTACAAATTTAAGCGTTTTAAAAAACCCAAATTCGGCAAAACCCGCATCGTGGATCTGCCGGCCTATCTGGTTGAGGAATTGAAAGATTATGCGCGGTATCTTCAAAAAGAAAATTTAAAACAGGGAAGGGGAGGCAGCGTGGATCTGTTGTTTGTCGATCCCGGTGAAAATGGAATCTGGCCTTACAGCCAGCGCAAGGTGCAGGGGCTGGTGAAAAAGGTGTGCAAGGCCGCGGGACTTGCAATCCGCAACCCGCATGATCTCAGGCACACCTATGCCACCTTGCTGTTGATGGCCCATCAAAGCCCCGGTTATGTCCAAAAACAATTGGGTCATTCTTCGATTTCGATCACCATGGACATATACTGCCACTGGATACCTGGGGAGGGTCGAAGCGGGTTAGAGGAGGTCTTAGGCGCTAAAAAAGTTGTACCAAATCGTGTACGAAATTCGCATATTTTCGCATATATGAAAAAGCGACCTCAGTAACTAACTGAAATCGTTTTAAAAAATATATGGATGGTGCCGAAGGCCGGACTTGAACCGGCACGGGCGTCGCCCACTACCCCCTCAAGATAGCGTGTCTACCAAGTTCCACCACTTCGGCACATGAATTTCCGCCAGCGGACGGGATATACAATAGGTATTACTCTATTTAATTCGCCCCCTCACCCTTAACCTCTCCTTCAGGGAGAGGGAAATGCAAAAAATCCGCCGTAAGCAAAGTGTTACTGAAAAGATTGCAACAAATATCAATGTCAATCAATGCGTATTATTGCTGCGCCGGTGGTTGCGACTGCTGGGTTTCCTGTCCGGCGGGCGCGCTCTGTTGCGGAGCGGCGGGCTGCTCAATGGGCGCGGGAGTATCCGACATAATGGACTCAGCGGTCCGATGACTGGATATATACGCAAGCGCCAGAGAGGTGAGCATAAAAATTACCGCAGCTCCAGTGGTGGCTTTGCTCAAAAAGGTGGATGCACCCGTGCTGCCAAAAAGGGTTTGGCTGGCACCGCCTCCGAAAGCTGCCCCCATATCGGCGCCTTTGCCGGTTTGGAGCAAAACAATCATAATCAGCGCCACACAAACAATTATATGCAATACAATCAATAATAAAGACATAGTTAGTACAATTCGGAATTTGGAATGCGGAATGCGGAATAATTTGAATGCGGAATTCGGAAAGCGGAAATTTCAGTAGAGTTATATCTAATTTTTAATTCCCGAGTTCCCTAATTCCTCAATTCCTCAATCCCTAAATTAATCTTTTTTTATTCAAAATGAACGATCTGGCTGAAAGAATCTGCAGCCAGGCTGGCGCCGCCCACAAGGGCGCCATCTATATCCGACCTGCCCATAAGCCCGGCAATGTTTTCGGGTTTTACACTTCCTCCGTACAATATGCGGATGGATTCCGAAAGCGTATTGCCATAAAGTTCTTTAACCAAAGAGCGGATATAATGATGGGCCTCCTGAGCCTGCTCTTCGGTGGCCGTTTTACCAGTTCCGATGGCCCAAACCGGCTCATAGGCGATCACCAACGAACCTAAATCATCTGCAAGATATTTATCTAACCCCATTTTTACCTGTTTGTCAAGCACTGAAAAGGTTTGACTGGCTTCGCGCTCTGCTTCGGTTTCACCCACACATACAACCGGTATCAGGTCAACACGAAGGGCGGCTTTAATTTTTTTGTTGACCGTCTCATCGGTTTCACCAAAATACTGGCGCCTTTCAGAATGGCCGATGATCACATATCGGCATCCGGCTGCCACCAGCATCTCGGCGGATATCTGTCCGGTATAGGCACCTTCTGTTTCCCAAAAAAGATCCTGAGCGCCCAGAGAAATGCGGCTGTCTTTAATCACAGCTGCAACGGGTTCAAGGGCTGTATATGGCGGCGCAATCATGATATCGACAGCGTCCGCATCGGCAACCCCTTTGACAAGCTGGGCGGCCGTTTCTGTCGCCTCGGATGAGGTCTTGTACATCTTCCAATTACCGGCGATCAGCGGTGTGCGATGGTGCATTTCTATCTCCTTTTTCAGAATTCAGAAAACAGATGTCAGAATTCAGAAGACAGATGGCAGAGGACAGCATTCGGAATTCGGAAGTGGGAATTGAGAACGAACGGATATTAATTATATTCCGAAATCCACTTTCCGCATTCCGAATTCGTCCCTCTGTCTTCTGTGGTCTGTTTTCTGTACCCTGTCTTCTGTTGTAACAATTACAATTCTGTCCCTACCATGGCCGCCAGATCCACCATGCGGTGCGAGTACCCGGATTCATTATCGTACCAGGCCATCACCTTAACCATGTTTTCAAGCACGTAGGTTGTCGGACCGTCGACAATCGAGGAGAATGAAGATCCATTATAATCAATGGATACCAAGGGTATCTCAGTGTAGCTCAGAATGCCGGCCAGGGAATTTTCGGATGCCTGTTTGAGTGCATCGTTGACTTCCGAGACCGTAACGCCTGATTTTTCAACCGTTACGACGAGATCCACCAGGGAGACATTCGGCGTTGGAACCCGAATGGCGAGCCCGTTGAGCTTGCCGTTAAGTTCCGGCAACACCAACGCCACTGCTTTTGCCGCTCCCGTTGTCGTCGGAACCATGGAAAGGGCCGCAGACCGTGCTCGGCGAAGATCTTTATGCGGGAAATCCAACAGGCGCTGGTCCCCGGTATAGGCGTGAATGGTTGTCATCAGGCCGCGGCTTAGGCCGAAATTTTCGAGCAACACCTTGGCCACCGGTGCCAGGCAATTGGTGGTACATGAAGCATTTGAAATGATATGATGTTGTCTGGGGTCATATTGGTTTGAATTGACGCCCATAACGATGGTAATATCCGGATCAGTTGCCGGTGCGGATATGATCACTTTGCGCGCGCCGGCGGCAAGATGTTTGGAGGCACCTTCCCGATCGCGAAAGATACCGGTGCATTCAGCCACGATATCGACCTTCAGATCCTTCCAGCCCAGTTCCTGGGGATCTTTGACGGATCGAATAGCGATTGATTTGCCATCGACATCAATACGGTCGTCTTTTGCAACAACCGTTGCGTTCAATTGTCCGTGCACAGAGTCATACTTCAAGAGGTGGGCCATTGTGTCCGGATTGGTGAGATCATTTATGGCCACCACTTCAACTTCCGGATGATTTAACGCTGCCCGGAACAGACACCGTCCGATTCGGCCGAAGCCGTTGATACCAAGTTTTACTGTCATAGCTCCTCCTTCAGATTTTTTAACAACACCAGGGCATCCTCACGTGTATCGGCATAATAGTTTGGCCTTCTGTCGATAATTCTGAATCCCTGTTTGCGATAAAAAGTGATGGCTGTTTCATTCGAGGGCCTGACCTCTAAAAAAGCTGATTCGGCTCCCATCTTTAAGGCCTGCGCGATGCATTGATTAAGCAGCCACGAGGCCACACCGCGACAGCGCCAATTCGGTGTTACCGCAATTTTAAGGATGTGTAATTGTTGTTCAATTAAACGAAAAAAAATATAACCGATCACCTTTTCCTTTTCGTGGCCGTCGCTGCATTTGACGAGGTAACTGTGAGCCTGGTTGCAGGCCAATTCTCCCAGAAAAGATACGCGATTCCACGGCCGCGAGAACGAGCGCTGCTCGATTTCGAGAATCGGTTTAATGTCAGCAGAGGATATGGACGCAAGCTGCAATTGCGTCATTGCTTAGCTCCGTTTGTTTCCTTTTAAAATTCCGCTTGCCAGCGATATACTTTTTTTGCCGAAAGCTTCCAAACTCATTGCCAGTTTACCGAGTCCCATTTTTTCTCTGGTGTTCACGGCCTGAATCAAAATCGGAAGATTTACACCCGAAAGCACTTCAACCCGACCTTCTTCGAGAAAAGAATAGCTTAAATTGGAGGGCGTTCCACCAAACATATCCGTTAAAATGAGCACGCCTTCTTTTTTTTCAACCTTTTTTATGCCTTCGGAGATTTTTCCGCGCAGTTTTTCAGCACTTTGGTTCAGATCGATGGAGACCGAAACCATCGCTTTGGGGCGTCCACCGATAATAAATTCGGCCGCCTCAATCAATGCATCCCCGAGTTGACTGTGTGTAACAATTAGGATTCCGATCATGTATCACCTTTTCCAATAAACTTGTGCATGTTTTCCTCTTAATTACCTGCTGATGTCGGGTGTGGCAAGAGTTTTTTGGTTTATGTGGGCTGATTTATGTCGCGATGAAAAATTTGGACGCTTTTTCTTGCGTTTTTGATATGGTCATATATGGATCGGGCAATGGTTACGGAGCGATGCCGGCCTCCGGTACATCCGACAGCGATGGTTAAATACGACTTGCCTTCTTTTTCGTAAAGCGGAATCAAAAAGTCGAGAAGATCGAAATATTTTTCCAAAAAGGTGCCGGTTTCAGGTTTTGTGAGAATAAAAGCTTTTATTTTTTGCGATTCTCCGTCTAAGTCTTTTAATGCCGGATTAAAGAAGGGATTCGCCAAAAAACGGACATCAACAATGAGATCCGCTTCGTGAGGGATGCCGTACTTAAAGCCGAAGGAAAGAATGTTAATATGCATGATCCCGAGTTTTTTGCTCTTTTGGGCAATTTCGAGAATGTAAGTCTTGAGTTCATGCACATTAAAATCAGACGTATCGATGATTTTGTCGGCTGCCGACCTCAGCTCATTCAATTGCTCTTTCTCGGCCCGGATGTTTTCCAAAAGGCCCTTATCGTGGGAGAGGGGATGATGTCTTCTGGTTGCACTATAGCGCTGCAATAAAATCTGCTCGTCAGCTTCGAGAAAGAGAATCTTGAAATGGTATCCGCGGCGCTTGAGTCCTTCAAAAACCGAGGTGTATTTTGAGAGGAAGCCTTTCTCGCGCAGATCCATCGCCAAGGCGATGCCTGCGATCTGGGAGTCACTTTCAATGGGCAATTCCAAAAACTTCGGCAAGAGAGCTACGGGCATGTTATCGACACAATAAAAACCAGCATCCTCAAAGACCGCCATTGCGGTACTTTTGCCGGATCCCGAAAGCCCCGTAATTATAATGATCGTTAGATGTTTCACTGCAGTTTATCGCAACCGGTTAAAATTCCTCATCCTCCTCCTTTATAATACTGAAGATTTCAGCAGCGTCTGCCGCATGCATTAATCTATCCTTAAACGGATCATTTTTTAGAATCCGAGAAATACGAGCCAAGAGTTTCAGGTGCAAGCCGGTAGAATTTTCCGGCGTAACCAGTATAAAGAAGATATGCGTCGGTTGTCCGTCAATGGATTCAAAATCAGTACCTTTGCGACTCAGCCCGAACCCAAGAACCAGAGAATCAAGATCTTTGAGTTTTCCATGGGGAATTCCGATACCGCCACCGATGCCGGTGCTGCCCAGCCTTTCTCTTTCCATCAGGACCCTCACCAACTCATCTTGATTCACACCGGCGATACGGGCCACCGGAACCACAAGCTCTTCAATGATTCCCTTCTTGGTTTGAGATTTTAAATCATCAAGAATCGCTTCTTGCTGTAAGACATCCAGAATTTTCATTTTTCGATGACAAAAAGTAAAAGCGGGTCTGCAAGGTAAAGACTAAGTTCGCCATCAACACCTCACCACCCGCAACACTGATTAATTGCTCGGTTGAATTAGACCATAGTGGCCGTCTTTGCGCCGATAGAGTACATTGACCCTATCGGATTCGGCATTTGTAAATACCAGGAAGTTGTCATTCATCAGGTCCATTTGCAAAACAGCCTCTTCCACATCCATGGGTTTGTATTCAATATTTTTAACTTTAACTTCTTTTTCGGATTCTTCCTCGGAAAGGTTTGCTTCGCGTTCAATCACAAAATTTTTGGCCTTTGATCCCGACCTTCGTTCTCTGATTTTTTGCTTGCCTTTCTTTATTTGTTTTTCAAGCTTATCCAATACCATATCAATCGCTGAATACATATCAATGGTTTCTTCTCTACCATTTATGTTAAGCCGGTCGCCGGCAATATTGATTTCGGCAATATGACGAAATTTTTCAACCGAAAGAACTACATTGGCCTCTGCCGGATTGTCAAGCAGCCGATCAAACCGGTTGAGTTTGTCTGTAACATAAGATTTTAGGGTTTCGGAGGGATCAAGGTTTTTAAACGTTACGGATGTCTGCATTCTGAAGACCTCCCTAAATTTGCTTACGTTTGTTTGATGGTAGTACTTTTAACATTTCCCGATATTTTGCAACTGTGCGCCGCGCAATATGAATATTTTCCTCTTCCAAAAGTTTTGAAATCTTATCGTCGCTATAGGGTTTTTTCGGATTTTCACTTAAGATGATTTGTCTGATTTTTTCCTGCACACTGGCCGATGCAATTGTATCGCTCTGGCCGCGCTTAATAGAGCTGTTGAAAAAATATTTCAATTCAAAAATGCCCTGGGGTGTGTACGCGTATTTATTTGTTGTCACCCGACTGATGGTGGACTCATGCATCCCGATATCTTGGGCGACGTCCCTGAGTACCATCGGCTTCAGATGGGTGATGCCTTTTTCAAAAAATCGGCGTTGAAAGCGCAAAATGCTTTCCATGACTTTGTAGATTGTTTTTTGGCGTTGATGAATACTTTTAATCAACCAGGCAGCTGATCGCATTTTTTCCTGGATGTAATCTTCAGCTTCCCCTGATATTTTTTTGCCCCGGCTGATGGATTTTTTAAAAAAAGGATTAACCCGAAGCTTTGGCATGCCGTCGTCATTTAGCATGATCACAAAGTCGTTCTCAAATTTGTAGACATATATGTCCGGATTAATGTATTGGGGTGTGTCTTCGCTAAATTGTCTTCCCGGTTTGGGTTCCAGCCCTTTTATCACGTTAACCGCGGAGACAACCTCATCCATGCTCACCTTCAGAGATTTGCAAATAGCTTTATAATTTTTCTTTTCAAGTTCGCTGAGGTGATTGGCAATGATTTCGGTAACAATCGTATTGTCAAAGCCTAAGTGCTTTGCCTGTATCAACAAACATTCACTGAGATTCCTTGCACAGACGCCCACCGGGTCAAATGCCTGCATTCGAAATAAAATTTGTTCAACCTTTTCAGATTCAAATTGACTTATTTGGGCGATTTCCTCGATGGTAATATCCAAGTATCCATCTTTGTTGAGATTACCAACAATTAAGCTTGCAATTTCCTCCTCTTTTCTGGTGGGCTTGGTCATGAGAAATTGCCAAAGCAGATGATCCTCTAACGATTCTTTGCGCGCGATGAAAGATTCAAATCTCGGCGTATCACGGTTCTCCGTTTCAAAATGGATTCTACCCGGCGTGTTATACTCATCCAGGTAATTGCTCCAGTCGATATCATCGTGTATTTTCTCCTCTATGGTAACTTCTCCGTCAGAGGGTTGTTCAACCGTTGAAGTATCAACCTGCCCGTTGGACTGTTCATCGGTCCCGGCATCATGAATTTCTTCCAGAGCCGGATTTTCCTCCAGCTCCTGGTGAATGGTGTCCAAAAGCTCCATTCTCGACAACTGCAACAGCTTAATTGCCATCTGGAGCTGCGGCGTCATGATCAGCTGCTGTGTGAGTTTGAGTTGTTGTCGTAGTTCGAGTGCCATTTTATAACTTGAATTCGTCTCCTAAATATACTCGGATTGCCGCTTCACTGGAAGCTATCTTTTCAGGCGAGCCGGACTCAATAACCTCTCCATCACATAAGATATAGGCTTCATCACATACACCCAGCGTGTCTCGGACGTTATGATCAGAAATAAGGATACCGATGCCGCGGCGTTTGAGATGAGCAATGATATTTTTTATGTCGTTGACTGCCAAGGGATCGATACCTGCAAAAGGCTCATCCAGAAGAATGAATGCCGGGTTTGTGGCAAGTGATCGTGAGATCTCAAGGCGCCGCTTTTCACCTCCGGAAAGAACATGGGCTTTTTGATCAGAAAGATGTTTGATACCTAATTCATCCAACAGCATTTCGGCACGGTCCTCTCGCTCTGAAACTGAGATCGGGAGAATTTCTAGAATTGCCAGAATATTTTGTTTTACCGTGAGCTTTCGAAATATTGAAGTCTCCTGAGGAAGATAGCCGACACCCTTGCGTGCTCTCAAAAACATAGGATAATAAGTGATGTCTTCATCGTCAAGAAGCACGTGACCTTTATCCGGCTTTACCATGCCAACGGTCATATAAAAGGTTGTGGTTTTACCCGCGCCATTGGGGCCGAGCAGTCCAACCACATCACCACTGTCAAGATCCAGGTTGACCTTTTTAACGACTTGCCTTCCCCCGTAATTTTTAACCAGATTCCGAAGATATAATGTTGTCATGTTTTTAATTTTAATTCAAGTCGTTTCATTTTGATAGCAATCGGTTGAATGCCTGCGGTCATTAAATGTCGGTATTGTATCATTTTATTTTAGAGGAGATGCCGAAAAAATGCAACCATTTCAGCGATCGCGGCAAATCCGGCTTGCCATTTTTAGAAGAAGCCTTTTTCCCCTGAAAAAAACAGGACCTGAACCGGATGTTGCTTGCTGCCCTCAACGATGAGATCTCCGCTTGTTTGAAAAAACGTAAACTTTGATCCCGTGATCGAATTCGGCCCGCTGATCACCTTGGAATTGATGCCTGAAAGTGTCAGTATTTTTGAGTCTGTGAAATATATGGCTTCTTCGCTCATCGCCGTTATGTTGTCAAAACTGATCGTAACATTATTTTTGGCAATGATTTTTTTTATCGATTCTTGAATGAGCGGATTATTATTTTCGTATTTCAAATCCCGGTAATAAACTTTCATCCGCTCTGCGGTAACGACCGTCTTATCCTGGGACACCCGGACATTGCCCAAAAATTCCGTTTCGCCGGCATCAAGATCGGTAACAGCATTATCGGCCTTGATATGGATGTCTTTATTTGCTTTATAATTGCTTTCTGTCATGGCACCGGCAATGCTGTAAGTTGCCGAAATGAGACCGCTTATCCCTGCAAAGATTGCCAAACTCAGAATAGAAATAAGCGGGTATTTTTTTTGCTTACAGCGAATTATTTGCAGAAAGGGTGCCCTCAATGTTTCCTTCTAACCTGATTTTTTTGGTGTTTAAATCAAAAATAGCTGAATCCGCTAAGATGTTGGTCGAATTCCCAGAAATGGTTACCGGGACCTTCGAAAATATTATGCGTTGCTTGTGGTCGTAATTTAACTGCTCGGTTGTGAGCCGATAGTTGTCCTTTTTGATGACAACATTGCCGCTAACTTCAATGTCATTCGAATCCCTATTTACGATTCCTTTTTGTGCCGAAAGATACACCTCACTGTTATCATCGAGAAAAAATGTTACCGAAAGATCTTTTAATATCATCTGCTTTTGTTTTTCGATATAATGTGCAGAATCGGCTTCCAGGCTCCATTCTCTTTTTCCGTCGCGTGTTACGGTTTGTCGGATTTTGCCGATTGACATATTTGCGCCCTCTTCAATGGTTGAAAGAATTAGTTCGGGAGTATTCGAAATTCGCCGGTAACCGACATAAACCACGATGACAATGCCGACCGTAATCAGGATAATCGACAACAAGATTAGCTTAATTGTTTTTGATGTTTTGGATGGGTTCCACGCCATTAGCTAACGCGTTCCACGATAATTTTCCAACATCCATGAGGCTTCCCAATGGCTCTAAAATAAATGGCGATACTGCGCTTAAGGTCTTCGAATGGATTGTGAAGCCGATGCTTTTTGGATGAAGGAATGTATTGATGTGCGGTTGGCCCTGTCATATATTACTTTAATTAGGCAGCTCAACTTGCTCATCGAAAAAATTGCTCATTTCCAAATTGGAAACTAATTCGTGCTATCCTTTAGATCATTTATTTCTCAGATGGGCACGAATTATCTGCCTCCAAGGATAAAAATAACTATCTTGAACTGCGAAAAAAGTCAAGGAACGAAAAGAGATCTTGATTAACATCAGCTTTATTGTTATTTATAAAAGTTTTAAATAATAAATTCAAGACAAGAAGGGTGTATTCGCTGTTGAATCCTAAAACAAAAAACATTAAATTGAGGATTTTCTTGGTGGCCGCATTGATCGTTACTGTGCCGCTGGCATGGTTTTTATTTGCTCGTCTTGAAGGTGAAAAACCCACCATCGCGCTTGAACTTCCCTCTGCGTTTATCAGCACGTCTCAGGATTTGGCGGTATCGGTATCGGATACCAGAAGCGGTGTTCGCAAGATGTGGATTAGCTTAGTCAAAGACGGCAAAGAGATCACGCTGGTTGAAGAACCTTTTCCTTCTGCCGGTCTTTTCGGCGGGGGAGAAATTCGCGAAAAAACGATCCGTTTCAGTGTCGATCCCGGTAAATTAGGCCTTTCAGACGGTAACGCCATTTTGCGAATGGCTGTATGGGATTATTCGTGGCGGGGGTGGCTGAGTGGTAATCAAACCTATATGGAGAAAAACTTTACCATTGATACGCGTGCACCTGTGATAGAGGTCTTTAGCAGAGCGCATAACGTGAGCCAGGGCGGGGCCGGGCTTGTCGTTTATCGAATATCCGAGCCATGTCCAAAAAATGGCGTATCTGTCGGCGATCAGTTTTTTCCAGGCTATGGGGCAGCGCTTAACGATCAAAACGTCCGGGTGGCCTTCTTCGCCCTCGATTACAAACAGAGTCCCGCAACCCAGATTTCTGTCAAAGCTGTCGATCGTGCCGGCAACAGCGCTATTGCCGGAATTAAGCATTATATCCGGCGTAAAGTTTTTAAAAAGGATACTATTAAAATTTCAGATAATTTCTTAAGTTGGAAAATGCCGGAATTCAGCGCGGATTTATCCAATGATGTACAGGCAACTCCGATTGACAAATTTTTATACATTAATCGGGAACTGCGGAGCATAAGTTATCAAAAAATCCGCGAATTGACCGCAAATTCAGAACAGACCGTATATTGGAGCGGTCGTTTTCTAAGATTGCCGAAATCGGCTCCCCGGGCAGGCTTTGCCGACCATCGCACTTACACCTATAACGGCCACGTGATCGACCATCAGGTGCATCTCGGCGTCGATCTGGCGTCCACAGAACACTCGCCGGTTCCGGCAGCCAATAGCGGCATTGTGGTTTTTGCCGAACCGTTGGGAATTTACGGCAGAACCGTTTTTATCGACCATGGATGCGGCCTATTCAGCATGTATTCTCATTTAAACCAGATCGGCGTCAAAATCGGACAAAAATTATCCAAAGGAGATATTTTGGGACGTACCGGCAGCACCGGACTTGCCGGTGGTGATCATCTTCATTTCGGCATGCTTGTCCATGGTACCTTTGTAAACCCCGTTGAATGGTGGGATGCCGCCTGGATTAAAAATAATGTTTCATCTAAAATTTCCGAGGTGAAATCCAGATTAGGCCAGGAGTAAGCGTGCATGAAAAAATTCAAGGTCAACAAAACATTTCAGGAGATCAACCGCAGGATTAAATCCGGTGAGGTCGTCGTTGTGACGGCAGAGGAGATAATCGATATCGTTAAAGAAAATGGGCCGGTTGAGGCGGCAAAGCATGTGGATGTGGTCACCACCGGAACCTTTGCACCGATGTGTTCGTCGGGTGCTTTTTTAAATTTTGGCCATAGCGTTCCTACGATTAAAGCCTCCAGAGTGTGGCTCAATAAAGTACCTGCCTATGCCGGCGTGGCCGCAGTTGACTGCTACATCGGTGCAACCGAACCCCACGAGGACGATCCACTCAACAAGGTTTATCCGGGAGAATTTAGCTATGGCGGAGGCCATGTGATCCAGGATCTTGTGGCTCGAAAAAAAGTCCAGTTGAAGGCCGTCGCTTATGGAACGGACTGTTATCCGAACCGCATGTTTGAAAAGGAAATCTCGTTGTCTACGATTCCCAATGCCACCCTATGTAATCCACGCAATGCATATCAGAACTATAATTGTGCCATCAATCTGACGAACAAGACCATTTATACCTATATGGGTGTTTTAAAGCCGAAGGCCGGCAACGCAAACTACTGTTCCGCAGGTCAACTGAGCCCGCTTTTTAACGATCCCTATTATAAAACCATCGGTCTTGGGACCCGAATTTTTCTGGGGGGTGGTCAAGGGTATATCACCTGGCATGGGACCCAACATAAACCCGCGGTCAAGCGAACCAAGAAAGGAATTCCCCTTACACCAGCCGGAACACTCTGGGTCATGGGGGATATGAAAAAAATGAGCTCAAAATGGCTTGTGGGGCTCAGTATTTTGGGCTACGGATGTTCACTTGCAGTCGGGTTGGGTATTCCGATTCCCATATTAAATGAGGAGATCGTTGGATATACGTCGGTCTCTGATGACGAGATTTTTACCCAAATTATTGATTATGGAAATGATTATCCCAACGGAAATTCTAAAAGCTATGGTCAGGTGAGTTATGCACAGCTAAAAAGTGGATATATACCGTTTCGAGGAGAAAAAATTCCAACCGTTCCGTTGTCCAGTATGGTTAAAGCCCGTGAAATTGCTGAAATTCTGAAGCAATGGATTTCAAATGGAAAATTTTTATTGGGAGAACCGCAGTTTACGTTGCCGAGTTAATTTTGGTTATTCAATCTCGACAAAAGTTTGTCGATATAATGCTGCCAAGCATCTAAAATTGTATGTCTGAAACAATTCGAGCCTTTATCGCTTTTGAGATTCCGGATGAGGTTCTGTCCTCGCTGGGCAGGGTTCAGGAGGGTCTCAAATCGTATGGATTTCAGGCGAAATGGGTGCGACCGCAAAGCATCCATTTAACCCTTAAATTTTTAGGTAACATTCAACCCGCCCATGTGCAACCGATTGCGGGGGTGATGCGTGATGCGGCTGAGGGATATGCGCCCCTATCACTGCGCGCGCGCGGCATAGGTGTCTTTCCCAATAAAAGACGTCCACGCGTTATTTGGATCGGATTGACCGGGCAAGTCAATTTGCTGGGCGAACTGCAGCACAAACTTGATGATGGTTTGTCGGAGATCGGATTCAAAAAAGAAGATCGATCCTTTAAGGGTCATCTCACTTTGGGCCGGTTTAAAACCCGCATCAATTCAACCGATATAATACGCGCTCTGGAGGAATTTGCTGAATTTGAGACCGAAGCATTTGCAGGCGACCAACTGATTCTATTTAAAAGTGAGTTAGCGCCCACAGGGGCCGTTTATTCAAAATTGGAGCATATATCGCTAAAGACACAAATTTCAGAACCAATGGACTAATTGAGTTTTGACTCAATTAAGTTATAAGCTCTTAGCCATGGGAGGGTATCATGAGCATAGCACCGGATAAAGAAAAAGCCTTGGAAACTGCAATGGCCCAGGTTGAACGCCAGTTCGGCAAGGGGTCTATTATGAAACTGGGTAGCAAGCCGGTTATGCGGGTTCCGATTATATCAACCGGCTCCCTTGCCCTCGATAAAGCCCTCGGCATCGGAGGACTGCCGCGGGGTAGAGTCGTTGAAATTTTCGGGCCGGAAGCATCCGGTAAGACCACCCTTGCGCTCCACGCAGTTGCAGAAGCTCAGCATCGAGACGGTATTGCCGCCTTTATTGATGCCGAACACGCACTGGATACGGTCTATGCCAAAAAGCTGGGGGTTGATTGTGACGAGTTGTTGGTTTCGCAGCCGGACACCGGCGAACAGGCTCTTGAAATTGCCGATATGCTTGTGAGAAGTGGTGCGATTGATATTTTGGTGATTGACTCGGTGGCCGCCCTTGTACCTCGTGCAGAAATAGAGGGGGAAATGGGCGATTCCCATATGGGCTTGCAGGCCAGACTTATGTCTCAAGCCATGCGAAAGTTGACCGGCACCATCGGCAAAACCATGACAACCGTTATTTTCATCAATCAGATCCGTATGAAGATCGGGGTCGTGTTCGGAAATCCGGAAACAACCACAGGCGGAAATGCGCTGAAGTTTTATTCCACAGTTCGGCTTGATATACGCAAAATTGGTTCCCTTAAGGACGGTCAGGAAATGATTGGCAACCGTACCCGTGTGCGGGTGGTGAAAAACAAGATGGCGCCCCCATTTGTGGAGGCCGAATTTGATATTATGTACGGTCAAGGGATTTCCAAGACCGGTGATCTCCTTGACGTTGGGGTTGAGACAGGATTGATCGAAAAAAGCGGCTCCTGGTATTCCTATGCAGGCGAACGGATCGGTCAGGGTCGCGAAAACGCCAAACGATTTTTGCTCGACAACAAGGATATCTATGATGATATATACCAAAAAGCACGAGAAGCCACCGGTTTATCCGAAAAGGATTTATCCGAAAAAGATACCGCAGAGACTCAGCCAGAAGCTTCAAAATAATATCATTTTGGCAACTGGAGCGCGCAATGACCGGTGACGACATACGCAAAAAATTTCTTGAATACTTTAAAAGACATGACCATCGGGTCATTAGAAGTTCATCTCTGGTACCCCAGGATGATCCCACGCTGTTGTTCATCAACGCCGGAATGGTGCAGTTTAAACGGATCTTTCTCGGTGAGGAAAAACGAGACTACGTTAGAGCGACAAGTTCGCAGAAGTGTGTCCGGGCGGGAGGTAAACACAATGATCTGGAAAACGTAGGCTATACCGCCAGACATCATACATTTTTTGAAATGCTGGGCAATTTTTCCTTTGGCGATTATTTCAAAGAAAAAGCCATCGATTTTGCATGGGATCTGTTGACCAACGGCTATGGCTTGCCGGAGGATAAATTATGGGCTTCGATATATCTGGATGATGATGAGGCCTTTGAATTGTGGCGCAAAACCATCGGTCTACCTGAAGATCGGATTGTAAGATTCGGCGAAGAAGATAATTTCTGGGCGATGGGGGATACCGGACCGTGTGGTCCCTGTTCAGAAATTCTGATTGACCGGGGACAAGAATATGGGTGCGGCAAGCCGGATTGCAGCGCCGGATGTGACTGCGACCGCTTTTTAGAAATTTGGAATCTGGTGTTTATGCAATTTAATCGCGAAGCATCCGGTAAAATGAGTCCCCTGCCGAAACCGAGCATTGATACCGGTTTGGGTTTGGAGCGGATCGTATCCATTGTGCAGGATGTTCCGACCAACTTTGATACGGATCTTATTCAACCCATTATCCAACGGACCGAAGAATTGGCCGAAAAACGGTTCGGTGAATCCAAGCAAGATGATGTGGCCCTGAAAGTTATTGCGGATCACAGTCGAGCTGCAGCCTTTTTAATCGGAGACGGTATTCTGCCGTCCAATGAAGGCCGCGGTTATGTGTTGCGGCGGATAATACGCAGAGCCATACGCTATGGTCGTCATATTGGCCTGAATCGTCCGTTTCTTCACCAAACTGCTGAAGTGGTGTTTGGCATCATGAAACGCGCTTATCCCGAACTGACGGAGGCCGGCCCATTTATCACCAATGTGATCAAAAATGAAGAAGTTCGGTTTTTAGAGACCTTGGATACGGGTCTCAAACTCTTAAATGATGCTCTGGCCGACATCCAAGCCGCCGGACAACACGAAGTGCCGGGCAATGTCATCTTTAAGCTTTACGATACCTACGGATTTCCGGTGGATATTGTTAGAGATGTTGTTCGAGATGAAAATATGACCCTCGACATTGAGGGATTTGACCAGGCGATGGCCGCGCAACGGGCAAAATCCAAATCGGTGGCCGCATTTAGTACCATCAGTGATGCCTATAAAAATTTATCTGCCAAAGGTATAAAACCCGAGTTTGTCGGTTATGATACCCTCAATGCCGAATCAAAGGTGCTGGTATTGGTTAAAGACGGCAAAGAGATCTCCAAAGCCGCTGCCGGACAGGAGGTGGAGGTGCTTGTAGAATCCACTCCGTTTTATGCGCAAGCCGGTGGTCAGGTCGGGGACATGGGGAAAATTAGCGGTCCGAAATTTGAAATGTCAGTGACCGATACGTTTAAAGATCCCACCGGTCTTATTATCCATAAAGGCAAGGTTTTATCGGGCACACTAAAAAAGGGCGACCGTGTCACCTTAAGTGTCGATGGAGCTCAACGCAAAGCAACCGCTCTAAACCATACCGCTACTCACATTTTGCATGCCGTTTTGCGGCGGGTGCTGGGTGATCATGTAAAGCAGGCAGGTTCGCTGGTGGCACCGGACAGGTTGCGTTTTGATTTCACTCATTTTTCCCAGGTTGATGCCGCAACACTGAATCAGATAGAAATCCTTGTGAATCAGCGCATACGCGAAAATATTACCACCCACACTGAAGAAATGGAGGCTGAAGACGCTTTGCAATCCGGTGCGACGGCACTATTTGAAGAGAAATACGGCGACCGTGTCCGCGTGGTGTCTTTAACCGATTTTAGCAAGGAGCTTTGCGGGGGGACCCATACTGAGCGCACCGGAAATATCGGTCTGTTTAAGATTGTTGATGAATCCAGCGTCGCATCCGGCGTCCGACGCATTGAAGCCTTAACGGGTGATGCTGCCTTGGCCCATGTCCAGCAGACGCAGCAGGTCTTAAATGATACGGCCCATCTGATAAAGGATAAGCCCGAAGCGGTAACCCGCAGAGTCGAACGAATACTTTCCGACCTTAAATCTGTTGAAAAAGAAGTTGATCATCTCAAGGCCAAAATGGCTGCCCAAGCCGCGGATATAGACCCGAATGCCATTAAATCCATAAACGGAATTAAGGTTCTGGTAAAAAAAGTTTCGGTGGATAAGCCAGCCGCCTTAAGAGCGCTCGCTGATCAATTTAAAGACAAACTAAAATCCGGCATTGTCGTGTTGGGGAGCACCAGCGGCCCAAAGGCGCTTTTGATTGTTTTGGTGACCAAGGACTTGGCCGATCAATATCATGCCGGCGACATTGTCAAGCAGGTTGCTGCGGTGGTGGGCGGCAGCGGTGGCGGGAGACCGGACATGGCCCAAGCCGGCGGGACCAAGCCCGAGAAATTGGACGAGGCCCTTGCAACTGCCTATGATGTTGTGGAAAATGTATAGGCCGGCAGTCAGGGCACGTTCATCGTGATTGTTAAAAATATGTAATGATTTACCTTATCGGTAGGAAATGATGCGAATCGATTTAATCCCCGCGTGCACGAATGTTTTTTTTAGCGTCGTCGATCCAGCCTATGACCCGTCGAACAAGTGCCTCATACCGCGTATCCTCCCCAAGGCTAATAAATTCTGCTTGTTTTGCTTTGATCTCATCCAATAGGAAAAGATCTTTCTTTTCACCCAATCGACCGAAACCGCGGATTAGGACTGCCAAATGTTGCAGAAGTGCGGTCATATGGTTCTGACTTTCCTTTAACAGAAAGACCTGAGAGGCTGGTTTTCCATATACATTCAGTGCTCCCTGTATAACGCTGTAGGCAGTCTTACCTCCAATAAGGGAAAGCAAGATATGAACTTCTCTTTCTAAAGCCAACAAAAATCGAATGGGTAAAATTTGGGTAACCGAACTGTCCGGATCCAAGGCAGAAAGAAGTTTTTTACGGATGGTGACGATTTTTTCATAAAATGTTTTTTGTTCCCCGTCAACTTTCCATTTGGCGTAATTGACAACACTGCAGTCCAAGCCTTCTTTAACCAAGAGCACTTCTTCGGGTGTTATTTCTATATCCATGTTCACTTCTTTGTTATACGTGCGCAAGAATTGGTTTGACAACATTATAGCGTTTCGATCCGGGTAGGCCACGTTGGTGGGATCTGCAATGAATTCGCCCAGGAGAACCTTAATGGCTTGAATGGGCTTTTTTAATTCTTTGACCAACAGCTGCAGGGAATTTAAAAACGGCAAACGATCACTTCGACGAGGGGTTTCTTTGAGAAATTCCCATAAGATTTCGAAAACCTTCTTTTGATAACGGGCGAATTCAACAATTTTCTTTTCAAAGGTTGCCCTCAGAAAATTACCTTGCGCATCAAAACAGCTCTTAAGCAAATTAATAATATCTTCTGCATCTTGAACTGAAATTCCAAAGTCTTTGGCAATGGCCTCGAATTGCGGGGTACCAAAATCGGCGGTTGGATTCAACGCAATCCGCATTTTTTTCTTCTTAACAGACCTTTTTTTGGCGGTATCGATGACGTTCAGAAGGTTTTCATCAACTTTGCTGACAACGGTCTCTCCTTTATCAGACCAAAACTTCACTTCATCATCATTTAAAACAAAATCATCGAGCACTTCAGCTGGAATTTGATCCATACCACTCTGAATCCGGCTAAGTAGGGCCTGAATTAATTGTCGCCCCTCAGCACTCTGCTCTGCGGCGTGCAGCAGATCGGTGATCAGAACGAGTCTTTCACCGAGATTTTCTTGCGTGATTTGGTTGTAGTCTCTTCCGAAAACGCTTTTCATTATTTGTTTTGCGTTTTCGGGCGAACTGCTGAAGGTTTGCTTTACAAATTGGGCCACACGTGCTTTAACGATTCCCGAATCTAATCCTTCTCCAATTCCTTGAGCCGTGCCGGCTGCCGCAGATAACTGCCCAGTGCCGCCTGTTGCTCCCGAATACAGCCCCGCATCTGCTCCGGATGCTGCTTTCCGACCTCCTTGCGCCGCTGAAGACTTATCGCTGTTGACTTCGATGGGGGGTTTGACCAGCCGTTGCTGCAAGCTTTTAATTCTGAATATCGTATGGTAAACATTTGCGGATTGTTCCCCGGCCCCGGCCACTTTTCCCCTTTTGATGACCTTTGTCACTTTTTGGATTAACGCTCGCATGGTTTCGGGGCTTAATTCGTTCAATGCAGCCACCATAGTGAGGTTTAGATCAGGTTGATTTGTTTCATCGTAAATGGGGAGAAGGGAATATTTTTCGCCGTCTTTAACAAACTCGACTGCAGAGTTATTATCCAGCGCTTGATTGTAACAGGAGATCATTCGAAGAGCGATTCGCATCATTTCCAGTGCGTGATCGGATGAATCAGGAATATGCAAAATCAAGCTGCCGATGCCTTGGTCGGCAAAACACTCAAACGACTTAAGCAAGCGTCCCTCAAGATGTTTTACCCGCAACCCCATGCGCTTTGTTAAAGCCTCGATGGTTGCTGCGTCGATGCTGACATCTCCGAAGGTTATTACATAATCAATTTTTTCCGCGACTTTACCCGCACGTGATCCGCGCAGATTGATACGAATGGTTCTATCATTGCCAGGCTTTTGATCCAGTTCGAGGATGATGCGCATAAATTGCCGAAAGGTGTCCTTCTCGGCTTTGACCCCTTCCCAATAATGAGCGTCTTGAAAAGAGGCGTTCAGAAGATAGGCCAATTCCACCAGAAGCATGCGCCAGCGATCCAATTGATTATCTTGATCGGGCAATACCCCAGGCTGGGCTTCTTGCGGTTGGGCGGATGATTTTTGGGATTCAGGCGCACTTACGCCGCCGAGTTTTTGAAAAAGCTGTTCGGCTGATTCGTCCACTAGCACCTCATTGACACCCGCTGCATTTCGTATCATTTGTTGAAATACAGCGGGCTTTATATTCTCCTAACGCATGAAATCAATTGGGGTAGAGAAATCATATAATAAGCAAAAATAATGCCTGCTTTATACAAGCATAGAAAATTGTGACTTTTGTGTCAATTAATAAACTAAGTTCTAATGATGGGCTAAATTCCTTTAAGCACATCAATCATGGTAAATACGCTTGCTTTTGCGCCTTGGTGAATCTTTTGGTTCAGATAAACGAGTGCATCCAGGGTTCCTTGGGCATAAACGCCGCGACCATTGACATTGTGTCTGAATTCAAACCGAACCGTTTTATCTTCTGAGATAAGGCTATAGGTGTGCCAGCCATGTCCCGATAAATATGCTTCAGGGATGCCCCATTGGGATTTTTGAATATCCGGATCGCGTTCTTTAAAAATCTGTTCTTCCGAAAACCCGATGCCCAATTTATTAAAATATCTTACCATGGCTTTTGCCGTCCCGCTGGTGTCCGCTTTTTCTTTTTGATGGCTTTCTTTGATTTCAAGTGCATACCCCCCAAAGAGATCTGGAAACGTATTGGCTGCATACTCCATCATGGCCTGGAAACCCACAATTTGTTTGGCCATGTTCGGTGCAATTACAGCCGCAATGGAAGATGAAAATACGGTTTCCTCCAGCAGCTTGCGGTCACCGCCTGTGGTGCCCATCACAAAGGGCAGATTAAATTCGCAGTAAAATTTGGCATTTTCGTTTACAGCCGAGGGATGCGTATAATCTACGCTGAGGAAATCTCCGTGGGTTTTCTTTATATCCTCAATTGATTTTGTTCGCATTGCGGGGTGAATGAGATTTACGGCAACTGCCTCAACCGGATGATTTTTTTCTTGGATTTCCGGACCCGTCAGCGCTTCAGGAATCAGCTCGAATCGATCATCGGCCAGAACATGTTTGGCAACCCTCACGGCCATATTGCCCGGTATGCCGTTGACCATTACTTTTATTTGACTCATCTTACACCTCCAAGGTCTTTATCTCGTAATAGAAAACTTGCTTCCTTAGGCCAGGTCAGAGATAGCTGGCTTTGCATTTGTAATTGACAGCGCTTATTTTAACTTCCTACGATTTAATCTTTTTGTCACTGGCGATTTTTTCTGCCAAGACCTTCAATCCGGGAAATTCCCCCTTGGCCGAAATTGCCAGATGTTGGTATAATGTCTTTATCGCTGCCGGGATATATGGTTCAAAGTGCCTTTTTCCCATAACACGGCTCAAGTACCCAAAGGCGCCAAGAATTTGAAGGTTTCGGGTCAGGCAGCAATATTTAAAGCAGTGACGGAATTTATCCGGATCGACGCTTCGGTGCAAAGAAAGTTCCTCAACATAGTAATTAAATAACCGGGATTGGATATTTTGCGGTAATTCAACGTAGGGGTCAATTAAAAGCGAAGCCAGATCATATTGAATCGGACCCAGACGCCCTGCCTGGAAATCAATGAAATAACATTGATTGTTTCTTAGCATAATATTTCTTGATTGCATGTCCCGATGCATAAATCCAGTGGTTGAACTTTGGAGGCTTTTGTGTGCAAGCGAAATAAATTCTTCTTGATAAACTTCAAAGGATACATCCCAACCCAGATAACCATTTAAAAAGGCCTCAACAAAATAGCGACATTCCCGCTCTAGAATAAGTTCTTTATCATAGCGGGGCGTTTGGTAAGCCCAGGCTGAATCAAATCCTTTTGCACCGCTGATGGATAGTTTTACCAGAAAATGAATCACGGATTTATACCAGGAGGTAACGGCCTGTCGGCTTTGCGTGCGTCGAACCGCGGTTTGTAAGTCTCTATCTCCCAAATCTTCCACAAACACCAATCCGGCCATGCGATCGTAATAATAAATTTGCGGTACCGGAATGCCTCCGGCTTCAAGGTGTTTGCCGATATTCACAAATGAATCAATCTCCGCTGTTTTGAGCCCTGTGGTAATTCCGTGATCAACCATAACAAGGGTTCGCTGACCTGAACTCAACCTGTACCATTTCCGATCTGATCCATCGCCTTTGAGCTTTGTTTGCTTTATTGGTTTTGGCCGGTAATCCGGATACGCACGTCGAAAGGCTTGCGGGGCAGATTTTTCAATTGCCGTTTTTTTATAGCGATCAGGTGTTCCGATGTCGTTCCAGAACGCCTTTTGAGCAATAAAGCCTTTTAATTTTTTGCCGGCGGCGATCATTTTTTTAAACGCATCAATGCTGCTTGAGTAAACATTGGCAGGAATATAATCAAGGATTTCGGACTCCAACACTTGGATTCCGGTAAAGGTAAGTTTTACCTTAATCGGGTAATAAGAGGACTCGGATTGATCATTGAAATCGATGATAAAGCCGCTTTGATTTACGGATACGGTGTTTATCTCGGGATCGTCATACAAGACAAGGGTGGCCGAATGATCGTGATGACAATGAAATTGATATACTTTTTTCAGATCAATGGCCGATAGAATATCTCCGTTTACGACCATAAATGGCCGATCGTCCCAAAAGTCCGCCACATTTTTGATGGCGCCGCCTGTTCCAAGAATGTGAGGCTCATGACACGTATGCACCGGAATGCTATAGTTGTGCGCGGCAACAAAGGTTTCAATTTGTTCATGCAAATGATGGGTGTTTATGATAAGCGCCTCACACCCGGCATGGATAAGGTTTTTGATGGCGATATCAAGCAGCGGTCGACCCGCAATTGAAAAAAGCGGCTTGGGGACGTCATTGGTATAAGGTTGCAGACGCGTGCCAAAGCCCGCGGCCAGTATCATGGCTTTCATTTTAAATATCGTCTAAGTACTTACAATTTAAGCATTTTAAGCCTAACAAATGTATATTTGGTTTGCAACATCTTATTTGTAGTCATTCTTAAACAGATCTATAATGAATTAATCTTATGAGTATAATGTGCATAAAATAAGCTTGTCTTAATGTATAGGGTGTGATACTTTCAGCTTAAACCTATCTGAAAAAAAGTATTTGGTTTCCAGTCAGCTGTATAAAAATCGTTGGCGATTCTATGTGCAGCAAATAATTCACGGTTGTTCACCTGCAAAACCATTCTTGACAACATAATCGATTTAACGTGAAAGGAGGATAAAGTTGTATGAAAACGCTAATTGGTGGCGCAATTGCAGCGGCAGTGGGCTTGATTCTAGTTGTTCTTTGGTTCAACCAATTTTTAATGGTGCTGGCCGGTACGATCCCTGCTATATTGCTGCTCGGTGGTGCTCTGGCGATTTACCTCGGCTTTGATGAGCTCAAAGACACATGGAAGAAAGAGGAGATCGTTGAAGAGACCAGCGGAGCACCTGAAGAGACCGGCGGGGCACCTGAAGAAGAGGAAAAAGTCAAACAAGAAGTCAATGAGCTCAAAGGAGAAATCGAGGAACTTAAAAAAGAATAGAAGACCATTATTATCTGCCGAACAAGAGCCCGTATGGCTATTGCCGGGCTCTTTTATTTTTATGTTCCAGCACGTCTTATTGCGGAAGTGGCCAGAAAATCCGCCTGTTCATTTCCTTTATGACCGGCATGTCCTTTTACCTTAATAAACTTTAGATCTTTGAATGTTGAAATTGTTTTTTTAATCGATTCGACGATGTCCTTATTTTTTTTACTTTTCCACCCCAACGCCAAAACGCCGTGGGCATAACTGCTGTCGGTATAAATTCTTACCGGAAGATCCGTATTCTTTACGGCCATCAATCCTATTTGAATGGCCTTCAACTCTGCGATATTGTTGGTGGCGTGACCGATATATTTGGAAATTTCTCTTGCATGTGTACCGTACTGCAGCACGACCCCTATCCCTGCCGGTCCGGGATTTCCTGAGGATGCACCATCAGCAAAAATACAGATTGTATTCTCATCAGCCTCATCCTTTAAGGATTCACGCAGTATGCGGCGTTCATCTTTATTGGTGGGCCTTTTTCCTGGTTTTTCGATTTTCTTTGGTTGGCTTTGCTGAGACATAGAATCCAGCGGTTTCACTCCCGCTTTATTGACCCAGTATTCGTAATCCTGCTCGAGCTGGTATTTAATCAGCACTTTACCATCTTTTTCTATCGGCTTGCCACCCGGTTGTGTCGCCAGCCAAACTTTATTTTTCCGAAAACGCATTCGTTTCCATTCGATGGTTTCCGGTCGCTGGATTCTGGTCAAGGGTTGCTGACTCCTTAATGGTTGCTGGATTCTGGTTTCTGGTTTCTGGTCACTGGTTGCTGGATGCTGGTTTCTGGTTACTGCCACGGCATAGCGCATATAGAATTATATGGATAGTATTTTTAGAATACTAAATATTTTTAGTCACGCTATGCTCTATCCCATTATCCCTCAGAATTCCGATCTCTACCTTACCTCTTTAATTCCAAATTCCGAAATCCGCATTCCTAAATCGTCCTTCTGTCCTCTGCCCTCTGATCAACCATATAGATGATATTTTTTGCTGATTTCTTTAAATTCGTCTGTCTCTTGTTGCCAACACATCGCAATGTGGTCAATTGAGTCTGCGTTTTCAAGACGTTGGCGAATAGACTGGTCTCCGATGATCAGATCAATGGGCAATCGGTTAAATTCATATTCATACGGTGGCGGTTTCCATTGGAATTGGTTTTTATGCGATAAAAGGACGGTTTGCAGAAGAATCAAAGATGTCCTGTAAGGACTGAATTCATAAGGATTTGCAACATGAATTTGAAATCCATTGCATGGAATGTTTTGCCACTTGTTTGATGTCGGCTCAAACACCGTTGGCCTCAGAATGGCGCCGGATATCTGATTGCTTAGCGTTGAGAGAATCTTATCCGCATCAAAATACGGCGCTCCGAATAATTCAAATGGTTGCGTGGTGCCCCGTCCTTCCGAGACATTCGTACCCTCCCACAATACTTGACCCGGATACACCATCACAGAATCAAGTGTCGGAAGATTGGGAGACGGGGCGACCCACGGAAGTCCGGTATCTGTGAAATACATGAATCGTTTCCAGCCTTGCATTGGGATAACTTCAAGATCACAATTTATTCCGAAATGGTTGTTGAACAGCATGGAAAGCTCACCCATTGTTAGTCCATGACGCATAGGGATCGGGTAGCGGCCGACAAAGGAGGTGCATTGCGAGGTTAAGCAGTTTCCTTCAACTTGCAGTCCATTGATGGGATTTGGCCGATCCAAAACAACCACTTTTTTATTGAACTTTTTTGCGGCTTCCAGGCAATAGGAAACTGTATACATATACGTAAAAACCCGGGTGCCAACGTCTTGTAAGTCGACGAGAAGTATATCGATAGACTCAAGCATCTTCTCGGTAGGAATTCGAGTTTGACCATACAGACTATACACCGGAAGATTTAAAACCGGATCGCGCATGTCATTTGATTCTATCATATTGTCTTGTTTTTCGGCAAAAAAGCCGTGTTGCGGCGAATATAAGACCTTTAGAGTGCCTGGAAAGCGTTGGTTTACCAATATTCTTGCATGGCAGAACTGTGTGTTCACAGAAGCCGGATTGCTTAATAGGCCCAGACGGTATTGCCCTGCCCACTTTGGAGGCACTTCAATGAATCTTTCAAGTCCGGTTCGAACGCTTGCCATATTAAAAATCAAGACTCCTTTTTAGAAAAATTGGATAATTATAAATTAACACAATGGCACGCACATCAAAAGGAAAAACCGGATAATCACATTAAAAGCTTGACACTCAATGAAATAATTTCTACAAATCCCTACTATTTTTGCCGTCGTTGTCTCGCAAGTAAAAATGCCTTATTTTAACTTAAAGGCTCTTTTTTGGAACTTTAATATGCATTTTAATTAGATTTAGATATGTAAGTTCCGAAACATTAGATCATAGCTGATTGATAGAGAGTACCGTGGAAATTGATTTGACCGGAATTGTTATTATTGTCGGAAATTACGGGAGCGGTAAGACCGAAGTTTCCATCAATCTCGCTGTAAACCGTAAACATGCAGGTCTAGATGTTCGGATTGCAGATCTGGATTTGGTCAATCCCTATTTTCGAACCCGGGAGGCAAAAGATTCGCTTGCGAGGTTGGGAATTGAGGTGGTATTGCCGCCGGAGGAATATCTGCAGGCCGATCTTCCCATCTTGAGCCCGCTGGTGGCGGGAATGATCCGACAGCCAAGCGAACTGACCTTGCTGGATGCGGGTGGAAACGATGCAGGCGCGACTGTACTGGCCTCGCTTGGGGATGTTTTTAAAAATAAGCCCGTCAAGATGCTGCAGGTGGTAAATCCGTTGCGCCCGTTTACCAATACGATTGAGGGTTGTCTAAAAATTCGCGCCGAGATCGAAAATGCAGCCAAGTTGAGCATCAGCGGAATTATAGGCAACGCTAATTTAATTCATGAGACCAGCGTAGAGGAAATTTACAGCGGCTATGAGTTTGTTCGAGCGCTTTCTGAAAAAAGTCGATTGCCGCTGGAATTTATAACGGTTGCGCGGGCATTGCTACCGGACATTGATTTACGTCGATTGACCTGTCCGGTCTTGCCGATCGACAGGCAGCTGGTTCCCCCGTGGGAAAAGGCAAAGGAGTTCGGAAATTGAGGGATCAAGGGATTGGGGGGTTGAAGGCTTGGATTCTGGCTACTGGGCATTCCAGAACACTTATGTTAAACTATAGGAGTGAATTTTATGGCATATAAACACCAAATTGACAAAGACAGATGTAAAGGATG
>Ga0209536_100003075_pt1 | contig 26973 bp, 25 predicted proteins | sample DeeMarSeWOR28_12_FD_187461 | JGI IMG/M metagenome (GOLD analysis project Ga0209536, IMG submission 187461) | Marine sediment microbial communities from White Oak River estuary, North Carolina - WOR-2-8_12 (SPAdes) (version 2) | ecosystem: Environmental > Aquatic > Marine > Intertidal zone >... | reverse complement strand
CGAAAATTGAAACTAGCATTAGTGCTAAAATAAAGATTTCCTGTATGATGCTCATATTGCCCAAGCCTAATCTAAGGCTCATTTCAAGTTCCACCCAAGCTCGTTTTTTCTCAGCGTCTCTTATTAGCTTTCCTTTTTGCTTGTTTTTTTTAAAAAACTGTTAAAAATTGATGATGCAAATAATCTTTTATAAGATTGTTCAAGAGATGTGTATGCAATGATGCACTGCTTCCAAAAAAGAGGGCGTAGATTGAATGCCCTATATTAAGAAAATTGAGCTTAAAGGATTCAAATCTTTCGGACCAAAGACGATTAGGGTAAACCTAGACAAAGGTTTCACTGCCATAACCGGTCCAAACGGAAGTGGAAAAACTAACATTATGGACGCGTGTTTGTTTGCTCTAGGAGAATTAAGCACACGAAGGATGCGTGCTGAAAGCGCTGCTAAACTGATCTTCCATGGCTCTGAAAAGGCTGGTCTGGAAAAGGCAAGGCGCGCAAAGGCCATCATTCAATTTGACAATTCAGACGGAGTGATGCCTGTTGACACCGTCACAGTTACAGTTTCACGTGAGGTTTCTAGAAATGGCCAAAGCGTTTACAGACTGAATGGCCGAAGAATATCCCGGACACATATACTTGAGATTTTATCTATGGCTGCTATAAGCAGTGCTAGCCAAAACATAATTCCGCAAGGCACCATAACACGGTTAACTGACATTAGTCCATCGGAACGAAGAAAAATTGTTGAAGACCTCGTTGGAATTGCTCAATATGACGCAGAAAAGGCTGATGCAGAAAATAAACTGCAAACTGCAGATATCTCAATCCGCACAGCCATGGGAAGAATAGATGAGGTGCAGAAACGGCTGGACGACCTTGAACGAGAACGCAATGAGCTCTTGCGGTTCAATTTCATCCAGAACGAAGTGAACAAGTTTGAAGCGATTAAGATTTCCCATGAAATTGGCAAGCTAACCAAGAAGGTTGGAGAAGTATCAGCACAGGCTGAAAAGGCAAGGAGCAAAGTTGAAAAAATCCGCGAATCCCGCGACAACCACAGATCCAAAAGAAGAGCAGTAGAAGGCGAGTGGCGGAAACTCAGTTCGGAAATGGTTGAGGAAGGCGGCTCACAAGTGTTGAAAGTGCAGATAAGAATTGGAGAGCTTAAATCGCGGCTTACTGAAATCACTACCAAAATAAGCGCGGGACAAGCAAGTCTTGAAAGTCTAAAGCGCATAGGAGAGAACAATCTTGAGCAGCATCAATCTATAAGAAAAGAAATTCAAGAAAATCGAAAGCATATAAAAAAACTGCACAATGAAAACGAAAGACTTCAATCCCATATCAAAGAAAAAGAGGGGGAGCATGACACTTTAGCGCAAGAGACAGCACTACTTTGGAGCGGACTAGGAGAGAACAGTAAGAAAATCCGCCAGCTTGAAGCGCAAATTGATTCCCGCTATAGGAGGCTGGCATTTCTGCGGTCTGAGTACTTAAGGGAACGAAATGCGGTATCGCTAAGCTCTAGGAGGCTCAAAGAAATGAACGAACGCAAAGCAAGATTCACAGCAACACTTGAGGAAATTGAACACTCACTTGAAGAGCTTGACAAAGTTCAGAAAGAGCAGAAAGCACAACTTCGGAGCCTTGAGAAAACTCTGGATAAAAGAATCGGTCAGAGAGAAGCGGTCGAAAGGGAAATTTCTGAAGCGGGAAAAATTGCTGGTTCCGCCAAGGAAGCTGTGATCGAGTTCGTTACTCAACGTGAACTCGCTGAAACGGTTGCTGCTGAAGAAAAAGCCTTACAAAGTATCGAGGAACTTGGCGATTTAGGAGCCATTTCAGGAATATACGGACGATTACGCAAGTTGATTAAAGTTGAAAAACGTTATAGAAAAGCAATAATGGCAGCTGCAGCTGGATGGCTTAGCGCCTTAGTTGTAAAGGATATTGATGCAGCTTTCATGTGTACGCAAACTTTGAGAAAGATGAAACTGGGAAGAATAAAAATTATCCCACTGCAAGGCGCTTCAAATCCTAATCCTTTGAAGACACCTTCAACCCAAGGGATTGCTGGCGTTGCTTCCGATTTTGTTAAGTGTGCTCGGACTTATGAACCAGCCATCAAATATGTTTTTGGAGACACGTTAATCGTGTCCAATGATAAGACTGCTTTTGCACTTTCGAGCGATGGTTACCGCACTGTTACAATTAATGGAAACCTTTACGAAGCTGGAGGTGGCTTCGAAAGTGGATATTATAGGGCTCCCATAGATTTTTCAAAGCTTATTCCGAGTGAAAATGCCATAAATAGGCTTGATGAAGCGGTGAAAGCTCTTCAGCAACATCTTTCTCAGAGAGATAGTGACATGTCGATTTTCGAGGAAGACATAGAGCGCACCAAAATTGAGATTGCGCGCTTATCTGATTCTATAGTAACCCTTGACAGAGAAATAATCCGGGTTAAACGGAATGTCAAACGGACTCGAGTAAACATAAATCGCGTGGAGCGGTATTGTACAAAAATTGAAAAAGAAATTGTGACTTCTAGAGAGCATATCGGACTATACAGGTCTGAAAGAAACGCAATTAAGAAGGAAATTCAAAAGCTGCAAGTTGAGCTAGGAGAGATACGGAAAAAAACTGATGTAGGACACATACAGGAGTTGGAAGTAAAACGGGAAAAACTTGCAGAGGAAATAATATCTCTCAGGCAGAAGCTCGGAACCATTCAAACTGACATGTCAACTCGTCAATCCCAATTTGACAATGTTCTCAGCGTTGGTTATCAAAACGCAAAGATTCAGCTTTCGAAAGTTAAGAGTCAATATCGCAAAACAGAAAAAGAAGTAAACGAGGCATTAAATGAGCGCAAAGCTCTCAAACAAGAGGTATCTGATTTAGAAAAAAGCCGACTCGAACTTTCTGAAGCAATTTTTTCTGCTAGGGAAGAAGCTAAGAAGTTCACTACAGAAATAGATGCCATTGACGATGAGCTTCGTGTGCTTGACGAAGAATATGAACAGTCTGAGATGCTTTTGAATCAGCTTCAATTGAAAGGACAAACGTACCAGTTGCAGCTTCAGCAGTATAATAATCAACTTGGACAGCTGGGTTTCAAAAGACAATTGGAAACAACAGAGAAGCAGTTTGAGACAGCTGAAACCTCGATTAGAATGATGAGATTTGAACTTGAAAGGATCGGCGGAGTAAATCAGCTTGCATTGTTGCATTACGAAGAGCAGATTTCTAGGTACCGCGAGCTATCTACGCGTTTGAATGAACTTGAAAGAGAAAAGCAGGCAATTGTACAGTTTATGGATGAAATTGAAGCTAAGAAAAGAAGAGTTTTCATGGACGCATTTGAAAAAATCAATGCTAACCTTAACACTTATTTCTCGAAGCTGACTGGAGGAGGCTCCGCATTTTTGCAGCTTGAGAATCCTGATGACCCATTCCACGGTGGCATAGACATGCTTGTTCAATTCCCGGACAAGCCATCTATAGTTGTTAGCGGTGCGAGTGGTGGCGAACGTTCTGTCTCCGCAGTTGCCTTTATCTTCGCATTGAAGGATTTCACACCCTCTTCCTTCTATATTCTCGACGAGATTGACGCTCACTTGGATGCGTTCCATACATCCAAACTTGCCGACGTCTTGGTAGAAGAATCTGATGAAATCCAGTTTATAGTTATCACGTTGAAGCCTGAGATGGTGAATAAAGCTCAGAAGATTTACGGCGTTTACGAGCGGAACGGAGTGTCGAACGTAGTATCCGCTAAGTTATTGGAGGCTACCAGTTAGTGTCAACGGCTGTAAGGAAGCCTTTTTATCTCAGACCTCCATGGAACATACTTTTTGAGCTAAACAAGCTTGAAAAGCTTAAGCCTTGGAACGTAAACATCTCTTACCTACTCAGGTCTTTTCTTTCAGAAATGGAACGCACAGGAAAGGTGGACTTCAGAGCTTCTGGTGTTGCGTTGGATTCCTCTGCGCTTATCTACCTGATGAAGTCAAAGCTTCTGCTAGCTCTTCAGGAGCCTCCATCACCTCCGAAGCCTCCTCCAGATTTTATTCCACCGCCACTGTTTCTACCTTTGAGGCATGAGCTTACTTCGACTACTTTACATAACCTATTAGATGTATTAGATCAAGTGCTGAATGGTGAAAAGATGTATCGCTTTGATAGGGTTGTTTCGCAACCTGTCCTTCCGGCAGTTACTGATCTTCTGCCTCAGTTCGACTCGTTCTTGGCTGAACTTGAGGTTAGCATGCAAGCGCTTTATGATCTTCTAAGTGAAAAAGTCAAAGGTACTGGAATAATCGAGTTTTCCACTCTCATAAAAGAGATTAGTCAAATGGAAGCGGTTCACATGTTTATTTTGCTGCTGTTTCTGGCACAAGAAGGTAGAGTGGATTTGTGGCAAAATGAGGAAACAGAAGAATTATACATAGCCTTGGGGAATCTGAATAATGAAGAATTTGAACATACAAACAGAAGACAAGCAGTCTAAGACTGAACAGTCTCAAGAAGAGAAAACGCAGCGTCGACTAAGGCTTTTGGAGGCAGCATTATACGTAGCTGGCCGCCCACTAACGATCAATGAGTTATGCTCAGTTCTGAGCACTCGCTCGAAAAATAAAACTAAGAAGTATGCTAAACTACTTATGCAAGAGTATTTGGCTAGGAACACGGCACTTGAGATTTTAATGCTGAAGGATGATCGATATGTTTTACAGCTTAAAGCTGATTTCACTCCACTGGTTAAAAAACTTGTAAATAGACCTTTGCTATCCCCTGGACCATTGAAAACCCTATCTTACATAGCTTATCGGCAACCTGTTCAGCAGAAAAGGGTGATCCAAGCTAGAGGTCAACACGCTTATGGTCATGTGAAACTTCTAAGAGATATGGGTTTAGTTGCTGCTGAACGCGCGGGGCGCACAATGATTCTGAGGACAACCGACTATTTCGCAGATTACTTCGGATTAACCCAAGACACTACAACTATGAAGAGAGAATTAAAACGTATATTCGGCGAAGCAAAAAAAAGGTAAGAGTGGCCCGAAACAAAAACAAAGATGTTCGGTGCAAATGACAATCTCTTTTTTGAACGACATTTGGAGATTATCCTCAGATGAACTAACATTTCCAATCTGGTGCCTCAGGTCTCTAGCGATGGTTTTTATAAGGGCAACACAGATAAGAAAATCCCAAACAAGGTGGCGAAGATGACGAAAATTAAAGTTGCATTAGCAGGCGTAGGTAACTGCGCTTCAGCATTCATTCAAGGCTTACGATACTATAATAAAATTGCAGAAAATTCTGTGGGATTACGTAATCCAATCCTAGGGGAATATAAACCGAGCGATATCCAAGTTGTAGCCGCTTTTGATGTAGACAATCGAAAAGTCGGAAAAGATTTAGCTGATGCCATATTTGCTACGCCTAACAATACCCCAAAAGTCATTGAAGTTCCCATGGCAAACGTAATCGTTCAGAAAGCCCCTACATTAGATGGTATAAGCAAGAGCGCTGAAGCTATAATCCAACCCAGTGAACTCCCCGACGTGAACGTCGAACAAACACTCCGCGAAGCGGGAGCTGAAATCCTATTGAATCTTCTCCCAAGCGGAGCCACAAACGCCTCATTCTACTATGCTGAACAAGCATTAACCGCAAAATGCGCCTTTATTAATGCTACACCAACCTATGTAGCAAGTGATGCGGTATGGGCAAGAAAATTCGAAAATGCACAATTGCCAATTGCTGGTGATGACCTTGTTGATCAAGTTGGATCCACTGCTCTACACAAAACATTGCTCAGACTTCTCTCAAACAACGGGGTTAAAATCACAGAAACCTACCAGTTAGATGTTGGTGGAGGAACAGAGTCACTTGATACACTAGAACGGACAAGAGAAACCAAACGCGCCATAAAAACTCAGTCCGTGGCATCTGCACTACCGTACAAAGCGGAAATCGTTGCAGGATCAACAGATTACGTAGATTTTCTACAAAACAAACGTGATAGTTACTTTTGGATAAGCGGCACTTACTTCTGTAATGCTCCATTACGTATAGATCTGAAGTTCAGCACTATTGACGCGCCGAATGCGGGCAGCGTGCTCTTCGATATAGTGAGAGCAATAAAGATAGCACTTAACAAAAAGCAGACGGGGGTACTTATTCCGCTATGTTCATACGCTTTCAAACGTTCACCACAAATGATGTCGCTTGAAACCGCGGAAAAAGCATTCAATATGTTCATAAAAGAAAACACTTCAGTGTGAACCTGATAATAATGCAAGTTCACGCCTAAGCTTATCTTTAGTTCCGACCTGCTTCATCTTCTCCTTCAATAAAGTAATATTTTTCACAGGAGTAGGGTCAACACCACTGAGAATTGCCAGATAGACACTTGTGAAATCTCCGATGCAAATAGTGGAGAACATGCGCGCAAGCGCACATTCACCCTGAGCCCATACTTCGAACATCTTCGAACTGGAAGGCAAAAGCGTTTTTGTTGTTTCGATTCTGCTACGGAGAGCTTCTGACTCCATTTTATCCCTTATGAAAATCGTAGAGAAGCATTCTCCGAGCTTTCCAGAATTCTCCCAACCCACTATCTCATTATGATTAAGCTCCGAAAAAAAATCCCATTTCGAAGGCACTTTGCTGTTTTCATTGAATTGCTGCTTGAAACGTTTCGCCACGCTTCGGTAAATTCCAAAACCGTAAACCACTGGAACGCTCGAGCTAATACCCGAAGCTAATATTTTCGCAGAATTATCTTTCATAGACTTTTCAGGCTCATTCTCATTTGCCACATATTCTAAAAGAGCAACTGTCTCTGAAAGCTCCTTGGAAACCTCCGAGACGATGTTGGCTTTCTCTAGTACCCTTAGCAGAGGAACGAACATGTATGGAAGAGCAGCGCGCGGTGGCATACCCGAAGGAACAAGTAGGTATGGTACACTCAGCTTTTCAGCAAATTCCAGCAAACTGCCTCCAGAGCTTACACAGAAAATCATACAGCGCTTTCTTAGTGCTTCAAGAAAAGCGCTTAGAGACTCCTCTGTCTCCCCAGAATAACTCATGACAATAGCAAGGGTTTGCTCGTTTGCCCAAGTCGGCAAAGAATAATCTCTACTGATTTCTATTGGAATCGGGGCTTTGTCACGAGCCCAATCTCTAAGCAGTTCGCCCCCAATTGCTGAACCACCCATACCCGCAACGATGATGTTCCTAGGATTTGAATAACCTAGAGAGATCTTTGCAGCTGCTCTGTCAGCTTCTCGATAATGTTTTGAGGCTTCAACACAGAATGCAAGCATATCACTCTTGTCAACTTCACTTATTTTGAATATGTCATCCAAAACCGACTTGGCCATTGTGCATCACCATTTAACCGCACTTTTATATTCAGTTCTTAACTTTTAAGCTGAGCGTAGAGATATGGAAAGATATCTTAGAATGAGGAGCACGGTTAAATGAGTAGACAGAAGCTTGCAATAGCAATACCTACATCACTAATTTCGGATACTCCACATTTGCGCGAGAAAACTTCCAAAATTGGTTTGATCGGAAGAGCCGCCGCGGTTTTTAGAGTAGATGAAATCATAGTATACTCTGATAAATATGGAAAAAGTGAACATGAAAATGAAGCTAGCTTGATTGCACTGTTGCTATCTTATTTGGAGACACCTCAGTATCTTCGAAAATGCTTTTTCAAGATTAACCCTAGTTTGCGTTACGCGGGGATTTTGCCACCTTTGCGAACTCCTCATCACCCGCTCAATAGGAAATCTAAGAAACTAAGAGTCGGAGAGTACCGAGAAGGAGTAACCTTATCAAGAACTAAGGAAGGCATACTCGTGGATATTGGTGTTGAACAGCCTGTGCTTATGCGAGGAAACCAATGGGCTTTAGGCAAACGTTTGACCTTACAAGTAATTTCAGCTGATGAGCGCGTCGAGGTTCAAGCGGTTAGCAGAGATGACGTTCCAGCTTACTGGGGATATGAAGTCAAATTGGAGAAATGTTCGTTTGGAAAACTCGTGGAAAACGGCAGATTTGACTTAGTTATTGCAACGTCAAAGCTTGGTGTTAATTTCATGGAAATAAAGGAAGAAATGGGTGAACAGTGGCGAAAAACAGACTACAAGTTAGTAGCGTTCGGTGCGCCATCACGTGGACTCTATAAAATCGTGGAAGATGAAAGTTATCACTTGGAGGACTTGGTGGATTTTGTGGTTAACCTTGTTCCTGAACAAGGAACGGAAACCGTTAGGACTGAAGAAGCTCTGTTTTCATCGCTAGCTATCTTAAATGTGCAGTTTGAATGGTGAATAATGCCCTATTTCAAATTTGGCTGAGTAAGATTAAGGATAAAGAAATAAATGACTGAATAGCTATTTGCTGTCCATGCCAATCCTTGACATTGCAATGCCACTCGCATTGTTAGTTGTCTCAACTGCTGCTCTTTTCTTTAGCAAACGAACTGAAGGAAAGTTGAAGACTGCTTTTCAGAAAAGAGAACTTCGTACGATAGATGTTGTTATGCTCGTAGTGATGATTGTTGTAGCCATTTCTATCATGGCTTCTGTTTCTATTATTAACCCAGGACAGATTTTTCAAAACATAATACTGATAGTGTTTCTTTTCTCATATTCATTGTTGCTCTTCATTTTTTCATATCTCTTTTCGGAGATGAAACATAGAAATGCGCAACTGTTCTCTCTGGGATTTGTGATCGCGGGTTTGCTTGCGGGAACAATTAGTTTGCTGGAGCCTTTCATTGATGGTTTAACCCTTTATAGGGCATTTGCATTTTATGGTTTGGCAGTATTTGCTCTCACTTCAATAATAGTTGATGTGAAAAAAAGTGGAGCGCAGGAAAGATGGTATATTGCCGTTCAGCCTCCGACATTATTCGTATTATTATTCGTGTTCTTCAATGTGGTGTATGAGGGAACACCTGTGTGGTACCCAATTCTACTAGATACTTTTGCTTTGACATTTGCTGTGTTGATAATTCTTTATTTGGGATCTTTGTTTACTTGGAAAACCACACTTATCTTTGCAGTCCTCCTAACGGTAGTGGATATTATTTTAGTCTTGGGTACAGGCGCTATGGTTACTGCAGCACAACAGTTCACGGGACTAGGACTTCCAGTACTTGTTCACCTGCCAAATGTTCCGCTTATTGCTGCGCAAGAAGGTTATTTGAGCTTCTTTGGCTTTGCTCCGAGAGGTCTTGGAGTTGGCGATTTCTTTTTTGCTGGAATTCTCGCTGTTCAGACGTTTAAGAAGTATGGAAAGAAAGCAGCTTATATCGTAGTGATAGGCATGACAATTTCCTTCGCAATTTTTGAAGCGTTTCTACCTGAAATTCTAGTCTTGCTGAAGCCGTTGCTTCAACGAGAAATTGGGGGTTTTCCAGGCACTCTAATGATAATAATTGGGTGGCTACCTATTGTGGTATGGAAAGTGTTGAGTTATAGGAGACAAAATAATCAAGATAGGGAAATAGATTTAAAAAATAGGAAATGATGTTTTACCCGAACAGGGCACCCAAACCTTCTAGCGCTGCATCTTCTTTGGCTTGTTCTTCTTCAGCTTTCTTCTTCTTGTCTTCTTCTGGCTTTTCCTCTTTTGCTGGTGTAGCTTCTGCTGGTGCTGGTGCGGCGGCCATCATTGTCGGAGCAGCTTTGATTGCCTCGTCAATGTTGACTTCGCTCAGAGACGCTACCAGAGCTTTTATTTGTACTGCATCAACGGTTATTCCAGCAGCTGTCAAAACGTTTGTCACGTTTTCTTCGTTTATTTCTTTTCCCGCTTTATGAAGGAGCATCGCGGCGTAAACGTTTTCCATACCTCTCACCTCTCCATCCAACTATTTTAACTTTTTTAGCTGATACAGCCATTTCCTCTTAAAGGAAGCAAGCTAATACTTAAACCTAGGCATTGCTTGTGGCATTTTTCTTGCCGTTTAGAAGAATACCTAATTGCTTAAGAACCTTTCGTCACTTTTTTGTTTTGATTTTTCTTGGTTTTTTTAAAGATAAAAGTAAGAATGAACTTGTCAACGATCGTCGAGATAGCATCAATATCGATGACAATATTGAGATTCAACAAATGATAGAAACAGCGTTCTCTTGTATCAGAGATAGTTATACTCTGGTCTAGCTGAAGAAATATTGAACCGGTCCGAATGTTTCAGTGTTTATATAGTCTCAAATATTAAGTGGGTATTACAATGTCTTCTGAAAAAGAGATTATTTTGAAGCCAATTGGTGTGAACCGAACAACAGCTATTGGCGACGAAGTCAGAGATAAGACTAGAACCTCCCAGATTGTTATCCGCAATGATTTAATTGAAGCCTTAGATGGTATTGATGATTTTTCACACTTGTTTGTGTTATTTCTGCTCCATGAGATTCCTGAAGGTAACAAGAGAATTTTAAAGGTTCATCCTCGAGGTCGCAAAGACATGCCACTGTTAGGTGTTTTCGCTACGCGAACCATGTTTCACCCCAATCCTATTGGATTAACACTTGTTAAGCTTGTAAAAGTAGAAGCTAACGTTTTAACAGTTCGCGGTCTTGACGCATTTGAAGGAACGCCTATACTTGACATAAAACCCTTCGATCCTTGGGATAACGCGAAAACAGCCAAAGTACCCGAATGGTGGAAGCAACTATATAAAGAAAAAAACGCAAAAAATTAGAAACAACTGTTCGACAGCTTTCTAAAAACCATATTCTGTTGCTATTGCTTTAAGTATGTTAGACCTGAGCGCTTCTCCCTTGAAAGATGATTTCTTCAGGTTGGTAAGCTCATTAGCTAAAATCGCGTCTTTCAACGCGATTTCAATCCACTTTTCAAAATCTCCGCGATAAAGATGAAAATCTAGCGCTCTTATATCTACGCGTTTTACTATTTCGTAGAAATCTTTGAGACTTTTTGCAGAAAATTCAGTAGGTTGTTCAAAACCTGTGTAAAAGTAAAACGCAGTATCTTCTGAAACCGGCTTAATTGCTTTTAGAATAGTTTGGCCTTTTTTTGTTATACCGTAACCGCCACCTATTTTCTTGATGAACCCTGAGTTAGCGAGATCATGCAATCGTTCCACCGTCTGGTCTGTGTTTAAGCCTACCATTTGAGCAAAGGTTTTCAAGTCAATGCGACTTGTAATCTCGCTCATAACCTTCAGCACTTTCAGTTTTTCCTCGATCAAACGAAGTTCACCTCGGCTACGCCTTTTTATTACCTATTGAACCTTAAATGTGTTGATGCAACCTGAATTAAGGTCTAATAGAGTAAGCAAAAGTTTTTAGAAAAGAGCGCTTAGCGTTAAGTTGAGATGAGCTATTTGCAGAATTCCTATATTATCGTGTTAGTTATGACAAGCAGCAAGGAAGAAGCAGAAAAGATAGTGCAACAGCTTCTCAAAGAGAGACTTATTGCTTGCGCCAACATTGTGGGTCCAGCCTTCTCACTTTTCAGGTGGTCTAGTAATATTGAGAAAGCTGAAGAATACTTAGTTTTAATGAAGTCACGCATAGGTCTATTTGAGAAATTGGAGGAAAACGTTAAGGCTTTGCACAGTTATGAAGTACCAGAGATAATTGCTTTACCAATTGTTCAAGGTTCAAAATCGTACATGGCTTGGTTGGAAAGCTGCCTGAATAAAGCTTGATGCACATTTTTGTTCACAAAAGCCTTAAATAATCCATTGAGGTAGGGTTTAGAACCTTTGAAGGTGTAATAATGAGGGATCGCATTTGGCTCCGAACAATCACAAGAGCTATTTAGTATACACAAACTAACCTACAAGGAATTCCCTTTTTACAAATCACCCATTGAAATCTTCTCCAAACTTCAAAAACGTTATGAAACAGCTTATCTCCTCGAGTCTATCGAAGGACCACAAAAACTAGCACAATATTCGTTCATAGGCTTCGCTCCCAGAGTATGCATTGAAATCAAGAAGGGAGACATAAAAATCAGGAACGAAAAAACAGGAGAAACCACCAGAGAAAAATCAAGTGATCCACTGCTCACAATCGGAAAACTCGTTGAAAGAAACAAAATTCCCAATTGCAATTTCAGATTTGTCGGAGGCGCAGTTGGCTATATTTCTTATGATGTAATTAACTATTGGGAAAAACTACCGCAAAAAACCAAAGATGATCTGAACTTTCCGGATGTCCAACTAGGATTTTTCGATGATGGAATAGTATTTGACCATAGACAAAAGCGTGCATTTTACTACTACTCAAGTGAAAACCGCATAGATGAAGTTGAGACTCTCATTACGAAGTCTATCAACTCAGACGCATTGGATTACGATCAGCCAAAAGTGAATGTCACTAAAGAACGCTTCGAGAAATCCGTAGAGAAAGCTAAAGAATACATAACCTCAGGCGATATATTTCAAGTTGTCCTCTCTAAACGCTACGACTTTCGTTTTAAAGGCGACTTAGTGACGTTTTACCGTTCTCTGCGCGAGATAAATCCATCACCTTACATGTATTTCCTCAAAGCAGGCAACAAAAAGATTATCGGTTCCAGTCCAGAAATGCTGGTTAGAGTTGACAATCGGGTAGTTGAGACTTTTCCTATAGCAGGTACAAGACCTTGCGTAAAAGATCCAAGCGAAAATAAGCGTTTAGCTGAAGAGTTACTTGCAGACCCCAAAGAACGGGCAGAGCACGTGATGTTGGTAGATTTAGCTAGAAACGATGTGGGAAAAATTGCGAAATTCGGAAGCGTGCATGTTCCAGAATTCATGAAAGTTCACCGATATAGCCACGTCCAACATATAGTTTCGCAAGTTGTAGGAGATCTTAGAGAAGACAGAGAATCTTATGACGCTTTAAGAGCAGTTTTTCCAGCAGGCACGGTCTCAGGAGCCCCTAAAGTTCGCGCCATGGAGATTATTGAAGAACTCGAACCTGCTAAAAGAGGTCCTTATGCAGGAGCTGTTGGTTACTTTTCGTATAATGGTAATGTCGATTTTGCCATAACGATTCGAACTTTATTCGCAGATAAAGACGAAGCACACATTCAGGTGGGTGCAGGAATAGTGGCTGATTCAGTTCCTGAACGCGAGTGGTTTGAAACTGACCATAAAGCTGAAGCATTGATTAGGGCTCTCAATAAAGCTGGAGGCAAAACAACTTGACAGTATTAGTTATGGACAACTACGATTCTTTCGTTTACAATCTTGTACAATATATCGGAGAACTCGGAGCAGAGGTTGTAGTCTACAGAAACAACCAAATAAACTTGAAGCAGGTTAAGAAGCTTAAACCAGATAGAATAGTAATTTCTCCTGGTCCAGGAACTCCTGAAGACAAGAAATATTTTGGGGTTTGCACAGCCATATTACAAGAGGTAAGCTGTAAGATTCCGACGCTTGGCGTCTGCCTCGGTCATCAAGGAATAATCCATGCTTTCGGCGGAAAAATAGTCTCAGCAAAAAAGCTAATGCATGGAAAAACCTGCACTATAAAACATGATGGTAGAGGAATTTTCAACGGCGTCCGCAATCCATTCCAAGCAACCCGCTACCACTCACTCGCAGGTGATAAATTCTCGATTCCAAAGTGTCTGAATATAACCGCGGTGGCTATCGATGACGGAGAAATAATGGGCGTTCGGCATGCGAAATACCCCATTGACGGTGTGCAGTTTCACCCTGAATCAATACTATGCGAGGATGGAAAACTACTTGTGAAAAACTTTCTGGAAGGACGATGATAAATGATCAGAGAAGGCGTACAAAAACTCGTTGACAATAAAGACCTCACTCTTGAGGAATCACAAGTAATTATGAGAGAAATAATGTCAGGAAAAGCAATTAGCTCGCAAATAGCCGCTTTTTTAACAGCCCTAAGAATGAAGGGCGAAACAGTTGATGAACTGATAGCTTTTGCTTCTGTTATGCGCGAGCATTGCCGCCGAATTCACCCTCATGTGGAGGGTCGGCTCCTGGACACTTGTGGAACAGGAGGCGACAAAACAAAGACTTTCAACATAAGCACAGCAGCTGCTTTCGTTATTGCAGGAGCTGAAGTTACAATCGCAAAACATGGAAACAGATCAGTGACTAGCAAGAGCGGCAGCGCCGATGTATTGGAGAAACTTGGTTTCAACCTTTCAATGACTCCAGAAAAGGTTCAGAATTCAATTGAAAAGATCGGAGTAGGCTTTATGTTTGCTCCTGCTTTCCACCCTGCTATGAAATACGCTATCAAGCCAAGAAAAGAGATTGGCATCCGTACCGTATTCAACATACTCGGTCCAATGACGAATCCTGCTTCTGCAAACGCACAGTTATTGGGAGTTTACGACCCTACATTAACAGGAACGATGGCACATGTATTAAAGAGGCTTAATTGCGAAGAAGCATTGGTTGTTCATGGATTAGATGGGTTGGATGAAATATCTACATTAGGAAAAACAGCCATTGCATGGTTGAAGGCAGACGAGGTTACAACAATGGAAGTTACCCCAAAAGATTTTGGTGTCAAGCAAGCCCGAATAGAAGACATCAGAGGAACCACACCTGAAGAAAGCGCTGAAATCCTATTCAAGATACTAAACTGCGTTTGCACTGTTGATGACCCGAAAACAGAGATAGTACTTGTTAACAGTGCCTCAGGAATAATGATTGGAGGAAAAGCAGAAGATTTCAATTACGGAATGGCTGCAGCTCATAGATCAATTGAAAGTGGTGCAGCTTACAAAAAACTCAAAGCGTTAATCAAAGCTTCTGGTGGAGACATGTCAAAACTTGAGGAGTTAGAGGTGAAGTATGGCTGATTTTCTTGACACTCTAGCGCAAAGCGCGAAGGCAACTCTTGATAGCGGATATTACGAAAAGTTGAGTGAAGCGCCAACTTTTCAAGCCAGTTTGAAAAGGACAATTCTCGAAGCTGAACATGCCTCTGTCATCAGTGAAATCAAGGCTGCTTCACCGTCTATAGGCACAATCAGAGAAAACTTGGACATATGTGACATAGCAGAAAGTATGGAGAAGGGGGGAGCTGTTGGTATTTCCATATTAACTGAACCAAAACATTTCAAAGGGTCTCTATGTTCACTTGTTGATGCGCGTAGGACAGCAAGGCTGCCTATTCTTATGAAGGATATAATTTTGAGCCCTGTTCAGTTGGAAGCAGCTTTAAAATTAGGCGCTAACGTTGCATTGCTTATTGAAGCTCTTTTTGATAGGGGTTATTGCGAATGTAGCTTAAGTGATATGATAACAATTGCTCACTCCAAAGGTCTTGAAGTCCTATTGGAGACCCACACTGGGGAGGAGTTTCGGGCTGCTGTAAGAACGGAAGCTGAATTGGTGGGTATTAACAATCGTAATTTGGCAACTCTGAAGGTGGATTTAGGAGTGACCAAGAGGATTCTTGAGAGAAACAGTGCAGAAGGCAAGATCGTTGTGAGTGAGAGCGGAGTTATGAAGCCTGCTGACGTGCGTTTTTTGCGAAAATGTGGCGCTCAAGCATTTCTCATAGGGTCAACTGTGATGTCAGCTGAGAACGTTGAAGAGAAAGTTAGGGAGTTTGTATTGGCTTTATGAAAGAAGTAAGGGTAAAAATCTGCGGGATAACTCGAAAGGAAGATTTGTATGCTGCTTCTGAGGCTGGTGCCGATGCGGTTGGATTCGTAGTTGGAGTATCCTCTTCCCCGAGAAACCTGTCGTTAGCTGAAGCTGAAAGGCTGATTAGAAAGGTCCCACCCTTTGTTAAGAGCGTTCTAGTCACCGTTCTGCGAAAAATCGAAGACCTATCAGAATATGAAAAACTGAATCCTGATGTCGTTCAAATCCACGGAGAAAATTTACACATCATAGAGGCTGTTCGGCACAAACTTCCAAACATGATGCTTTTAGGGGCTATCAATGCTCACTCTGCTAGAAATCTAAATATTGTTTCAAAGGCGGCAAAGATGTTTGACGGAGTCCTCCTCGATTCCTTTGTCGAAGGATTGTATGGGGGAACAGGCACCATTCATGACTGGGACTTGAGCAAACGCGTTAGGCAACTCATTCATCCAAAACCGTTGATTCTGGCTGGAGGACTGACTTCTGATAATGTTGCTGAGGCTGTGCGGATTGTTAACCCCTATGGGGTGGACGTGTCCACCGGTGTTGAGCAGCAACTTGGAATTAAGAGTTATAAAAAAATTGTTGAATTCATCAAAAAAGCAAAGGAAGTTAAAAAATGAAAAAACTAGGCAGTTATCCGATTGATGGAAAATTTGGAAAATTTGGAGGTCGTTTTGTTCCAGAGGTGTTAATGTCAGCAGTTAGCGAGTTAGAGGAAGCCTATTTACAGACTAAGTGTGATCCGCTCTTCAACAAGGAATTAGAATATTACCTTTCAGAGTATGCTGGAAGGCCTACGCCGCTTTATTTTGCGAAGAACTTAACAGCAAAGACTGGTGGAGCAAAAATCTACTTGAAACGGGAAGATCTTGCACATGGAGGTGCACATAAGATTAACAATACGCTTGGGCAAGCGTTGCTGGCTAAGAAGATGGGAAAGAAGCGTGTGATTGCTGAGACTGGGGCAGGTCAGCACGGCGTTGCCACGGCTATTGCCTGTGCTGCTTTAGGTTTGAAGGCTGAAGTGTACATGGGCTCTGAGGACATGAGACGGCAAAGACTCAATGTGTTCAGGATGAAACTCTTAGGAGCGGAGGTTCACCCTGTTGAATCTGGCTCCAAAACATTAAAGGACTCCATAAACGAGGCGTTTAGAGACTGGGTTTCAAATATCGAGAGTACCTATTATTTGATAGGCTCAGTTGTGGGACCCCATCCCTATCCCATGATTGTCCGCGATTTCCAAAGCGTGATAGGCAACGAGCTTAAAGAACAGTTTTTGCAGAAAGAAAAGAATTTTCCCGATGCACTTATTGCCTGTGTCGGTGGAGGAAGCAATGCAATAGGCACATTTTATCCGTTTGAAGATCACCAAGAAGTGCAACTTTATGGAGTTGAGGCAGCAGGGGAAGGAATTGAATCCAACAAGCATGCAGCGGCTCTGGGTGCAGGATCAGAAGGCGTCTTCCACGGTATGTTATCTTATGTTCTACAAGATACTGAAGGGCAGATATTGACAACTCACAGCATTTCTGCTGGGTTGGATTATCCTGGTGTTGGACCTGAGCATTCTTTTCTGAAGATTCTGCGGAGAGCTAAGTATTTTTCAGTTACTGACGAGGAAACTGTGGATGCTTTTTGTGTGCTGTCAAAGGAAGAAGGCATAATCCCAGCTTTGGAGTCGTCGCATGCAATAGCTTTTGCATTGAAGTTAGCTAGGAAAATGAAACGGGAGGAAACAATTGTTGTTACGTTATCTGGCCGGGGAGACAAGGATGTTGAAGTTGTGGCTGATTTCATGGGAGTGAAAATATGAGCGCTATAGCAAAGGTTTTCCAGAAACTGAAGATACAAGGTGATGGAGTGCTTGTAGGATATATAACCGGAGGAGATCCAAAACCCGAATTTACAGCTAGGATTGCTGGAGCTTTGGTCAAGGGAGGGGTGGACATCATTGAGGTGGGCATTCCGTTTTCTGACCCGATAGCCGATGGGCCAACGATTCAAGCTGCCAGCGTACGCGCATTGAAAGAGGGAACTACTCCACAAATGGTTTTAGGCATAGTAAAAGAAATTAAGAAGAAGTGGGGCGTCCCGGTTGCTATTCTAACATACTTTAATCCTATTTTCCGTATGGGCGTAGAGCGGTTTTTCAGGTTGGCGAAAAGCTGCGGGGTTGATGGAGTTGTAGTTCCAGATCTTCCAGTGGAAGAGTCAAAAACATATCAGGAAACCGCGAAAAGTTGTAGGGTAGATACTGTTTTTCTTGCAGCACCCTCGACTTCAAACGAGCGCTTGCTCAAGATCGTAGGGTGCACTTCGGGATTTCTTTATGTTGTTTCTCATTTTGGGGTTACTGGAGCACGCGAGTCTTTGGAGGATTCTACTGTACAGTTGATACATCGTTTTATCCATTTCACTTCTGGAAGGATTCCGGTGGCTGTAGGCTTCGGAGTTTCAAAACCTGAACATGCAAAGAGAATCATTGATGCTGGGGCTGAAGGGGTTATCGTGGGAAGCGCTTTTGTCAACATCATCCAAAGATATCAAAGCAACATTGGAAAGATGCTGGAGGAATTAGAGGTGCTAGCTACTGAGCTCAAAGAAGCGATAAAAAGGAAGAACTAAAAAAGAATAGAAAAAGGGTGTGTTTGGTAGAATTAGGTTTTTCTTCTAGCTACAAATACTGCAATACCCGCGCCGACTACGACGAAAATTACGATTATTATGATTATTCCCCCTACAGGTTGGTCAGTCAATCCTGAAGGCGTGGATTCAGTGGAGATATAGGCTGTGAGCGTTGGATCATGTTCAATTCTATAGCCGCTATATTCTGGATATGCGATTGTGTAAAAATAGTTGGCTCGGCTCATGTTTGTGATTGTCGAAGCGGCTTTGACGGCAAGTGCAGGATACATGTGTACAACGACTGCCGGTAGGAACCTCATTAAGCCAATATGGTACTTGAATAGACCACCGTTACCTGCATAGCCAGTTATCTTGGCAGTTCTAGCATTTGACTCGTAAGTATCAAATGTGGTTTCGGTTGGGTCAGCCGTGAAGTTGTATAAGTTGTAGGCTTTTTTGCTGCTGAAATCCGCGTTGAAGATTTTTTCTCCATCATCCGCGTAAGTATCGATTGAAGTGTCAGTGACTTCGGCTTCCTCATCTGATACGGATTGTCCTGATTGTGTCTGACTGTATGTTTCGTGATCAGCCATAACAGACGTTTGGAAGTTTATGATACTCATTTTTAAACCGTTTTTTTGAATGTAGTCATGAATGGTTTCGTTGCTAATTTTTCTGCCTAACATGCCATAGTTACCTGTGCTGTTGTAGTAAACCCAGAGAGCTGGGATTATGCCGACAAATAGATGACGCATTCTTCCGATTATGTGATTTTCTTGAAGCATTGCAGTGCCAGCGACCGGGTCGATAGTAAGTTTATACGTGAATGATAGTTCATCGTAGACTGTTAATCCTACTGGCCAGCTGTTTTGGAAGCGGGGATTATTGGGTTCTATCCATGTTCTCCACCAGAGCGCAGTTAGATTGGTGTATTTCATGCCCCACTCCCATTCAAGCTTGTCTTCCGAATGTGTAAGGGGGATGATTTCGGTTTTGCTATTGAGCACTGGTAACGTTTTGCCTAGGTTGCTCAGATCAAAGCCCAGACTAAACGAGGCAAAAAGTACATCATTTCTATCGGGTGAGTCGGGGTGAAGCGAACTTGAGGTTTCGTTAAATGCCATAAGCATCAGGAAAGTATTCGCTAGAATGACGTCGCGGTTGTTTTGGTTGGTTTTGTAATGCATGATGAAGGATTGCATTGGGATCCTAAGGTAGGTTGATTCATCTGTGGTTATGTCTTCAAGTCCTGCGTAGAGCAGCTTTAAACCGCTAGTATTGACGTAGGTCATGTACATATTAGCGTGCCACTTTTCGAAGTTATCTGGTTCTGGAATGCCATGAAGGGTAGCATAGGCACGAACGTAGTCGCAGAAGTCAACTGTTTTTGCAAAACTTTCTTGCTCAAAATCTGTTCTGTCAAGAGTGTCAGCTTTTACTATTGGTGCAACTATGCTTAGCATGATTACGCTGATAATCATAATTCCAAGAGTTTTCTCGGTTTTCATTTTGGATTCCTTAGTTTTGTTGCTGCCCTTATAAAGGGCATATCGTATATATAAAGAGTTATGAATTCAGAATACAAACGCAGCTTTTAGCAACCGCTTATGATCATGCTAGTTCCAAGGGCAAATCCATATAAGGGCTAACTCAAGTTAGAGAGATTGTTTTTCTCCAGTAAAATTATATTGAAAAAACAGAAAAACGAGCAAAAACGCGTTAGACGTTGAGCGGCAAAAAACTCTTCTTAGAAAAGTTTTAAAGTTTTGTATCAGCTGTATTTCTTGGCGGTGGGCCTTAGGCGGGGGGGTAGGGGTCCCTTGCACCGTAAACCCTCTACATGACGGGCTAACAGCTGAGGCTGAGGCGTCAAAGGCCGTTTGGACCTTCCTTTCCGAAACATTGACTATCCGTCCCTTGAGGTTGGCGGTCAATGAGGAGCTTCCGTAGGGAAGCTAATTTCATAGTTCACCAGGCGAACCTGGCCAGGCTCGGGAGAGAGCAACCTAAGTCTGGACGTTCAGCGCTCAAGGGGTCGCGGGTAAGAGCGTAGGATTTGAGGGTTCCATGCGGAGTCTATACGTCAAACCACAGTGGCCCACCGCTATTACACAACAAGCAAGGCCATGTTGAAATCCGCCGAACCAGATTTCCTCCATTGTGAGAATAGCCAGATTTATTTCTTGAAGGTTTATGCTGTTTCTCGTTTATTGACGAAAATACTCTGAGTTGGGTAAGGCATTTCAATTTTTTCTTTCTCAAATTCTTCCAAGATTCCGAAGTTTATTTTCTGTTGTATATCTAGGTACTTAGTATAATTTCCCGTCGTAACATAATACACTACATTGAAGTCAAAGCTGAATGCACCGAATTGTCTAAAATGAACTGTGTCTATCCGGGTCATTTTTATTTTGTTTATAACATCGGTTATGATTTCTGGAATTCTCTTGAGTTTTTCAACAGGTGTGTCACAACTCACCTGAACCGTGAACGTGATTCTTCTTTTTTTCAGTTTTTTGAAGTTCCTTACAGATGCCGTAGTTAGTTTTTGGTTTGACATCACTAGCTCTTCCCCTTGCAAAAGCTGAATTCTTGTGGACCTTATACCTATCTTTTTAACAGTTCCAGAATAATCACCTACAACTATGAAATCTCCAATCTCAAAAGGGCGGTCGAAATAGATAGTCAAGGCGCTGAAAGCGTCGCTTAGAATATTCTGCAAAGCTAATGCTATAGCTATGCCGCCTACTCCAAGACCCACAAGGATGCCTGATAGATCTTGTTCGAAAACTCCTAGAATAATGACCAAAGCAAAACCGAAAACGACAACCTGCAAAACTCTTTTGAGAACGAATAGCAGGTGGTTGCTTACGTTTCTTCCCTGTTTTAAACTGTCTTGAGCGTACCAGCTTATCAAAACATTAGTTATTCGGGTTATTATGAAGGCTACGACTAGAATTTGGGCAACTGTAAATGCTTTAGCTAATTCTTGGGCATAAGCTTGAAGAGAGGCTATACCCACCAAGCCGTAATACAAGCCAAATAAAATTGCGAGAAGAAATATTGGTGCTCTTATATTTCGCAGTATTTCATCATCCAAGTTTGTCTCGGTTTTTTTAGCCCATCTTACTATATACATCTTGAAAATTGAGTGCCCTATCCAAGCTATAACCAATGCTAATGAGAATATTATGGAGAAAGCAATTATTTCACTCATGGTTTGACTTAAACCAATGTATTGCTGTAGCAGTTCTGAGAGAGTAAGAATTATGCTGAGCATGAGGGTGTCACTTTTAGCTTCCATAGCTCTTCTTTGTAGTTACTTATTAACCTAGCTTATCCTTTTGTTTTAAAATCATCGAGCCATCCTGCTTTCTCGTCTATTTGGAGTTTAAATATCATACCTAGGTTTTTCCTGTCTTTTGCTTGATGATATTTAAAGTACATTTCTTTGTTCATAATACCGAGTATCTCTATTTTGCCAGTTTTATGTGACATCATATATTTGAAGCGTTTACTATGTCCGTTGCAGTTTTCCTTGGCTTTCTCTACAATTCTAATTCCTTCGTTTATCGGAACTTGGAAATGGCTTTTAACTCTCTTTACTGGGCGGCATTGAAAAATATAGTATGGTGTAACGCCGATGCTTACCAACCCATTCATCAGAGTTGCTAGCGTCTCAGGATTATCGTTTACTCCCTTAAGCAGAACTGTTTGATTGCTCAGCAAGACTCCTGCGTTTATGAGCTTGTTTACCGCATTAATTGACTGGGGCGTTATTTCTCGCGGATGATTGAACTGAGTTACAACATATAGGCGCCTATCTATTAGCGAGTATTTCTTAAAAATAGAAAGGAGTTCTGGGTCGTTTAGTCTGCTTGGAAGAGTGACTATAGTTCTGCTGCCAAATCTTATGTAGCTCAGATGGGGTATTTTGTTTAATATTTTTAAGAATTTTTCAATAACTTCATTTGGAAGAACAAGAGGGTCTCCACCACTAATTAGGACATTGTTTATTTCTTCATGATTTGCAATGTACTCTGCAGCATCTTCAAAACGTTGAACAATCTCTTCAGTGGGTAACCCAATAAGGCGTTTTCTGAAGCAGTGCCTGCAATATGATGCACATCTGTTTGTGGCCAATATCAATGCTGTTTCAGCGTACTTATGCTGGAGTCCTGGCATTTTTGTGTTTTCAGCCTCGCCGCTTGTATCATAAAACCCAGAAAGATTTAATTCTTCAAGAGATGGTAAAGCCATCTTTCTTATCGGGTCATCCTGCTCTTTCCAATTTATAAGAGAGAAATAGTATGGTGTAATACGCATAGGATGAATTTGCACTATTTGTTTTAGCTTTTCAGTTTCTTTTGGCGACAAACTCAGCTTTTGCACAATCTTTTCTATAGAATCGATGGATTTTTCTAACTTTTTGTGTTTTGACATTTTCCTTAACTTCTTTTTTGGGAGTTAGTAACCTAAAACCAGAATAATTGACTAAAATTTAATCAAGCACTCTTTGCTGGTGAGTATTATTGAACGATGCTTCATTTAAAAGAGTTGCGACGAAAAATTAAAAAAAACCGCTTAATCCTTCTTCATTACTTTTTCTTTTAAATAGGATTTATTAATAGAGAATTATTTTCTCAGAACAATTTGGAAATAGGTTTCTCGTTGATTAACAATTTCAATAAACAAATATTGATGTTCCTCGGAAAATCAGGTACTTGAAGTTAGGGTCATGTAAAAATAATGTTGTTACCGCAAATTTAGACTGGAGGTGGAGGTCTTGTGCCCAAAACAATATCTATATCAATCGTTGAACTGCCTCTCACAGCGGTAATAACGATGCTGTGACCGGGTAGAGTTTTCTCTTCAAGGTAGCTTGCTAGGTCATCATTGTTTCTTATTGGTGTATCATTCATTGCAATTATAATATCATCAGCGTTTAGTCTGCCGTCTGAGGGCCCCCCAGCTGTGACCGTGAAGATTCTCCATCCGTATGTAACGCTTGAGCCTATCTCTTGTGCTATATCGTAGTTCATATCTTGTCCTCCGACGCCCAGGTAAGAATGCCCATCGTAGGTTCCAGTGTCTATTAAGGCGGATATTTCTCTGAGAATCGAGTTTGATGGAACAGCAAAACCCAAACCCTGAGATTCAGAGACTATCGCGGTTGTAACACCCACGACTTCCCCAACTGCATTAAGCAATGGACCACCAGAATTTCCAGGATTAATGGGCGTACTAGTCTGAATGATGTTGGCTATGGAGTAGCCACCGGCAAAATCTTCTTCCATGATGCTTCTACCCAGAGCGCTCACCACACCAGTGGTTAATGAACCAACTAATCCGTATGGATTTCCTATGGCAATAACTGGTTCGCCAACGCGCAAGGTGGAGGAGCTAACCACATCCATAGGTTTAAACTCATGGCTTGGAGCATCAACAGAAACAATTGCCAAATCAACATATGGGTCTGTTCCCAGTGTTGTAGCTGAGTATCCGTTCCCGTTTGAGAAAGTCACACTTAACTCTGAAGTTTCATGTACAACGTGGTAATTTGTTATTACAACCATTCTGCTTGAGGACTCATATACGAAACCTGAGCCTTGGACGACTCCTTCGCTGGTTGTTCCTTGAACTAAAACAACTGATTCTCGAGCGTTCTCATAGATATCTGCCAGTGCGGATGAGTTCTGGTAAATGGTAATGTTTTGATAAGTGGCGTTTTGAATGAAGCTGAGATTTGAGAGCTGACTCTGCAGAGCATCAACGTCATCGCGCATTTCTGTAATTTCTTGAAAGGTGATGTAAAAAGTGACTATTGCACCAATGAGCAATCCTGCTGCGAACAGGAGGGCAAAAAAGCTAGTTGAAGCTTTACTGCTAGTGATAATTTTCTTCATTTTGTTAGCCTCTAAACTGGAATGGCGGCTTTAGAAAATTAAAGGTTGCTATCTTCTATCGATGATATCTAATGCTTCGGGGCCTGTTCCTACTAAAACAACTGGGATACCAGTTCTTTTTTCTACTTCTCTAATGAATTTTTTAGCGTTTTCAGGGAGATCTTTGAATGTTCTAATGCTTCTACATTCGGGGAATACACAGTCGATTTTTGTCAACGCAGCTTCGGTTGCCCCGTTTATTTTTGCGTTTCTTCGAGCCAAATCGTAATCAAACGGGGCGGAGCGTCTATTTCGTCCTGTTCCAGCTGCTTTTTCGAACCAACCTTTTCTTTTGGCTTCTTTAATTGTGATTTCTCCAGGTAGAGGTCCAGCACCGACACGTGTTATGAAGGCTTTGTATACTATCAGCACATCGTCAACTCTTGTGGGACCTACTCCTGCTTCAGAGCATATAGCTGCGGCACCAGTATCCCTAGACGTTACATAAGGATATGTTCCATGGAATAGTGAAAGCATGAAACCTTGTGTACCTTCTAGTAAAACCTTTTTGCCTGCGTCAATTCCGTCGTTAATTTCTGTTGCTACGTTAGTAAGGAAAGGCTTCAACTCGGGAATATCTTTGGCAAGTTTCGCGGTTCTTCTTGCGCGTTCTTCAACGGCAGGTCCAACACCCCAACCTGTGGTGCCAATGCCCTTGTTAAAAGCACTTTGTTTATCCTGATTGGAATGTTTCTCCTCAATGATTGAAGCCATTTTGTCAATTCCTATCCGTTGATTGTCAACTTTTGTTAACTCGATCTCCCTAAAGAGCTGAGCAACATGAACGTTTGCTCCAGCAGCAATCAGCAAACGACACTTCTTGTGAATAAATGAGGCGGGAACCATGTGCAATGCATACCTGTTTCCGTCTAGCCAAACCGTGTGAGCAGCGTTAACTGAGCCTGTTCTCACACAAAAATCAAGTTTGTCATTCAGAGCAAGATAAGATATTATTTTTCCTTTGCCCTCGTCACCCCAGAAGGCGCCCACAATAACCTTGCATGGCATTCCAATTGACCTCAGAAAGGGTTCTGCCCAAGAGCTATTTAATCTTGTTGACGTTTTTATGCCAATTACATTGCGCAAAAGTTAAGCGGTCAAATTCCTGGCATAACTAATGAATTAAGCATTGTCCTGCCAAAACAAAAAGATAGAAAAACAAACATACCATATATTGGTTGAGTCTTCGGTGACTATTTGTGACGTTGGACCATTTCACTTACCCTAAAGAGATTATAATTGACAGTGCTGGATGGAGCGATTTGCTCTTAGGCGTGGTAATTGGTGCGATCAAGCCTCCTGATCCGCGTTATATGGAGCGCAGGATTCCTACTTCTTCTTTTCAGCCACCAAACTTCAAGAAAAAGAAATATTTGGATGATTCAGTGAAGATCGCTGAGGAAATAATCAAAGTCACTCAACCGGACAGAGAAACTCATTTCAAAGTCAACTCAGGATATGTTCTCTCCAGCTTGCGCAGGTACTTGCAAAACCGCGGATACCGAGTTGAAAAGGTTGATAACACGGGTGATCTTCAAGGAATGGTTGAAAGAGGCTACATAAGATGGTGTGTGGAAGCAGGTGTACCTGCAGAACTGCTTAAGACAAAGAGGCGTTTCTGGAAGTTCCTCGAGTGGGTTGCTGAAATACCTAATCTGAGAGAAGGCTTAGTTAAGACCGGATGGGCAAGCTGGGAAAGAAAATGGCGGGATGAAATTTTCAAGAAATCCCAGGACTTGCAGCGGTAAATGATTCTGATTACCATTTTTACAGACTTTTCTTGGAAAGGATTAATTTTAATACCTTCGTAGAAGGTGTCCTTCGCGATCTATTTCGCCTTTGCGGATTCTGGTGGTTGAGATTGGTTTATAATTTTCCGCAGGCACCATGCTTATTGTAATGATTTCTAGAGGCGGTAGTTGCGTTTCACTTCGTTTTTGGTTAATTTTCAGAGCAGTTTTTTCAGTTTCTTCGCTAACAACCAAGGCTTCTATGCATTTGTCTGTTAAAGTGTTGCCATAGGGATCGTTCAAAGGAATAATTTCCGTTTTTCCATTTAACCTTGATTTCTTAATGAAGTCTTGCAACTCTTTTAATCTTATTTCATAAGATGCTGTCATATGGGGTTTGCCCATTTTCTTAACGAATTCGTCAGTGCATAGTCCAATTAGTACGATTTCGCCTATCTCGAAGGCTTTTGCAAGAATACGCCTGTGTCCTTTATGCAGTTCGTCGAATGTTCCGCCAACTGCTACTTTTCTATATTTTTTCATCTCTTACCAGCCTGGCGCCTTGAAAGTCAATCTTTGCCGTAAAGATTCTCTTGGGGGGCAAAACCTTCTTAAAAGCTTCGGTTATCTGTTCCACGTTTTCCTCAAGGACAAGCGCGTGGATCGCTTCACCCACCATGTTCTGCGCTACGCCAACCGCTCCAGCCTTCTTAGCCAACTTCACTAGGTGCCTAATCCGTGATGTCATGAACCCAGCTTTGTCCGCGAAATCCAAACAAGACTCCATAAAATTCTCTATAGAAGGCTCGGTCAGAATCGAGTCTAGAGTCTTTCTTCCCCAACGGTTAACCTCGTGTCGTTTTTCAGCTGAAGCCAACACTTGCTTTGTGGGTGTGGTACCGAAAACTCCCGCTACTATCATGTAATTATCGCTTAGTGGTATCCTGTCGATGACTCCGACTTCCGGCGCGCCTGGCTCAATTACGAGTACACAACCTCCAATCATCAATGGACCAACAGTTCCTAAACCAGT
>Ga0209536_100003074_pt1 | contig 26976 bp, 17 predicted proteins | sample DeeMarSeWOR28_12_FD_187461 | JGI IMG/M metagenome (GOLD analysis project Ga0209536, IMG submission 187461) | Marine sediment microbial communities from White Oak River estuary, North Carolina - WOR-2-8_12 (SPAdes) (version 2) | ecosystem: Environmental > Aquatic > Marine > Intertidal zone >... | reverse complement strand
TCGGGGTCTATTTAGGGACAATTGGATTATTTTCAGCAGGTGTGCTGCTCTTTTTCAGGTATATACCCATGATTGCCATCCATGAGGTAAAAGGGGTATTGAACATAGGAAGCAAGAAAGAAGATTAATTGTGTTACATTATGGCAAGAGCCTTTAAAATAGGAATCTTTGATACGGAGGAAAAATTCCTGTCCTCCTTGAAATATATGAAGGATCATGGATTTACAATCTATGAAGTATTTACACCTTATCCTCTTCATGAAGTTTTTCACCTGATGAAGAGGAAATCAAAGTTAGTATTAATGCCGTATCAGATTTAATTTTATATCCTGTGGTGACCATGGAGGACGAAAATCATACATATGTACACTTCAGGTTACCCCTCAAGCCAGGATTGAACACTTTTAATATATTGCCGGGCGGACAGAAGCTGGAACTTACATATAAGCCCTTGAAGGGGCTAATTCCTTTAAATCTGAAAGAATTTTATCTGAATCGTCAATTAAACCCAATAAAGAAGCCAAAAACATATCTCCAGAGATTCCTGAGTTTCTTGCGTCAATATATAAATTTTTCATTTCATTTCTTCTCATATATATAAAAAAAGGTAAATTTATACCTAATATTATAAATAAATTAACAATACTAAAAATAATAAATCGTAATTATATTATAATAAATTGTAAGCAATTTCAAATTAATAATAATAAATTTAAGAATAAATATTTACTAAATAATTATGAGTGAACTTCAAACTTTAAAATGCTATTTGAATCAGCTACCCGCAACCATTATTAAACTCTTAGGGATTGAACCTCCTTCCAATACAATTCCAGAACCTGTTCAATCGATTGTAGATATGTATCAAGGTATTGAGAGAATTTCTGTAAACGCTATTGATAACTTTGGGTTATTCGAACTTACATATCATAAACCTCAATTTATGATCACTAATTCTCAAGCAATGCTACTCCTCTCGACTAAGAATCCTTATACATTAGGGGTTTTACACCAGATTATGTATGGTGGATTTGATTTTGAACCTAACGGATTTCACCTACTTAAATATTTGAATGAGCACGGAAAAAAATCTTGTTTTGTTGGGCGAAAAAAAGATTTAGTAAGATATGATGGAGGAACTCATTCCGTTCCAAAGGAGACGGATATGGCTACTTGGGTGGAATCTGCGAAGGTTATCAATAATTTTGAGTTTTCTTGGATGCATTATTTGGATTTTGAAAATTTATACAAACAACAACAAGCACTTAAACAGAGAACCCCTGAAGATTTAATTGAAAAATTAATATTGCGGACGGATAAATGGATATTGGGTAATTATAAGCAACTTAGAAATAATTCTTTGATGATAATATTAGGAGATCACGGAAGAGTGAAATTAAATTTAGAGTACTCTGGTAAAATAGCCCAGTGGAGGGAAGCAAGCGTACCAATTGCTATCTTAATTAAAAAATAATTTTTTATAATCTTTTTAAAGAAATTTAAGATGTTTAAAATGGAGGAATATAAACGATTTACTGTCTCTCTTCCAAAAGATTTATACGATAAATTTGAGGCATTTAGGAATAAATTGGGTATTTCAAGATCAGATAGCATAAGAAAAGCGATGCATGCTTTAATGATTGACGAAGAGAATCTTACTATCGCTTCAGGAAATGTTGTGGGGTGCATACCTATTATTATGTTGCACGAACATTTTACAGGAGGTCATCAAAAAGGCCATTCACATGAACATACGCATGAAATTAATCATGACGATGGACATCACGATCATGAATACAATTCAGGACCTATTTATGCTTCTGTTCATCAAACAGATGAAATTCGAAAAAATGATATTCAACACCACTTCTATGATGTGATTACATCAACTTTGCATGTACACTTAGAATTTGATAAATGTTTGGAAATTATTGCTGTTTCAGGACCTTATAATCGAGTTAAAAAGCTTAAAGAAACACTACAAAAGTTGAAAAGTGTAATCTCGATTGATTTTTTCATAATTGATAAAGAATTTACATCAAAACTGGACGAATAAATCCAAACTCCAAATCTTATTTTGAAAGGAAGAGAAAAGAATAAAAAATTTCTTTCAACGATAAAAAGAATAAGGATATTTATGAAGAATTTTTTATTCTATTAGGTCGTAATTATTGTGTGTGTTAGATCTAAAGAATTATTTCTAAATTTTAAAGTAATATACAGTGAAAAATTATTAATTTTCTTGTTTTTAGTAAAAAAAAATAGGTTGGAAAATTATTAAAATAAACCTTAATTTCAGTTGAGTAAAATCTTAACACTTGAAGGTTTACTCTAAAGATCTTTTTCTTGGACAGTCTTCCGTCCATTTGCTTTAGCACGACCAATTGCTTTATCGAGAATACCAATCATTGCGCTATTAAGCGCAGGTCCATCGATTACATCACCACTAGTGTTACAACCTTTTGATTTAATGTAATCTCGAACCTTGGATTTTACGAATAAAACATCTGCTGTTGCTGCTGCTTTTTTTGCCATTTTTTATTCCTCCTTTTATTGTTTAAATAAGTTTTAAAAATATAGTTATGTTTAAAGTATATTACCAATAGCTTCTATTTAAATCTAGTTGAAAAAACATCATAGAAGGTTAATATTATGGGTCTACTCACCATCTAAAATAGGAGGGTAAAGCTCCAAAATTTTGAGGATCAACGGGCAATCTTTAGAATTTGGGTACATCGGGGCTTAACTAAGCAACTTAAATATTAAATTTTAAAACAACGACATTTTCTGAGTTTTACAAGATTTTTAACCGTTCTAAACGCGGTATATAATTTTCGAATTCAAATCGAAAAAATTTGAGCATCTATCTATTTTTTAAATCTAAAAAATGAAAATTTTAACAGTATGGAAATACAAATCATTATTGAAAAACAACATTAAAAATCATAGATATGAGCTTAAATAGAGAAGTAATAACAAGAGCACCTGTAAGAATTTGTGATATTGGAGGATGGACTGATACATGGTTTTATCCTGAAGGTGCAATTTTTAATTTTTGCATTGATCTCTATAGTTATATAAGAATTATTGAGAATGGAAAGAAAATTGTAAGAATTTTTGCTCAAAATCTTGGAAAACGTGCTGAAATTCTCAACTTTAAAGAGATTAAATTTAATGGTAATCTGGATCTATTAAAGGCAGCAGTTAAAAGAATGCAGATTGAAGTCGGATTAGATATCTATGTGAGAGCAGAAGCCCCACCTGGTTGCGGAACTGGTACAAGTGCGAGCGTAGCTGTTTCTTTAATTTCTGCATTAGCAACCTATAAGGGTTTACATTTAAACCAAAACGAGATTGCTAAATTGGCCCACAAACTTGAAGTTGAGGATTTAGGATTGGAAAGTGGTGTGCAAGATCAATATGCAGCAGCCTTTGGTGGAATAAACTTTATGGAAATTACTTATCCTAATGTAAAAATCGCCAGAATTTCTCTTGATGAAAGAAGAATCTTCGAGTTAGAAAGTCAATTTATCTTAGTTTATCTAAGTTCAAGAAGTTCAAGTAAAATGCATAACGCTGTTATAGAAAATTATAAGAAGGGAGATCTTAACACTCTAAATTCGTTTGATATCATGAAAGAATGCGCTTATGATATGAAAAAGGCGATCAACTCAGATATAATATCTATAGGTAATATTATGAATAGAAACTGGGACGCACAAAAAAATCTCCATCCATTAATGGTTAACCCCTTAATAAAACAAGCAGAAAAGATCGCAAAAAGTAATGGTGCAATAGGTTTTAAATGCAATGGTGCTGGAGGAGGAGGCACAGCAATTATTCTTTCTGGAAGGGGTCATGAATTTCAAATTAGAAAGCAATTGGGTGAGAAAGGGTTTAAAATTATTCCTTTTAAATTATGCTTTAGGGGAGTTTCAAGTTTTATATATTGAGCTATTGAAGATACACTTTTTGATTCGGAATTTAAACAATTCTGTGTGCTTCTTAAACGCTAATTAGAAAAGATTGAAAAGTTTGAGCTTTTTATAGTTTGAATTAAATAGAATAATATGGGAATTCCCGATCATTCAGCCTTAGTCTCGAAGATTAAAAGAGCTCCTGAAAAGTTGAACATACACAATCTTTTCATCTTTAATAAATCAGGAATATGTATTTATGGGTTAAATCTTACAAATCTTTACCCAATCGAGCAAGAACAACTTATTTCTTCTTATTTTACAGCATTAATGTCTTTTACTAGGGAGCTTATTGGAGACAAAATCAAAACTGTTGAAATGGGAGGCGGTATTAAATTAGTAGTATTTGAAAAAAGAACATTATATTATAGCCTTCTTTGTAGTACAATCGAAAATTTGGAGCTTTTAGAAGCGATCGTCTCTAATATTAACTCTACATTCCTTGCTTATGCGAATAAAAACAAAATTAAAACGGATTTAGAATATGTTTATGACGAACAACTCAATTATATTATAGAAGATCTCATTAGAGAACCTTTTTCAAACGAATTTGACTTAAAAAAAGAAAGTATTATTACTGAATTTCTAAAAGATTTCCAAAAATCTAGCGATCTTAATGGAGTTATTCTTTTAACTAATCGAGGTAAAGTTATATTTACTTCTTTTAGTGACTCAAGCTTAAAAAGATTTTTACAAGAAGTTGAATTTAGAGTAAAAATTTCCAATAATTCAATTCTCAAGTTATTTTATACTTCTAAAAACAATGAGTTAATTTTTTCTGAAAATATATTGGATATTTACATCCTTATTCTCATCTTTGATACTAGAATTAGATTTGGAATGGCTGAGTTTTATTTACAGAAAGCAGTTAACAAAATAACTGACACTCTCAAAAAAGAATAGCGCAGAAAAAGATGATTTTTGCTATTTCTCTTCCCTTTTTACGATTTAAGATCGATTTTAGATTACTTATTCTTTATTATTTATAAAATGCAACTTAAAATATTTTTTTACATAAATTATCATAAACCAAAACATGTGAAAATTATCATGACAAAATCAGAAGATGGTTTAAAATCAGCCTTTGCTGGCGAATCTCAAGCTAATAGAAAATATTTAGCTTTTGCTAAAAAAGCAGAGCAAGAGGGTTTACCTGGTGTGGCAAAATTATTTCAGGCTGCTGCTGCTGCTGAAACTGTGCATGCACATAATCATTTACGCGTTCTAGGCGGAATTAAAACAACTGCAGAAAATCTTAAAGAAGCTATTGGAGGGGAATTTTATGAATTTACTACTATGTACCCCGAATTCATTGATAACGCAAAAACAGAAGGAAATTCAAATGCTGAAAGAACTTTTAAATATGCAAACGATGTAGAAAAAATACATCATGAGCTTTACAAGAAAGCTTTAGAATTAGTTGAAAACGGTAAAGATTTAGAAGTTCAAGAGATGTATGTGTGTTCTGTATGTGGTTATACGCATGAAGGAGAACCTCCAGAAACATGTCCCGTTTGTAAATCTCCAAAAAAAGTATTTAACAAAATTGAATAAACATTTATCAACTTTTTTTCTTTTTTTTCTAAATAATCCATGGTTTATAACCATCTTGGACATTTTTAAAGTAATTATTAATCGAGAAATCTAATTCTTTTTCAGCTCTTCTTAACGCACCCATATTAGCTCCATTGAAATAATACGCTAATAAAACATTAGCTGTATTTCGATCTCCCAAGGAAAATAAAGTTTGTAATCTCCCGTTATTCACAATTTTTTTTGGATCTTTAAATTTAATTTTAACTGAAGAAATCTTTTTTAACTCTCGTTCTAAAGTTGCAAATTTCAATCTTAAATCATTGATATTTTCTGTTAAATAAAAATAACATTGATTCTCATATGGAGTATTTAACTTCGGGATAAAAGGATTGATGTTCACTCTTAGTTCATTCTCTTTGAATCCAATTTCCTCAATTAATTGGAAAAATTTTACAATTTCTTCAATGTCCTTGTCAGTTTCGTTGGGTAAACCGATAAGAAAGTAAAATTTCACATTTTTTATTTTAGATTTTTTTATTAGTCCCAAAACTTCTAAAATTTTATCGTTAGTAATTTTTTTTCCCAGCTCAAATCTTAACGATTCTGTTCCAGTCTCAGGTGCGATCGTTATTGTCTTCACATGATTTCTTTCAAGAAGCTGAATAATTTTAGGTGTGATATGTTCGACTCTTATAGAAGGGATACTTAACATTTTTCCTGTGTCCAAAATATATTCACAGATTTCGGAAAATTTAGGATGTGAAGATACGCACGAACCTATAAGACTAACCTTCTCGAAATCAGAGTAATTTAAACCCGTTTCAATTGCTTTAATTATCTCGTCATAGCTCTTGTTTCGAAACGGATAATTGTGAAAAGAAGATATACAAAACTTACACTGAAAAGGACAGCCTCTATTAACCTCAATAAAATAATTTGCTTCAAAAATCTTTTTTTCATTTTCTCTTTTAGAAAGTAATTGATAGGTAGGTGCAGGTGACTTATTTAAATCCCGTAGAAACACGCGTTTTGTTTCATTATTAAGAACTGGTACAAATATTCCTTCAATTTCTGTAATTTTGCTAATAAAGGTTTCGAAACTATAATTTTTTGATTTATATTCTAAATATAAACTTAAAAAAGCATTTAAATTCGGTTCTGCATCCCCAATAAAGAAAAGATCAAAAATACTACTTAACGGTAAAGGATTAGAAGTTATAGCGGGACCACCACCAATTATTAAAGGATAATCATACTCTTCTTGAGTAAATTCTCCATGTCGTTTTTTGGAGTCTAATGGAATTTCCGCTTTGTCTAATATCCAAAGAATATTCTTAAAATCATTTTCATAATGAACAGAGAATCCTAATATATCAAAATCTTTAGGCAAAATCTGATTTTCAATACTTCGAAGGCTATTTATAGAAGAAAGATCTTTGGATGCAGGAAATTTTATATGTTCTGGAAGATATATGCGTTCACATGCATATTTTTCATTCGTATTGATTATATGGTAGAGTAATCTAATTGAATAAGAAGACATTCCCAATTGATAGATGTTTGGATAAATTAATCCAAACCTTAAGTCAACATGTCTCCAATCTTTAATAATTGAGCTTTCATTATACATATAGAAAAACCATAGATTTATTGGATCTCGAGGCGCTTATTTATTAGATAATTATTCTTCTTGTAGCCTTTTAATTGCTTCAACTATTAACGGTAAAATTGTTCCAGTTTTATGACGAATTACAACTGTAGCTTTCGCGTCTAAGTCTGTCGGTTTGTCATTTACAATAATTAAATCCCCTTTTTCCCTTAGGGTGTAAAGTGGTAAATCACATGCAGGAGCAACGGAAAGAGAAGAACCCGCGATTAACATCACATCTGCTTTTTGAGCTAATGCTTGAGACTGATAGATCTCAAATCTTGGTAATCCCTCCCCATACAATACTATTGAGGGCTTTAGAGGAGCGGCACAATACTCACAAGACGGACCAGCTTTCTTTTCTTTTTTCAACTTTCGAAAAACTTGTTCTTTTGTGTAAGACGCTCTGCAACCTAAACAAGTAAATCTGCTAATACTACCGTGTACTTCATAAACAATGATTGAACCCGCTTTTTGATGAAGTTCATCTACATTCTGAGTAATTACAGCTTTTATTATGTCCATTTTCTCTAATTCTGCGAGAGCATAATGACCTGGATTTGGTTGTGCTTTAAATAGGCTTGGGGCGACTTTCTGTGCCATCTCCCAAAATTTAGCTGGATTTTTTAAAAACGATTCGATATTACCATAAATTTCGGGTTTATATTTATCCCAAATACCCCCTTCGCTTCTAAAATCAGGTATTCCAGATTCTGTAGAGATTCCGGCTCCAGTTAAGGCGATTGCTTCTTTTGAATGTAATAATAATTCTGCTGCATGTTGAATTTTCTTCTTTTCAACCAATTTTAAGATTTTCATTTAATTCAATGGAAAATTGTATTGTAAGGATCGATTTTAACTAAATATCTCTTAGTTTTCAACTACTTTTATTATATTTTTTGAAATTATTAAAAGTTAATTGTTATAGAGGTACAGAAAAATTAAAAATTCCTAAAATTAAAATAATCCTTCGATTTCTATTATTTAAATTTGATCTATTCGAAAACGATTAATATTTTTATAAATAAGGAATATTAAAGGAATAGTCTTATTATCTAACTATTACAGTTCGTAGCGATTTTTTCTATGATAACCGGTTTTGCTATTATTTTGGATGAAGAAGTACTCTTTGTTTCTAATTCTAAAAAATATGCTTCATTTGAAATAGTGCTATTTGTGGAAAAATTAATTAGCAGCCTTAATCCAAAAAATTACTGGAGATTAACAGATATCTATTTTGAAGGCGAATCTGGTAAAGAACGAATGATTATCAAACATATCGTTACGGAAACAAATCAAAACCTGTTCTACTGTATTACTGGCGACTTTCCATCTAACTCCAAAGAAATCTCTAAATTAATGGAAGAGTATATAGAAAAGGTCACTGCTAATTATGAAACCGCAGAAATAATCAAAAAAGTATCTAATCACTCTGAGTTCTCAAAAGTTATTAAATTAATTACCGGATATTTATGGGATAAATATCGAGATCCTTTGGAAGATGAAATTATTGATTTAAAATGTTCTGATGTGGAAATTAAGGTAATCTATTGTGGAATTTCCACTCAAGGATTGCCCATTATCTCTCAACTGTATGATAAAACGCTTTTGGATAATTTTCATAGAGAAATTACTGATGAGAATGTCGAGTTATTAACTTCAAGCATCTCTGCTAAACTAGCTACAATTATTATGAACACTCAAATACGAGCTAAAACGAATATTAAAGAGGTTCATTTTAACGATCTAGGCGACCATGGCTGCAAAAAAGTAATATTCTGTAGCCCAATCAACGAATATTCATTAGATTTTATCGCTTCTGGAGACTTCGTTAAAATTAAAGAAATTTTTAAACAATTAGAAGAATCCGTATCTCAAGAACGAATTTTAAGAGACGAATTTATGGGAGATTTAAAACCTTTTAGATATTTAAAAACTCAACTTGATGAGTTTTTGATCAATAATTTCTAAATAAAATGCTTCTTTTACTTACTTATGAAAGCTGTTATTATAGCAGCAGGAAAGGGTAAACGACTCAATCCGATCACATCTACGATACCAAAGCCTATGATACCCATTCGAGGGAAACCAATATTAGAGTATGGTATTTTAAGTCTAAAAGAAGTTGGCATCACCGAAATTCTCATTATCGTTGGTTATAGAGAAGAAGTAATTAGAAATTATTTCGGTAATGGTAGCAACAAATTTAAAGTGAAAATAGATTACATTTCTCAAACAGAACACTTAGGCACGGCTCACGCTGTGAGTTTTGCAAAAACTTTTGTAGGAGAAGATAACTTTCTATTAATGTATGGAGATTTACTCGCAGATCCAATAGTATATAAAGAACTTATAACGGATTATGAAAGTAACCAAGATGAAGGTATAATTTCATTGTTTGAGGTGAAGCACCCACAAGAATACGGAATAATTTCATTAAATTCTGATGGATATGTAGAAAAAATCACTGAAAAACCTTCATTAGATTTAAATCTAGGAAATTTAGCAAATGCAGGAATATTCATATTTAATCCTCAGATATTTGAAGCTATAGAAAAAACAAAATTATCCATTAGGAAAGAATACGAATTCACTGACGCAATGGAAATTCTAATTAATAAATTAAGAAGACGGATTAAGGGTTATATTATAAAAGATCTTTTTTGGAGTGATATAGGATTACCCTGGCATCTTTTGGACGCGAATAAATTTCTTTTAAATAATATAAAGCACGAAATCAAAGGGAAAGTAGAAGAAAACGTACGTATTTCCGGTAATGTTATCGTAGGAAAGAATACTTTAATTAGATCGGGATCGTACATTATTGGACCTTGTTATATAGGAGAAAATTCATTAATAGGGCCGAATGCGTTCATAAGACCTTTTACTTCTATAGGAAACAATTGTCACATTGGTATGTCTGAAATCAAGAACTCATTGATTTTTTCAAATACCGCTATCCCTCATTTTAACTACATTGGAGATTCAATTATTTGTGAAAATGTAAATCTAGGCGCTGGTACCAAGATATCCAACTTGAGGTTCGATAACAACAATGTTAAAATGAAAATAAACGAAAAATTAATTGATTCTGGTAGACGGAAATTAGGTGCTATTATTGGACCAAATGCACAGACAGGAATAAATTCCAGTATAATGTGTGGTAAAAAAATAGGTGAGGGTTCTATTATTGGGGCACACACAATGGTAAATGAAGACATTCCAGCCCACACGGTTTATTATCAAGATAAAGACGGACTAAAGGAAAAAAGTAAAAACAGTTAATTTAATTATTTCAAAAATACTATTCAGAAATTTCTTCTGTTGAAGTGTCCTCAATTGATTCAGCTTTCTCTTCTTTTTCGTCTGATTGAGAGGGAGTTCTAGTTCGATTAAGCTTCTTAACATTTATTCTCTCGGTCCTTTTTATATCACTTTTTCTAGATCGTTTAACTTCTACTTCAACAACCTCAAATGTTTCATCTTGTGTGATAAAAACCTTATCTTCTCCACCTTCAGGAATGCTGACTAATTTACATTTTATGATCGAGCAGTTTGATAATGGATATATCGTTTTAGCAACTCTTAGAATTTGGTTAGAAAATTCAGAGTAAATCATTCCAGTAATAAATTTTTCGTGATTGAGCGTTTTCGCAAATTCTCTTAAAATTTCTCTCATAATTTTTCTAATAACGATTTGTTGTGAACTGCGAGCTCTTTTTATTGTAGTACAAATTATTGTAAGACGGAAAACATAATTGTCTTTAGTTGATAGATTTATTATAGTTTGGATTTTAGAGCTTCCTCTTCCTATTAATGATCTAACATAGTCATTAGTATAAGCATGCCCGATGAATATAGATTGTGCTTGCTTCGATTCGTTATTTACTTGAGCTACCTTGAATTTTAACTTTAAACTTATATCTTCATATCTATTCGTAAAATCGTAGAGTAATGTTTCAAGAGTTCTTCCAAGAATAGTACTTTCCATCCCAATAATTTCTCCTATAGGTTTGAAGTTGAAACTTTTTGGGGATAATATGGTGTACCAATCCTTATCCTTAAACGAGACTCTCCTTAACTTTGGACCTTTTTTCTTCGCTTTTTGACTCATAACTTATGTTTACCTCATCACTGTTGTTCTAATTCTATCAGGATCGTATTTAAATTCACTCGGTAATTGTTTCTTTTTCTTGTAATATCTAATAAGCCTATATATCTTACTCTCAGTTCTTTGTAGTCCCTTCTTTGATTCTAAATCCTTATGATTTGATTCCATGTGTTTTCTTAGAGCAAGTGCTTTTTTCACTAAAGCTGTTAAATCCTCAGGAAGAGGTGTTTCAATATTATTTTCTTGTAGAATTTGATTAATAGATTTACCGGTAACTACTTTTACTAACGGAATACCATAAGAATCCCTTAACATTACACCAATTAATGACTGAGAAAAGCCTTTTCTCGCTAATTTAACAACCTCGTTTTCTACCTCTTCAGAAGAAAGTTCTACCCATACTGGCTTTTCCCGTCTAGCAGGACGCGTGCTTCCAGACTTCCCTTTCTTTCTTGAGTGCATTCGAGCCATTTTTTGTGTCCCAGGTTATGAAATAATTAAAAATTGTAATTTAATTGATGAACAATATAAAGAATCATATAAATTAAAATTTGTGAATTTGATAACTAAAACCTTATTAATCTAAATAAATCATAGGAAATTATAGCAATTATGGAAAAGGAAAAAGAAACGATTTATTTCATTACTGGTAATAAGAACAAATTTAACGAAATTAAAAATTTGTTCCTTAAAGAAGATTTATCGTATAAATTAAAGCAAAGTACAGTTAAGACCATTGAGATTCAAACGACTAATATTAAAGAAGTTGCTTTATTCAAACTAAATAGTATAAGAGGGAAGATGACAAATTCTTATTTTATTGAAGACGCAGGATTTTTTGTTGAAAACCCTCTTAATGGTTTTCCTGGTGTGTATTCAAAATATGTATTAAATACTATAGGTAATAAAGGTATTTTAGATCTTATTGGAGATAATAACGAAACTAAAGCTCACTTTAATGCTGTGATTGCTCTCTATTTTCAACCTATGAATGAAAATTTTATATTTGAAGGAGTTGTAGAGGGAAAAGTAGCAAAGAAGATTAGAGGTAGAGGTGGTTTTGGATTTGATCCTATCTTTATTCCCGAGGATTTTCCAAATAGAACATTTGCTGAATTAACGATTGAAGAAAAAAACAAAGTATCACATAGGGGAAAAGCTTGGAAAAAATTGGTTAAATTCCTCAAAGAAAACCAATAGGAAATCTCAAAACGTTTGGCGGAATATATCCATTACAGATTGCCTGCTTAATTTTATTAAAATCACATATATCCCCAGAATTCCAAAGAAGATTGAAAGGGAAAAAACTCTAAATAAAACATCTATCGGGACTGAAAATACAATTGGCATTTCAGTTATCAGTCCTAGATTTGTTTCCATCAAATAGGCACAATAGGTACCTATAATTGTTCCCATCGTCCCACTACTTAACATAATAATCAAACTTTCTATTAAAAAAAGATTTCTAACGTTTTTGGTTTTCATGCCCATTGATCTTAAAATGCCTATTTCAAATTTCCTCTCCAACATTATTGCGTACATAGTACTTACTAAACCAAAGATAGCAATTATTATCGCAAACCATAAAATCACTTCCATTAAGGCACTCTGTCTGTCAAATGTTTCCTGCATCAATTTAACTTTTGTTATAGCATCGTCAAGGAAAAAATCTTTTTCTCTAACTAAATCTTGTATGTCTTCTTTAGCTGCTTCAATTGTTTCTTCAGAATCGTCGATAAGTCTAATGAATGCTTTATCTACAACCATATCAGGGCTCCAAGGGTTTTCAATGTCCATCAAACGAATATAATTATCTAGAGCGACGATTATTCCTCCCCCTTCTGCTGTAGCTTCAGAAGTTCTAAAGTTGTAATATCCAGGCATTCCCCCTGATATTCCTACAACACGGAAAACCATGGGATCTCCTAAATCATCTGGAATTTGAGGATTATAGAATGTTAGACGAATGTATTCTCCAACCTCATTTATTCCAAAAACTGTGGCAAGAGATTTTGAAATAATACAAGTGTTATTTTCCTTAAAGAGTTGAGTAAAAGAATAATTAAAACCGCTTTGAGGGCTGCTCCATATCATTAGATCTTTATCCATTAATTCGAAATAATTTCTGTCAATACCTATAAATCCTATCTCGATTTCATCTATAGCAGAAAGATCACCGGCAATTACTCGATATTTTTCTTCTGCTTGTTCGGTGTAAAATTCAAAAATATTTAAGAAAGCTTCGTTAATTGAATCTTCATCGAAACCCCCTCCACTTTGACTGAAATCGAAGAGCACAGATAAAAAGGAAGTTATATCAAACATATTATATAACGATAGAGTTGTTTTTTCTATTCCTTTAAGAGATGAAAGCTCTTGGAATAAGTCATATGTAATTGCATTAGTTTCAGGATTTAAACCTTGGTTTATTAAAACCAAATCAGAACCATACTGAAATTTTAAATTTGTTGAGAGATTTTTTGATTCCATTTCTGTAACGCTTGTAATGAAAAAAATAAAAGAAAAACTAATAGCAAACATTACAATTGTACTTGTATTTCGTCTTCTATTTCTTTTTAGGGATATTTTTATAATATTTGCGTATTTTTTAATAAAGGGCGAGATAGCACCTATTAGTAAACTTTGAATAATAGGGATAATTCCTACTGAAGCAAACACCATTCCAATTAAAATAGCTGCTATTAATCCAATAAATAAGCCTGCGATCATCATTATTTCTCCCGAAACAAATATACTTGGTAACAGAATAAAGACAAGCATACCTATTGTAGCAAGAGCACTGCCAATTAAAAAATTTCTTAAATTCATACTCCCTTCTTTTTTTACCTCCCAACCTTCTTCCTTTTTATGAAATGGTGTGATAGATTTAATAATGTCAAGTTTAGCAGTTTTAAGCGCTGGAAATACTGATATAACTAAAGACACAATAGATCCGATTGAAAAAGCTAATATAATAGTTTGGGGTTGTATAACATACTCCATATCTTGAATTGGAAAATCTGTTAAAACAAATAATACACCCACTATTGGAGGAGTTCCAATGAGACCTACAATTATACCAATAATTGATCCAATTATACCAATGAACGCGCCTTCAAAAACTACCATTTTAACAGGAAACATCTTTTTCCCTCCTACTACCCTTAAAATCCCATATTCTCTTATCCTTTCTTCTGTAGATGTTGAAAGAATCGAATTAATTAAAATGCCTGTAATAAGCATCGATATTATGGTAATAAACCAAAATATAATCGTCAAACTAATAACCAAAAATTGTTGAGCAGTAATTTCTTCTAATTTTGCCATTGAAACGGTATACTCGTTTGGATCTAATCTCTGTTGAATACGAGTTCCAATTTCTCTAAGCTTTCTTTTAGTAAAGTCAATATCACTTACAACATATATAGATTGGGGGTTTTCAACTGTACCCATAATTAAATTCAACTCCCCTTTTTTATTTAAAAACAATTGAACCTGTTCTAAATTAAGAATTATTAATGCATTTTCTAATTCTGTAAACTTTAATTCTTGTTGACAAATTGCGACCACCTCGACATCTAAATCGTGATTTTGGTAGCTCAAATGTATTAAATCTCCTAAACTTACATTTAATAATTCTGCTACCTTCCATAAAATCACACATTCTCCTAAATTCGGTACTCCTTTATAGATTTCTCCCGTTTCAACCCCATTTTGATTGACTAGATTTAAATCTCCCATATTTCCATTACTCGCCTCTTTAGCAAAATCTATTCCGTAAATTTGTAAAGAACCATTTGCGTCCGTATTATAAGAAGATACCTTAACAAGCATCATTATTCGAGGGAATAACTCTTCAACGCCTTTAATATCATACAATTCATTATCTATAATACTTTCATTGAAGAATGTATCATAAGTTAGATCCGTTTTAGCTTTTTGAGATATAATAATATCAGAGCTCCCAGTTGTGCTTGTAATTACGTTCATGTAATTGTATGACATCGAATCATTGACCATCCCAATAGCAGTTAAAAGAATTATTGAAACTGTTATTCCTCCTATAGCAAATATCGCTTTAGCGCGATCTTTTTTGATATTTAACCAAGTTTGCCTTAAGAACTGCAATCTTATTTTTATTCTTAACCTATACAATAAATTTTTTAAACTCAACTTTTCTTCTTTTATTTCCTACTTTCATTTTAAGAATCTAATATACTAAATTTTCTCTTTTTAGGCTCGTATCTTCTTAAAAATATACCTTCTTTGCCTAATATTTCTTGAATTTCTTCTAAATCACGCCTTACTAATCTAACTCCTCTACAACTTTTATTTGTGCAGAATTCATTAGTGGTTGGTTCATCTTTAAAGTACCAGTTTCCGCAATTTATACAGTTATAGGCTACATAAATTTGATCGTGTTCGCATATTGGACACATAATATTAAATTTATCTGATTCAAACCAAGCTCTACAATACCTACATCGAAGAATTAGAGGCTTAACTTGTTCATCTTGAGTTTCTATTAGTTCTATCCTTTTTATGGTTTGATCTTTGTCAATATGTTGCAACCGTATTCTTTCAGCATTTATAGTCCTACGGCTTTTAACCCAAATCTTTCCTCTCTTCTCAGCGACATAATACGATACTATTCCAATTATGATTAGAGATATTACTACTAGAAACCATGGACCCCAGGTCCGCATATTAATAAAGCCATTTTCTACTTTTACAGAAACAGAAGATTCTGCTCTATTACCTTCTTTATCGTATGCTACAACCTTTATTTGATATTGACCATCCGTGTTCAAGGTCGTATCCCAATCAAACAATAGCACTCCAGTCTCGCTATTAAAATTAAATAAACGATTGTCAACTATTTTGTTATTCAAGTAAATATAGATTCTCGAATTATCTAACTCAATGTTATCACTAATATTCGCTTTTATTAAAGTTATAGAATTAACAGTATCTCCATTTGAAGGATTAATTAATTCTATAAGTGGAGAAATAAAATCTGTAGATTTATCGTAACCTATATAAATATTAGATAACAACCACCCGCTTCCTAAACCTAATGTAATGTTATTTGAATATAATGTAAATTTGACTAAAATAATTGAATTAGAATATTGTGAAATATCCAAGGATTCGTTTCCAGAAAGAGTTTCGCTATCAAAAAAGTATTCTTTAAGATCAACCCACTCTTCGCCATAATCATGGGATATAGAGACAATACACTTATCCAGTTCGTTTTGTTCTAAAAAGAATTCATTCTGTAGTGAGATATCGTATGAATACCTTAAATATACATCGTGATCATCTGGTATATATAAAAGAGGGGTTATAAGCTGAGCTTCCCAATTTATTTCATATCCTTGATTCAGACTACCAAAACTCTGACCTAATCCTCCATATAAATATTTTTGATTAAATCGTGAAAAAAGATGCCATGTGTTATCTCCTCTTAACCATGGCGTTATCTCCTTTTGACTAGGCCTTCCTAAAATGTAATAATCTAATAGACATTCATTCGAAAACTCATATCCAATAAAATAGTTACTGTAATTTAAATTAAATTCTAAATGTGGTGGAATAGTAAAATCAAATAAAGAATTATCCTCATTAAAATAACTTGTTGAGTTTAAGAATTTCCCGTCAGAGGCATGGAACCTAAACCGACGATTCGAAAACTCACCAAGTACAAATGTTTTAACAAATTTAATACCTTGTTCTGTGATAGAATCGAAACTGGTATTCCACATCCCATAGATATTAATCATAGAATAATTTGTTTTCTCTATTTCAATATAAATAAATTCGGGGTAATTACCATCAGAATCATAATATCGACAAGAAAATGTGAAACGATCATATTTAAATCCTTCAGTTGCGGATAAATCCTCGTTAATACTAAATTCAACTTGAGGAGAGTGAGAATTTGTATAATTCTCTAAAGAAAAATAATCGAATATTAATCCTTTATATTGTACAGGATCGTATTCATCATCGATTGTTGCAAGGAACCTAAATTGCACATAATTTCCTATATACTGAGTGATATTAATTTCTTCAAGGAACCAGTCTCTTTCTTGATCTGTGTAAGTTTCTAATGTAATCCATCCTGTCCAGTTTGGATTAATTTGCAAGTTAATGTAATCACCAGAGTTAATGCTTACTCTTAACCCAAATTTAGCGAAAACTTGTGTGGTATTCTTACTAATTTGCGTTATATTAAACAATGGACTCCTTAAAGATCCATTTGGAAAGGGATTTGTTATACTATAAGGTTGATATGTGTAGTTTGAAGGATAATTGTGTTCTCTACCAAAATACATTGCCGACCAATCACCAGAATAGAGATGAGACCTATTATCGTTCTGATTATTTTGGTTTAATAACCCCCATCCCGTTCCATTATATGTCCAACCATTATAACCATCATTAAAATCATGCGTATAAGGAAACTTTTCACTATCACTTGGGAATTCAATAGTAATGTTTAATTCTCCCAATAGAGGATATCTAATTTGATGCAGTCCATCGCTTGCAACAAAAAAGTAATGATAGGTTCCAGGGGCAGGGAATGTGACTAGATTACTTCTAAAAATAGCACCATCGGTGTAATTGTTATCAAACGCAAGTAATTGGGATAAACTGTAATTTTTAGCAGTCTCTTCAATTGAAACATAGACCTCTTGAGGAGGCACATTAGAGGAATCGTTATCGAAATATTCTATATAAAACCAGTAGCTATCAATGGAATAATTTTTAGCTGGTTCATTACCATAGAACTCTTGAAGGCTAATAACTGTATTATTCTTTGATCCCCCAAAGTATGTAATTTCTGGAACTCTCAACTCAGGTACGAAATCATTCAATACCGTTGTTATGTTCAATTGAAAGCTACTATTACCTTCGATTGCTTTAACGATTAAAATGCAATCTGTCTGATTTTGTTTTGGCGTAAAATATATATAATTAAAATCGCCATACCATTTTTGTCCTGCTTCTAACATAATTGGTTCCCCAAATTGGTTCGTTTCATTCGAGAATAAGAACAAATCCATATCCGCGTTTGAATCTACATTACTTAATTCAAAACGGTATTGAATATCTTCTTCTAAAGAGATTCTTCTTGCAAATACGTGATTACCGAGAGGATTTATTTCCGAACTTGTTAAATAATCAGATACTGTTGTATTTACTTCAAGATTTTTAGTTAATGCGTCAATAGCTGCTTGAACATTCAATCTTCCATAACCTTCATGTTCGTCTTTTATGGTACTTGGTAAACCGTTAAACAGAGAAGGTGAATAATTACTTTCGTTCTTTTCTGTTTGGGGGTTATCTTCCCTTTCCATATTAGTTTCTGAAGCAGTCATTAATAATGTTGCTTTAATAATCTTAACCCATTCTGATAAATTTTGGTTGTCCCATTCAGACCAAGTACCCCATTTAGCTTCTATTAATATGTTAATTACTGCTGAAACGATAGCAGTTGAGATTGAGGTGCCAGTTAAAATTGTAGCTTCGTTTGAATTAGTATCGGCACTTATTATTGAACGATGTTGTGGAATGATGCTTCCTCCAGGTGCAACAATATCAGGTTTAACGACATTATAACCAACTCCTCGCCCCATACTACTATAAGATGTGACTTGATCCTTATCATTAATTGCTCCCACTACGATAGCGTTTTTATTTATCCCTAAACTATTAAGTGGTTTAGAACTCTCAATCCCATTATTGCCTGCTGCGATTACGACTAATATATGGTTTCTAATAACTTCATCAATTACAGTGTTAATTGCAGTAACATCTTCTCCTAAGGTTCCAACACTTAAACAAACACTAATAATTTTATGAATTGTCCGATTTTGGATAACACTTGCCATTGCTGATATTAAATCTGAGATATACCCAATACCAGTTTGATTTACAACCTTATAGGCTAAAATTTTTGAAGCATTAGCTATACCGGTAAAATGGTTAAAATTTTCAATATATGATTCAGGATAAAATTGAATAGATGAATTAAATGAAAATGATGGTACGGTATTACTTTTTTTATGATATTTAATGAAAAGATCATAAATTCCACTATTACCCGAGTTAATATTATGGTTTATCCAATAGTATTGATTCGGATTTTGAATCTTTGTTGAGTTGACTAAACTTGAATTGTAATATAAATCAAACCAAAATCCGTCGATTTCATTTAATTTATATATGCTAGTTGCATTTAATTTGATTCTAGAATTTGCTTTTGAGATATTTGCGGTAAAAATTTTTACGGAATAATTTTTGGATGGTAAGAAATCGTTAAACAGATCTAAATGCGAATAGTTACCATATAAATTCACAACTGAAGGTGTAACAGAGTTATTGTTTAAGGAACCTGTTCCTGCAATAATCGATGAAATGAATGTACCGTGACCATTATTATCAGAAATTGAACCTTGATCTACAAAATTTTGCCATCCTCTCAGTGTTCCTTGTAAAAAGTCTTGGTTAGGATTCAACCCACTATCTAAAACCGCTATAGAAGAATCTGTATCTCCATTAAAACCGTTTACGTGCCAAGTTGAATTAACCGATTGGATTTGAACGCTTGCGTAATTCATCTGAACATCAATAATTTCATCAATCTCGATGTTAATGTCGGGAAATTCATTTGCGAAAGAAGAAATGTTTTCAAAAGGAATAACGCCGGCAAATCCTGAGATATTATTAAATATACCATTCCAAACTTCGTTCTCTTTTAAAATCCCCCCATAGAATTCAAACCGAGTAATAGTATTAATGTCGTATGTAGATTTATTGAAAAATACTATTACATTCTTCTCATTATTATCTGATATATGTAAATTTTTTACATTTCCGCTCTGAGTTGTTGAATGGATTATGCCATTATTTATCGTGAGTAGATCTAAAAAGAAATTTGACCCAATTGTTAAACCAATGGTGATAATTAAAACTTTAGTGAATTTATTTATCCCTTTCAATCGGATTGATCTCCTCCATTAAAATTCTCCATACTTTTATCTTTAATTTCTTTAGAAATTAAATTAAATCTATCTCTCAATGTATTTTCGACTTTTAAAACCGCTTCACTGCGAGATACTTTAAAAAGCATTAATTCGTTTCTTTGAAGTTCGTACTTCTTTCCTTTATATTTTCGAGTTCTCCAAGTAAAAATAACCAAACCAGAGAGTGAAATCAAAGCTGGAATTAGCACGAATGATATTGCTATGAGTTTTGGAATTATTACTTTAACCGAGATAACATTTGATTGGTCTTTCAATCCTTTTAAATAAAAATATTTTATAAAAGCTGGTTTCAAATTTACTACTGTTTGTGTCATAGCTTTAATTTTATAAGAAAATGTTATGCTTTCTCCAGGCAGAATTGTTAAAATAGTTTGAATTAAACTTCCGCTAATTAAAGAAAATTCAATATCAGTAAAACTTGTAGCGTCGTTTATACTAATATTCTTAGCACAAATATTTCCTACATTAATAACAGTAATATTAACTATAATTAAATCTCCAATCTCGATTTGTTTTTTATCTACTGATTTTATTATAGAAAAGTTGATAATACCCAAAATGATTGGGTTTGAAGCTGCAATTTGAACCGTATTTTGCTCAGCGCTACTAAAATAGTTAATAGATGGATAATAGTACCCCCTCCATTCAACTTTTTTTAAGGTTAAAGTGAGTACTTCTACGGCATTATAGGCAATTAATGGTGTCATTAGAAGTGAGTTATTTATAGGAACAAGACCGCCATAGTTGTCATTTAAGGAAAATGTTAAGTTTTGGACATTAAAACCTTCAAGTCCTTTATTTTTTACATATATTGATAAGTTTAATACTTCGTCAATAGAGGGTGCTAAATTTGAACTATTATAACATATCTCAATAGTTTTAACTAAAGGCAGGCGATCCAAATAATCAATAGGCGCAGAAAAATACACTTCGTTAGGATGTGTTTCTAAGTGAGTGGAATTTAAATTCTGGATTACTTCAGTATTGCTATAATTTACGAGTGTATGACTTATAATAGCAGAATTAGGGACATAGAAGGATAATTCTAATTGAATTTCTTCTAATGAAGGAAGTTCAGCTAAATTATACTTAAGAATTTCATTTTCAATTGTAAAATTAATTGGATCGTGAATTATTCCGGGAATAACCATCGAAATATTAATATTTTTAGCAAGAGAAGAACCTATATTTCTTACGATTATTGTATAGCGATTTAATTCTCCTACATAAGAATTATAGCTTTCCAAGTAAGCATATGCTACAATTGAAGCCATATTTGTTGTACTTAAAGAAATTGAGTTTGAGGTTCTTACATATTCTACAAAACCACTTGATGAGGTATAGATAACCCTTGAACCTAATACCAAATATTCATTAACATCTCGAGAAAAAAATTCTACATCTAAGTCGTTTATTGAAACATTAAAAGGATTATTACTGATCCCCTTCAATTTAAATAGAATTGTGTGGTTACTTCTCGTGTTTGGATCAAATAACCATTCGAGAGTACCTCGATTTTTTACGAATGTAAAGGTCGCACTATTATTTGTTGTTTCAGAAATATATGGAGATAATTCTTGAAATTCTTCTGAAGAATAGTTGAAAACTTCAAAATTTAAAAGATTATTAGGATCCGTGTAGTTAATTAAAAAAGAAACGCGATCCAAAGAGTTATTGTGTAAATTGATATTAGAACTGTTCTGAAAAAGAAATTGTACTTCTAATTCGTGTTGATCTACATATTTTTGTTCTGATTCAATCATCCAAGCTTGATTGTCAGTACTTAATGCCATCTGAGGCGTGGTGTCTTCGATAGAAATTCCTGATATTATCGAAGGTAAGCTAGGAAATACCTCCTTAATGGTGAAATTGTAACTATAGAACGAAGAAAAAGAATCAATATCTCCTATAGAAAAATTTTCGTACGTATATTTAAGGAGTTCACCTGGCTCCAAAAACCAATTTTCATCGTTCCAAATGCTATTTTCATTAGCGAACGAATCCTTTAAAGTATTTAAAGATATCCCTATCGCTAATAACGAAGCAATTAACTGAGGATTTCCACTTTCTATTAAGTCAATCACATGATCCATATTTTCGTGGTATGGAAGAAAATTCGTTAGATTATTAAGATTTGGAAAGTAGGTGTCTATTATCCCTGCTCCAGTAGTATCAAAATAAAAAATAAGTGGATCTTCATTAAAATTAAAAAAATCTTCGATCGAAGAGTATTGACCTGCATATTCGACTCTTACGACCTGCCAAATAGCGTCTTTAAGGTCTTGATCAAGTCCTAATACCACTCCTAAGGGACCAACAATTACAGAAAAAATGTCATCTAAATCGATCGGAATTGGAGTAGGTACCCCATACGCAGTTACATTTCCTACATTTTTTGCGGTGATATTAAAGGAGAAGTCATTATATATTCCATTTGAAGCATTTCCTCCAATCAAATCTTTCATGATTATTAGATTTGGTTCAGAATTCGATATCGTGTAAGTAACTTCAAAAGTTCCTATTGGGTTAAATATCCCAGTAGGAATCCCAGATAATCCTTGAAAACCAACTAGATGTAAGAAATTGATAACATCAGTCTCATCATTTAAATTTACGGGCTTTATGCTATTCCTTTTAAAACCATCCTCATCAACCCAAAACAATTCAAATGAGTAATCTTTTAAAATTTGGACATCAAAATCTATTTCCGCGTAATATAATAATAATCCTATTTGTTCAATCAGAAAGTCATATAGTGTGAAATATTGGGGTGTTTGATCAATAATATCTGTGCAAAAAATATTAATATTTATTTCGCTCATAAAGGCACCCAATAAAGAAATATATATCTTTTCGCTAGGTTTGAGCGGTGATCCCTTGTATCCTAAAGCGTCCCATAAATTGAAACTATATTCGTTTTCGCTAATTTCTTTAATACCATGGCTTATTCCTTCATATTGTATCATAAAACTAGTGTAGTGAGATTCATTTGATAAATTTAATCCTGAGAAAATGTTCCCGAACTCACTAAAATCTTCCTGAGCTGAGGTTTCATTGGAGGAAATAATATCTGAAGCATTTCCAAATAACGAACTATAATCTTCTAAAACATTTGTAAATTGCTCAAAAATATTGTTAATATTAGCATCTTCTAAATATCCTAAATCTAAGGACTCTATATTAAAATTAACTTGATCAATACACTTAGTTATATCGCGATCCAAGAAATCTAAGGAATTTACTAACAAAAATGTTGAGGATAAATGGTGATTCTCTAAGTATTCCTCAGAAGTTAATCGTTCAACATTTAATGTTTTCCAATAACCATCCATTGGAAGATTAGTTGTGACTTCACGAAAATATATTTCCCAATCAGGATAATGCCCAACAAAAGGGAAGAAATAAGGATTACTTGAATCAACCTTGATTATATCGATTTCAAACTTTCTTTTTATGATTTCGAGAGCTCGATCAGCTCTCATCTGAACATCTAATCCGTCTAATTCTTCATCATAATAAAGAAATCCCGAAAAACTGTTAAAAGTCATTTCATATTGTTTACTATAACCCTCCTCATTAAGGACGCGTGGAAATAGCTCTGGCGTAATTCCATTTGAAGCACTAAAAAGAATATTGCATCTACGAAATGCAGGATCTCTAGTATCAAAGCGAGATAAAATGCTCGTGTCATTCGTAAAGAGCGACTGTTTAATTACGGATTTATTTCCCGCAACAAAAGCATTAATTTGTTCAGCATAAAGGTCAGAACCGGCGATATCTGAGTTTTGTATTGAAGAGGATTTAGAATTATTAGTATTTTCTACTCTTCGGGAGAATTCTTGAATAGTAAAAGCATTTTGGAACGCTATAGAAAGAAAATTAAGGATAAATATACAGATAACAATTTTTTTAAAGTTTTTCACTTTGATTCTTTCCCTCCTACATAGTTTCTCTGTAAATATCTACAATTTTCTTCTTTCTAGATTTCTTTAGTAGTACTTTCATTCCTATCAATGTAAAAACAATAGAGAGCACAAACACAAAAATCATGTCTGAGAACGGAAAAACGGGAACATTAGGTAATCCGCTTGTTAAATTCATCGATACACTCAATAATAAACCGGTTGTCCACCCAACCAAAACCCCCACAGTTCCACTACTTAGCATAATAATTAAAGATTCTATAGTAAATAATCTTCCGATTTCTTTTCCTTTTAATCCTAAGGTCCTAATAATTCCTATTTCTTTCTTTCTTTCTATTATCGTAGAATATGAAGATGATAGTAATCCAAAAAGGCATATAATTATTGTTGCGTCTAAAGTTATTGTAAAAAATATATTAATTATAGTAAAAAACAATTGCTGCTGGTTAATTTCAGCTCTTAAACTAATAATGTTGAAATCATAACTCCCTTCATTTTCATCTTTTACTTGCTCCAAAATTTCATTAGAGGCTCTTTGAGAATCTAGATTAAGTTGAATAAATATTTTATCTAAATATGGAATAGGTGGAATATCCATGATACTCATATAAATATCTTCTGAAATCATTACACCCCCCCTATTTGCTGATGCCGCTGAACGTGCAAATTTTCCCATAAAGCCTGGCATAGCTGCTGCTACTCCAGCGATTTTAAATTTATATATCTCAGATTCGTCTCCTCGGTTAATTTCCATTTGAATAATGTCCCCTAAATACATATCTAAACTCAAAGAAATAGCTTCAGAAATTATACATTCGGGTATTTCTTGCTCTTCAAACAAATGTCCAAAAGAAGAAATCTCTCCTTGTGTGAACTCAACATATTCTATTTTAATTGTAGAAGGGTAGACATCATCAATTCCTATTAAACTTACTTCCAAAGTCGATATGCCCGCCAAATCCCCAATCGTTGCTTTAAACTCTTTACCCTCTTCCGAGTAAATCTGCGTTAGATGAAATGGGCTTGCTATAACAGATGAAATCCTTTCAACTCCGTCTATTTTTAATAATTCATCTTTAAAATCACTTGTAAGTATTCTATTTGGGTTAACTGAAAATCCATTATCTTGACTAGTTTTAGGCGGATTAGATGAAACGCTTAAAAAATCTCCACCCCCTCCAAATAATCCAAAACTTTCTGCTTCTTCTGGTTCGTACCATCCTTTTGTTTCTATAACTAAATCAGCACCATAATTAAGATTTGCACTAACTACCCCATTGTTTCCTAAGAAACTAAATACACTTGAGGTAAATATCACAAAAGAAAATGTAAAGGCAAAAGTAATAATCGTACTGGAATTTCTCCTTGCATACCTAAAAATGAATATTTTATATACTGGAGCTAATTTTTTAGTAAAAATTTGAAAAAATCTTATAAATAACCTTAAAATTAAAGGTAAAATCGCAAGTCCCGCTAAAGTCATTCCAATTAAAAAAATTAAAAGAAGGGCTATCAAAGTACCTGAAAATAGCGCAGTATCCCCCGAATTTAAAATTCTTGGAAGAACAAAAAGTACGAAAGCAGCGTTTACAGTTAAAATTGCGCCAACTAACAGTAATTTATAATTTATGGAAGCTCGTTTCTGTAGCTTATATAAGGCATCTTCTTTACGGTAGGGATGTATTGACTCAATTAATTGGAGTCTCATAACTTTTAGAGCTGGAGAGATACTCACCACGATTCCAACGCTCAGTCCGATCATATATGATAAGATAATCGACCAAATAGTCGTAGAAAAGGTTATATTACCCGCTAAACCAGGTATTGATTGCGCTACAAGAGCGCCTGCAATGGGGAGTACAACATATTCAGTTGTTAACTGAGCTAAAATTATACCGAGAATAGTACCAAAATTACATAACAATAATCCTTGGGTTAATACAATAATCAAGTTATACTTCTTAGTTGCTCCTAATGTTCTAAAAATGCCGAATTCCCTAATGCGTTCTTCTACGGAGGTCTTAAGAATTCCATTGATCAATACGCCGGAAATTAACATTGAAATCATTGATACAAATACAAAAATTATAGTAAGACCGACGCTAAACCATTCTGAAAAACCTAAAATCTCTACTTTAGGTGAATCAATATCGTATTCCTTTAGCCCAATTAATAGTTGAATCTCACCTGCAATTTTTTTGACTCTATTTTCAGAACCCTCAATATCTCTGGCATCATAAATATTTTGCCCTTTTTTTAATGTAAGTATTAATTCATTACACTTTCCATTAAAGGTTTCATTTCCAAAAATTTCATAAATGGTATTGATGTCCACGACGATAAGAGGACGAAATGTATACTGTATTGGCCATTTTAATTGATAATCAAAAATGCGATCAATAGTAAAATTTCTTACTCTGTAAAAGTATTGATCCCCATGCCAAAAACCCATTCTAATTTCAATGGTGTCGTTTTCCGCGTATTTAATTTCATCGTTTAAACGGTAATAGATAGCGCAACGATTCATAGGTAAATTCGACAACTCTAATAATTCATTTGATCCCGGTTCAATAAAGCTACCAAACTTTAATTGATTTTCTAATTCAAAGTCTATACCGGAAATTAGCACGCTCCTTCTTTCATTAGCTAATTCTTGAGTTTCAAATCCTTTAGAGGCGTTTACATTACCCCATAAATTCATTCTCGGAATGTATGACTCAATCTCATC
>Ga0209536_100003073_pt1 | contig 26980 bp, 31 predicted proteins | sample DeeMarSeWOR28_12_FD_187461 | JGI IMG/M metagenome (GOLD analysis project Ga0209536, IMG submission 187461) | Marine sediment microbial communities from White Oak River estuary, North Carolina - WOR-2-8_12 (SPAdes) (version 2) | ecosystem: Environmental > Aquatic > Marine > Intertidal zone >... | reverse complement strand
GGGCCAAGATCCAGCTCTTCTGAGCCATGTACTCCTTCAGCAAATCGTTCTGTATTGTGCCACCTATCTTGTCGGAGGATACACCTTGTTTCTCTGCAGCCACCATATACATCGCAAGGAGGATGCTGGCAGGTGCGTTGATTGTCATAGATGTCGTGACCTGATCGAGTGGGATTCCGTCAAACAGAATCTCCATGTCCTTCAGTGTGTCAATGGCAACACCGAGTTTGCCGACTTCGCCGTGTGAGAACGGATGGTCAGAGTCTCGTGCGAATATTGTAGGAAGATGGAAGGCTACACTGAGGCCGGTCTGACCGTTGGCTAGGAGGAACTTGAAACGCTGATTGGTCTCCTCAGCTGAACCCATTCCAGCGAACTGACGCATTGTCCAGAGACGCCCGCGGTACATACTTGGCTGAACTCCGCGAGTGTATGGATACTCACTTGGAAATCCAAGGTCTTTCATATAGTCAAAATCTGGAATATCGAGGGGAGTATAGAGTGCCTTCACTGGCATACTGGAGGTGGTCATAAACTCATCCCGTCGGTCAGCATGTTTTTTCTGATGCGGAGCGAGTGTGTTCTTCTCCCAATTATTCTTGGCATCTCCAATCTTAGAGTCAGCCTTGTCCGTAACCATCCGTGGTTCCTCCTCAGGGTGAAACAAGAGGACGACTGGAACACAGAATATTAACTGTTCGATTTGTGTGGTGTTAGAACTCGAATCCCTTTCTAGCTTGGACCTGCTTCTCACTGTAATAGTGCTTGACCTCTTTCATTTCAGTTACGAGATCAGCCATGTCAAGCACTTCCTGTGCTGCATATCGACCAGTGAGGATGAGTTCCATGTCTTCTGGCTTCGAATTGATTATAGCAAGAACATCATCTATCGATATGAGATTCCACTCGACTGCGACATTGATTTCATCGAGAATTAGAACATCACACGTTCTGTTCCGAATCGCTTCTTGGGCCAATTTCAGTCCATCTTGAGCCATCTGGATATCGATGGGATCTGGGTTCTCCTTGTCAACGAAGGTTTCTCTACCAACCGGGCGAATCGTGAAATTGGGGATGAGGTCAGTGGAGCCAAACTCTCCATAGTTGACCTCCTCTCCATCACCTCGTGTCGCAATCTTGGCCTTCATGAAACAAATCATTAGCACCTCATGACCGTGACCAGCAGCACGCAGTCCTGCTCCTAAGGCACATGTGGTCTTACCCTTACCGTTTCCAGTATAGACTTGGACCATTCCAGAGTGGGGCATTATCATTCACCAGGACTGATTCGCGACGCTACTTCAGCCACTCGTTTTCCTAGGAGTCTGCTTCCCCTAATGGCCAGTTCGTCATCCTTTACGGCTCTCCAGTTGCCATCATCAGTCTGAAGACTCCCTGAACCGAAAGTACCGTCCTTCACAGGACTGCCAGTGCTACCCACGACAATCATGCCTTGCGTGAGTGCATACCGATTCAATAGATCGATGACGTGTTCCTGTCCACCGTATTTCAGTCCTGCATGTGTGATTGCTCCAAAGACTGAGTCCTTCATTATACTCCCGTTCATCTTCATATGGCGAGACCGGTCTATGAAGTCCTTGAGGATGCCTGGGACTGATGTGAAGTACGATGGAGATGCGATGATGATTCCATCAGCGTCCGCAAGTTCCTTCTCGAGCTTTGGCATGTCGTCATTCGCACTCTGAGGACAAGGCTTTCGTCTGACGCAGGAGTCACACCCAGTACAGTGGAGAATGTTATAGTCCCGGAGGAAGAGAAGGACGCTTTCATCAGAGTCAGTTAGAACTTCACGTGCAGCTTCGAGAGCCTGTTCCAACATATATCCAGTGCTTGATTGATCACCATTGGGAGATCCACATATACCAACAATTCGCAATCTGAGACCTCTATGGCGCTGACACTTAGTGCGATACTTGTGTCTTTCGTAATCTATGGGTCGTAGGGGTTGGGTTGATTTTGTATCTTTGCCCTGCAGTGCTCTGCCTTTGACCTGTACGTCGCGGCCTTGTCAGGAGAGTCAAGTTTGGTATATACGTCTATGAGAAGGTCGCATGCAGAAGCACATCCGAAATGGTCTCCGACATGAGACAATGTTGAGTACGCGTCCTCGAGAACCCGTGCAGCCTGGTCATAGAGACTCTTACTGATCAGGACATGTCCTCGCACAACCAGAGTCTGGCCCACAACTGTCTGCATCTCTTTGTCGTCGGGATACTCCTCAGCAAGTAGGAGGAGTCGTACCCATTGTCGCTCTGCACCGGGGACGTCACCAGAGTTGAGAAGCCCTGTTCCTAGGGACAATAAAGCTCGAACAACTTGGACATCGCTACCAGAGGTCTCTGCAAGCGTCAGAGCTTCAGTTGTTCTGTCCACACTGTACTGATGGTCGCCCAAGCCAACATATGCATGGTCAATTCGAAGAAGACACTGTGAAAGAGCACGTCTCTTCTGTTTCTCCAAGATGGGATCGAGGTCTGTGAGTCCCTCCAGGATGATCTTTGCCTCAGAACAAAGAGTGAGCTCATCTTTGAAGTCCTGCTCATACGTCCCCCTCCACATGGCCTGTTCTATAAGTTCTTCAGCATCGAGGATTGCTCTTTCCGGACTCACCAAAGGAATGACCCTCGGTTGTTTGTTATGTGTGAAGCAGATAAAACTTCTACGACATCTTCTCGTCGAGGGTGTGTGCTATCTCCCCAACTACACTTACAGCATGAAGGTTACTCTCACCTGGCTGTGAGGCGACGACGACTGTAAGAGAGTGAACCTTCAACATCTGGAGGACATGGTTTCCCGAATTGATTGTTGAGGGGACAATATCCATCACCGGTTTGATCACACCTTGCGAGATTTCAACCTGAATCCGAAAGAGGTAAACATCTGGTACGTTTCCACGAAGCATCTCGCCCTCAGAATCAAAGACACCGACTATCGCAATCTCAGGTTGCTTCAAGGCTTTGTTGACGAGTCGCTCTATCACCTTGATGACCTTGGTTGATGGTTGATCCAGATCAAGTGAGACGTAGTTGTCAATCATTGTATTCATGTCGACTATGTCACTCATGCTCCCACTCCATGTTTCGATTAAGTCACCAAACTGGTAAGCGATAGCACGACCGAGAGAGGACATTATGTTCTTCAGCTTTGATAGGGACTGGTCCCCGGAAGCCTGAGAAACTAGAGCAAATGCATCGTAGAATGAATAGGCCCAGATACTGTCATCAAGCTCGAGTATGTATACTCTATCAGGAGAGGTTCTGGAGCTAGACTGCATCATTGATACAGAATTGCGAACGAGTGATGGGAGCAGGTTGGCGTCGATACATACGTCATCAACAATGGACCGTCCGTAGAGTGGTTCTCCATCGTTCTTGACCATGTATACGCAATGAATCATCTTGGTCCCGTCTCGTAGAATCAGTGCATGTCTACCGAGTCATAAGGGTTGTTGGTGGATATTTCTCAGTGAGAAGATGTCGCCGATGTCAGTAGATTCTTATCCTCATTCGCAGAGACTCATTGGAGGCCAGCAGGGAATGTCGGATGAACAACAACCGAAGAAGAAGAGGAAGAGGAAAGACCTCCAGAAGAGAACACGTTACGACATCTATGCAGAGCTATTACGTGTAATCTACATCTGGGGATTCTGTCCTTTGACTCGTGCTGCGAGATCAACCAACATGCCTGTTGACCGTGCAAAGGAATCTATCACCGAGTTGGTCGAAAGAGGACTCCTCGAAGAAGATGATGATGATGGAATGAGGGTCTACAAGGTCACCGTGAGGGGGCATCAGTATCTTGAACTGTATAAACGGATGGCAGGACTAGTCGGTATTCCAATACCTGAGCCTATCATCGGGATGTGAGCATAGTGAATTTATGTTTAACCATTGTTAACATAGTCACAACAAGTGACCACACAAAGTGGCCCCGCTTTATATAGTAAATTTGGGGGATGTTAATCAGAATAATATTAGGTGAAGGCCGAAAATGGCAGACAAATTTGAAGCAAAGAACGAGGATATGGTCGAGTTGACCACTGTAGACGGTGATGTTGAGATTCGAAACTGCAGAACTCTGACCAATCCTGAAGGCGACACTATTGTAATCAAAGGTACGCTTCGAGTGATCGATGAATTGGAAGTGGATGGCAACCTCGAATGTGGACGGCTAGAGTCAAAATCTAGAGACCGAATCACCGTTACTGGTAACCTCAAAGTCGAGAGGGCTGTTAGTATTCCCAAGGGCAGTCTTGTTGTCGAAGGAGACGCTGCTGCCCGAGATATTGAAGTCGGTTCATCATTGGTCGTTCGACAAAACCTAGAATGCATATCTGCAAAAGCTGGTGGTTCTGTTAAAATTGAAGGCGATGCAAAAGCCCAGAGAATCACAGGCGGCGGATCGGTCAAAATTGAAGGAAACGTGGATGTTGAGAGAGTCACTGGCGGCGGATCAGTCGGGATCTATGGACAGATCAAGGCAGAAGAGTTTGACGCTGGTGGATCTGGAAAGACTGCAACCGGATATATCAAGAAAGTATCAGTTGGAGGCAGCTTCAAAGCTACCGATGCAATTGAGATTGAGAGTCTGGATGTAGGAGGTACAGCCAAGGTCGGTCCTGGTTCAAACATCAGCTCGGTCGATATTGGAGGAACCTTCAAAGCTGGCGATGGTCTCACATTTGGTGAGATTGATGTAGGGGGCACAGTGAAGATCGAGGGCAGTGCAAAGGGCAAGTCAATTGATGTTGGCGGAACCGTCAAGACAGAAGGAAACCTAGAGGTCACTGAGGGCCTAGAGGTCGGAGGAACTGTTGCTGTGCAAGGCGACTTGAAGAGTGACGGTAAGATCAAGGTTGGCGGTACTGTAAGAGTAGAAGGGAAGATTGACACCTATCGGATAATCGTTGGCGGTGCAATCAGAGCTGAGTACATCAAAGCAAGTGACGGATTCAGAATAGGCAAACGAGCAGAGGTTGAGGGATTTGTGGAATCAAATGAGATTCTGATTCGTGAGCGTGCGAGAACTGGTACTCTATATGGAACCGATATCAGGATTGAAGAACGAGCAAGGGTTGGAAGCATCTATGGTAAGACCATCTACATAGAACGTGATGCTATTGTAGAGGGAGAGGTCCTCTATACTGATAGTCTTGAGTCAGAGGATGGCGTGAGCTTCAGACAGGAACCCAAGAAGGTTGATCAACTCCCTCCTCCTGAGCAGTTGAAATAATCACCTGTTAGCCTTCACTTTAAAGATTAGAGAGGGGTCGAACTGGCCTCTCTCCTCTATTCTCCTTTTCTTAGAACGAGTATTCTGCGTCCCGACTCCAGAGTGTATGGATTACCCTCAAAGTCGCCAAACTCCTCGACAGTCTCGAATCCTGTTTCTTGGACAAGTCGATCTACATCTTGTTTGAAAATTAGTGCTGCTCCAGACACGACTTCAAACTGCCTGATGATCTGGTCATCTGGTCCACGAACTGTGTATTGTAGGTCCATCCGCATCAGCTTCTTCTCAGGGTCAGACTGTATTTTTCCACTCCTCGAAACAGTTCGTCCGTCACCCAGGGAAACTGGTTTGTCCTCGAAACTAGCCCGTTCATATTGCATTTCGCCTGGGAAGATGTCAAGGACGAAAAGCCCGTCACTTGTCAAATGTTTGTGAACACATTTCATAGTCGAGCTTTGGTCTTCAAAGGTCAATGCATGAGCGAATGATGTTGGAATTATGATCAGTGGGAACTCTCTATGGAGTGAGAAGTCAATCATTGTCCCTTCAATCAAGGAGATTCTATCTGCAACCTCCTGGGGAGAGTGATCAAGACGTTTTTTTGCAGCTGATAACATGGACTGCGACTGTTCCAGGGCAACCACTTCGTAGCCAGCCCCAGCCAGAGCAAAAGTGACTCGTCCAGTACCTGCAGCGAGATCGAGGATGGGGGACCCACAGAGATCAGCATACCTCTCATACAGAGATAGGTCTGAACTGTCAGCGAAGAGGTCATAGAACTCTCCTACTCCTTCATAACCTGGAGTGAGGTTCTCGTATGGGTCTTCGTCTTTTCGTGACAAGACGCACACGAATCCAGATAGTTACGCTGGGACAGATGTTGAGTCTATCACGGTCTTCTTTTCCAGGTGTTTGCGATACACATCGGGTACAGGGTAGTTGTGGAACGAGTGTGAATACCAGTTGTTCATTTTCTGCTCTAGTTCCTTGTTGATCCTTGCCCAGAGTGACTCATTGATCTCTGGATGGATTGTCAACACTCCCTCGTTTGGTACACCCTTGACCTTACCTTTCTTGGAAACTTGCTTTCCTCCTAGGAATGTCAGGAATGATTCAGAGAACACCTTGATGATCTTGTCTGGATTCTTGGCAAAGTCGACCTTAGTCGTGTCCACATCATAGACCGAAACATCTGCATCAGCACCGACTCCGAGGTGGCCCTTTGTCTTCTCTATACCCAGGATCTTTGCTGGAGAAGCACGTGTGGAGATCACTACATCCTGAAGACTCCACTCGCGCTCGATGGTCGGGAGTATTGTCCTCTCATGAGCAAACTTGTGCATGTCCTCCATCCAGATGTCCCGCTGCTTCTTACTCATCAGCCAGGAGAAGACCAGTGGATACTTGGTGAATGGTCCAGCATTCGGATGGTCTGTACTGATGATGCATCTCCATACGTCATCTACACTCAAAGCGAACTCAAGTGGAATGGCCCACTGGACAGAATTACCCGCAGCCTTTGGGCTATAGGTGTAAGGCACAATTCCAGCACCTCCTGGGAGCTCCACATCAACAGCGAGACTTACCCACTTTCCACCAGTCAACTGATAGAGATAGAACTCGAAAGGACCATCACCAGTCATTGTTGTGGCAGGACCGAAGGTAATCTGCCCCATGTCTGCTGTGAAATGCTTATTCTTGTTCATATACTGAGCGAACTTGTAACCACCAGACTCAATGGAACCCCAGTCCAGGTCACCACCCTCTACGCTGCTGAGGGTTTCAAACGACATGTGAGTGAGGTGGCAGATGTGATCACGCCCCCCATGACCCTTGATGTCTTTAATCATATCAAGTTGAGCAATAGTGGTTTCAACATTTCCCACCCTACCCAGGTTGTTGGGATGGAAGTGCATCATGTGGGGAAGCTTCAGGGCTTCAACAGCCTTACAGACGCTTCTAGTGACATCTTTTGGAGTGATTCCCCATCCAGGTATCTCTCCCTCATGGTCTCTCAGGTCCACCCCATGAGCCCATGCGTATGTTCCACCCGGATTGACCATCTTGACTCCAAGACCTCCAACCTTCTGAAGTGTCCATGCAATGAATGCAGCGAGTCCACTCTGGTCACCTTCTTTCACATAGTCGAAGGTGATCATACTGTTACAGAACATTGGTAGAAGTCCTGAGTTGAGGTTGGGCAGGTCCTCCATCTCCTCCCATGACCCGAGAGCCTTGAGTGCAGGTAATGCAGGTTCAATGACAGTGGTGTAACCCATTGAAGAGTAGCGATAGCCAATGACGTATGAGTTGGGCATTGTGTATCCAACCCCACCACGAGTGTCCTTCGTCTTGGGCACTGGGTCCTTTCGGTGATCTTCAGGACAGATTGCCCGACCAACGCCGACCTTGCTCCCAACTATGTGCGAGTGCATGTCGACACCACCGGCCATCACAAGCTTGCCCTTCAGGTCGATCTTCTTTGCGGAACCATTGACCTTCTCGACAATCTTACCATCAGATATGCAGATGTCTTTGACTTCCCCTTCGATTCCATGCATTGGGTCATAGACCCTACCATTGGTGAGGATTATGTCTTTGCTCATTTCTTCACCCTCCTTAGTCCTTCGTATATCATTTTGAGGATGTCCCTATCTGGGAGGAAATCCTCTGGAGGTTCTACCACTTTCTTGAGATAGAGTGGAAGTCCATCCATACGTGTGGCAGCACCATCACATTCGATTCCTGCGATGGCTGTTGGAATGTTGACCTCTGCAAGTAGGGAGGTCATGTTCTGCTTTGGATCGAGATTGATGATGGGAATGTTCCCCATGTGTTTGAGAGCATCTCTCGGAAAGTGTGCAGCTGGGTCCGCGGCGATATTCAGTAGAACATCGGCCTCGCCTCTGGCAAGCATATCGACTGCAGTGAACTCTCCGGGCTGATATCTGGGATAGCCACGGGAGTAGTCTACAGCATATGGATAGCCTGTCTGCCAGGTCGATGTCTTGTTGGCACCTGCGACGTTGTAATGTCCTCGCATGGGCATCATACTCCACTTCGTATGATGGTTCAGGTCTTGTACAAGACGAATTGCAGCATCGATGTTTCTATGTCGACCCTTTGATTGAGTCAGCCCCAGACCGAAGAACAGTACTCCATACTTGGCTGCCTTCATCGCCTCTACTAGTTCTTTCAGATCCTTGACTGATTGTCCACCTACCTTGTCGATATCCAGAATCTTCCCTCTTGCGAGCGCACGCATTGCAGATATGACTTCTAGATCAGTACCGGGCTCAATCTGGATGTACTTGTCAGCCACACCAGCACTGATTGTCTTTCGAATGTCAACGACCCATATCTTCCGCTCTGTCTTCGGGTCCTTTATCCACTCTCCTGCTGCCTTTGTGTGCAGATTCATGTGACGTGGATGAGCAAACTGGGGATTGGAGCCCCAGTAGATGACCAAATCTGATCTATGTCTGACCTCAGCCAACGCAGCTACTACCTCTCCAGACTCTTGAGCTCCAAGAATTGTAGGCCCATGACAGACAGAGGATGTGTTGTCAACAACCCCTCCAGCCTCCTCAGCAATCTTGTAGGCTTCTCTGTGTGCGTCGTTCTCCGTCGAACTTAGTCCGTAGACTAACAGGCGCTTGGAATTAGCAATGAGGTCCACAGCCCTAGTAACCGCATCTTTCAGACTGACCTTTGTTGAGGTTCCATTCGAACGAATCGACGGACCTTCAAGTCTGTCTTCGGCATGATGAAGGAACTTTGCTTTACTAATCGCACATCCATTCTCATTGTCAGTGATTTTGTTGTCCTTGACTTCCAGCTTCAGGTCGTCACAGAGACAACCACAAAATGTACATACAACGTTCTCATGTGTTCCTTCTGCCATCAAGATCCCTCCACCATTTTACTGAGTAGTTCCTTTACACTCAGCACCTTTTCACCCTTGGCTGGAAAGATCTGAGCCTCAATACTCTTGTAGTCAGGCATCCCTGTACCTTCGGTGTCCGAACCAGTGATTGCGTTTGCATATGGCCCACATGGGATGAAAACTACACCTGGTTCAGCTCGTCTATCTAGTCTACTCGTCACTATTACACTGCCATGAATGGTCTCCACTCGGACAGAATCTCCAGCCTCAATACCCAAGGCGTCAAATGTCACTTGGTCCATCTCACAGACTGAAACTTCTTCAAAGTATTCAGAAGAGAGCTTTCCAATTTCCATTCCTCGACCTTGCTTGAGGGTCCGACCGGATGTGACCACTGCTTTTACTCCGACCGCGCTCATGAACAGACACTCCCAGAAATGTGTCAACTAGCCCATTACAAACCACAATAAGAACCCTTAGGGAAAATCAAATTTCTATAAAATAGAATGAAGTAGGGACGAGGAGGGAATTTTGATCCATTCAGATCACCGTTCCTAGCGCAACTTTTCGTTCTCCACATCCCTACGAATGCGTGAGGACAATTCCATTATTTACGTTTAATGTGTGCTTAGATACACTATGGATTTTTCACAGTTTCAAGGTGAAACTGGAGTTTTGATGTAATAGGAGAGTAATACATCGGTCACTTCGAAGACTTTATAGATGAAGTATCGTCGAGGCGCCCGTAGGCTCTCAATCAGACGAGGTTGTTGATTGAAAAATGACAGTTGATAAGAAGACATTGAAGGAGCTGTTCACTAGGACCCTGAAAGTCCGTAGATTTGAGGAGAAAGTGTGGGACCTCTTTGGAGAGAACTTGGTTCCAGGTACACTGCACCTATATTTAGGACAAGAGGCTGTTGCTGCTGGAGTGACTACAGCACTCAAAAAGACAGATTGGATTCAGAGCACTCACAGAGGTCATGGTCATGTCGTTGCGAAAGGCGCGGACATGAACGCAGCCCTGGCAGAATTACTTGGTAAAGAATCCGGTTCTTGCAAGGGAAAGGGAGGTTCAATGCACATCACCCAGTTTGACGTTGGCGTCCTGGGTGCAACAGGGGTTGTGGCGTCTGGACTTCCGATTGCCGTTGGTGCAGCCCTATCATGTCAGATGAGGGGCACAAAGGATGTTGTTGCATGCTTCTTTGGAGACGGGGCATCCAACAATGGGACCTTTGGCGAGTCACTCAATATGTCAGCCATCTGGAATCTGCCCTTGATCTGGATTGTCGAAAACAACCTGTATGCTATGGGAACCCCGATCAAGATGATGTGTCCAAGTGCGAGTATTGCGCAAAGAGCTGATGGATACTGCATTCCAAACGTTGTTGTAGATGGAAACAATGCCCTAGATGTATATGAGGCAACTGTAGAGGCTGTGAAACGTGCCAGAGCAGGAGAGGGTCCAACACTGATCGAGTGTCAGACCTATAGAATGAAGGGACACTCAAGGTTCGACCAAGCCAAGTATCGACCTGAGGATGAAGCAAAGCAGTGGTTGAGTGAAGAGAGAGACGCGGTCCGTATCATCCGCCAGATTGCAATTGAGCAGGGAGCCCTCACTGAGAAAGAAGCCGAAAAAATAGATGCCAAGATATCAAAGGAAGTCGATAAGACTGGAGAATTTGCCAAGAAGTCAGAGTATCCAAACCCGGAAGATGCACTCACAGATGTCTTTGCGGAGGTGCTCTAGATGCCCGAGATTACATACAGGGACGCACTCAAAGCGGGCCTCCGTGAAGAGATGCTCAGAGATGAAAGAGTCTTCATTATGGGAGAAGATGTCGGTCTGAACTGGGGAGGTGCCTTTAAAGTAACCAAGGGTCTGGCTGAAGAGTTTGGGGAGGACAGGGTGAGGGACACACCAATCTCCGAGAATACCATCGCAGGCGCAGCTGTTGGAGCTGCGATAACTGGCCTGATTCCTGTTGCGGAGATCATGTTTGGAGACCTCATAACCCTGGCAATGGACCAGGTGTGTAACCAAGCTGCTAAGATGAGATACATGTTCGGTGGGCAGACATCAGTCCCGCTAGTCCTGAGAAGCGTGTTTGGTGGTGGAAAGAACATAGCATCACACCACTCCCAAAGCCTTGAGTCATGGTTCATGCACACACCAGGCCTCAAGATAGCAGTGCCAGCGTTTGCTTACGATGTCAAGGGTCTCATAAAGACAGCAATCCGAGACCCGGACCCGGTGATGTTCTTTGAGCACAAGCTTGTCTATGATAGGAAGGAAGAGGTACCAGACGAGGACTACACGATTCCCTTCGGAGAGGCTAAGGTGAGAAGAGAGGGAGCTGATGTGACAGTATGGGGCACATTCTTCATGCTCCACAAGGCTCTCGAGGTTGCAGATGAGCTTGAGAAGGAAGGAATCAGCGTTGAAGTCATAGATCCACGAACACTGGCTCCTCTAGACACAAAGACTCTGATTGATTCAGTGAAGAAGACAGGTAGACTGGTACTAGTGACCGAGGAAACCAAGACCGGTGCAACGACAGCAGAGGTTGCAGCAATCGTGCAAGAAGAGGCATTCGACTGGCTGGATGCACCAATCAAGCGTGTCAATGCTCCTGACACACCAGTACCGTTCAGTCCACCTCTAGAGAACTTCTTCGTTCCAGATAACAAGAGAATAGCGCAGGCTATCCGTGACATAGTATAGGTGAGGTCAATGGTCACAACTATGATCATGCAACGGATGAGTGTCGCAATGGAATATGGCGTGATACTCAAGTGGTTGAAAAAGGAAGGTGACAAGGTCAAACAGGGAGACCCAATTGTGGAGATCTTCGGTGAGAAGAACGAGTTTGAGCTCGAGTCCCCAGCTGATGGGGTGTTGCTCAAGATCCTCTGCGATGTCGACGATGAGATACCCATCAGTGAGCCCATCGCCCTCATTGGAAAAGAGGGTGAAGAGATTCCCGATGTGCGACCAAAGAAACTGAACGCAGCCGCTGCTGCAGCAAAGACAGCTCCTGCAGTAACACCTACGACAACAGCAACTCCCAAACCTGATCTAAAAGCAGTTGCCGTGGCTCCATCAGACACCAGAATGCCTGGAGGGAGAATCAAAGCGTCTCCACGGGCAAAGAAGAAAGCGAAAGAGTTGCGGGTTGACCTAGCCACCATAGTTGGAACAGGTCCAGAGGGAAGAATTGTAGAGAAAGATGTGGTTGGTGTACCAGCAGCTCCCCAGGTCATGATTTCTGACGACCGAGATGTGAAAGAAGTCATTACATTGTCACCACTTCGAAGGACCATTGCTCGAAGGATGACACAGAGTTATCTGAACCCACACATCACCATGATCACCGAGATTGACATGACTGAGGCTGTTGAGATCCGTGGCGAGATCAACGAACGTGTTGAGAAGAAACATGGTGTTCGTGTCTCATTCAATGACATCATCGTGAAGGCTGTAGCAGACACTCTTGAGAAGTTCCCAAAGTTCAATGCGACACTGAGTGGGAATGACCTTCATATATTCAAGGAGATAAACATCGGAGTAGCCATGGCGACTGATGATGGTCTTATAGTAGTCACAGTCAGAGAAGCCAACAAGAAGTCCATCACTGATATTGCAATAGAAACCAAGGAGTTCGGAAAGCGAGCTGAGACGAACGATCTGAAGCCCGAAGAGCTGACAGGGAGCACGTTCACAGTGTCGAACCTTGGGCCGTTCAAGGTGGATCTGTTCATTCCAGTCATCAATCCCCCTGAAACCGCAATTCTTGCGTTGGGGCAGATTAAGAAGAAACCTGTTGTGATAGACGACAAAATCGTCATCAGGTCCACAATGATGGCAAGTTGCGCAGTAGACCATCGTGTCCTGGATGGAGCTCCAGCAGGTCAGTTCCTTGCGGCACTGAAAGACACCCTAGAGAACCCGTACATGATGAAGTTCTGAGTCCCAAAGCATTATCTTTGCTCACACAAAGGGGTTCAATTGAAAGTGCGATGATTAATACTAACACCTGTCCAAAGTGCGGAGGAAATCGGATAGCTGGGCCTCACAAGATATATGGTCAACATCATGTGAAGATTGATCTTCCAGGATTTTCGACAGCCATGCTTGAGTCTTTCACATGCGCAGATTGTGGATACACTGAGTTCTATGCCGATCGGATTGGGCTTCAGAATATCAATACCTCTGGAAGATTCATACTAGGTTCTCAGCCAGATTCATACCCTCAGGATGAGCGTCGGAGATGTCCATACTGTGGTTCCGAGCTCAGATCAGGCGCCATCAGCTGCCACGAGTGCGGACAATACCTGTCTTAGTTTTCGACTCAAAATATCAGGGGGACCTTATATTCTAGAGAGCAGACCGAATGCCGACACGTATCATTTCGTGTCAGCCTCGAATACGACATCTGCTCCAAGCCCCAACCGTTGCTCTGGGGCCTCCAGCCGGTGGAGAGCAACCTGTTTATTCCACCGGCAAACAACAAGCTAATCAGTCATGGTGCTGATTGGCCAACAAGAGTGTTTGACAGATGTCTTGGCGACTCATCGAAGAGATTGACAACGATGTATATCACAATCTTGCAACAGATGAGAGTCTGGCCAGAACACTTGCTGCACAAGAAGAGATAACAAACACCCTCCGTTTCTGGAGATCAGATAGTGCTGTGGTGATAGGGAGGTTCCAGTGTGTACATGAGGAGGTCAACCTGGCCTATTGTGAAAAGAACAAGATTGCCATAGCTAGAAGGTTCACCGGTGGAGGAACTGTTTTTCATGACTCTGGAAATCTGAATTTCTCAATATGTGTAGACAAGAGAGAGAGGTATGTCCCAAAGACTTTGAAAGATATCTATGAGAGATTCATCGGAGGAGTCACTGACGGTCTCAGGTCTATAGATATTCCAGCAGAGTATGACCCAGTCCGTTCGTGTATCAGAATTGGAAACCTGAAAATAACTGGAACTGCAGGGTGGCTCAAACGTGGTGTGGCATTCCTTCATGGAACACTACTGATCAATGCAGACCTCACTAAACTCCGTGAGAGTTTGGATCCACCGAAGAACCAGACTGTCTATCTGAGAGACCGTTCCCGAATAAGATGTACAGAGAGCAAGAGGGATGTTGTGACAAACATCGCGGATGCCGTGGCAGATTGTCCCAGCATGGATGAGATTAAGGTCGCAATCATTGATAGCATCAAGACACTGTCTGGACAGGCTATCAGTACTGGAGAGTTGACCGAAGAGGAGAAGGACACTTCACAGGTTTTATATCAGAGCCGCTATTCCAAGTCCTCGTGGAATCTGGGGACACCAGCTCCCTGACCCTCTTGTTACGAGGAATGATTAATGACAACTGAAGATGTCGAAAAGACCCTAAAGAGCTTCATGAAACACTTTGGCGCATTGAATAGGGACATCCCTGATGTCAGAAATGCGTTCACAGACTTGCAGAAGGCAGTACATCAAGATGGTGCTCTCTCTGCGAAGGTGAAGGAGATGATGTGTATCGTTGCCTCAATTCTTTCTCCCTGTGAGGAGTGCATGGTATATCATACAAAACAGTCTCTAACACTCGGTGCAACACGTGAGGAAATCATGGAGGCTGCATCTGTGGCAATCGTAATGGGCGGAGGACCTGCAGTATCTCACATAGCCACCATCCAAGACTGTCTTGATGCATGGGCTCCTAGGAAGAAGTGAAATTACGAACACAGAGGAACTTGACCGGTTTTCGACTTCGGTTGAAGAACTGGTGAGGTTCATTTCTATCAATGTGCAAGACATCCAATGGATGTAGAAGCAATTCTTCATCTCCAACCTTTACAGAAACCTCTCCCTCCAATACGTAGACTCCATGTTCATGTGGATGGATGTCGAAGGATGTATGTCCACCAGGCTTTATGACGTACGCCCGTAGAGCAAAGTTGGAAGCAGAGTTATCAGGATTGAGAAGACGCTTCCGAAGAACCCCCTTCATTCCAGGATATTCATAGATCTCATACTCTTCTGGAGAAGAATCCTTTGTGAGAAACATCTGGGCACCGTCCTGTTCACTCAAATTCTGTGAAGAGAACCTTGATTGCTTTTTGGCTTTCCATAAGCTCGAAGCCCTTTTCCCACTCTTCCAAAGAGATCCGATTCGTAATCAATGGAGAAACGTCTACCTTTCGAGAGGCCATTAGTCGAAGAGTGGTGACCCAAGAAGATGGAAGTGTACCCCATGTGCCAGACATAGTGAGCTCCTTTGTTATGATTGGGTCAAGGTCAATGTTTGCAGGCTGGCCCCTGACTCCGAGGAGGGTGACATGACCAGCAACTTTCACAAAGTCCAGAGCCTGTGAACATGCCACACATGCGCCTGAAGCTTCAATGACTGAGTCTGCACCTCTTCCGTCGGTCAGATCATTCACGACTCCCACAGGATCAGACTCGGTGAGGACATCAATTGTCACATCTGCCCCTATCTTCTTCGCAATGTCAAACCTCCACTCGTCAGTGGTTACACCTGTGACGATGACATTACCGGCTCCCATTGACTTAGCAATCTGCGTTGCCATCAGACCCATTGTACCAGGACCCTGAACGACCACTGTGTCTCCCGGACAAATAGGTGTCTTGTCAATGACTGAGTGGACAACACACGCAAAAGGCTCTGCAAGTGCAGCCTCCTCAAGTGATACGCCGTCTGGGACTTCATGGACAATGTAGTCAGGGACGACCAGGTATTTCGCGAACGCACCATTCGCGTTAGAGGTGCCCAGAATCCTCTTGTCCTTGGCTGTACATCGATTCATGTGCCCAGTCTTACACTGATAACACTGGCCGCAGTACGCTGTAGCCGGAGAAACTACTCGATTGCCAACACTGACAGAAGTGACATCCTCACCAATAGCAGCCACTTTGCCGCTGTACTCATGACCTAACACCACAGGAGGCGTATAGAAAGCTTGGTCGTGCTTGATGTGAATATCAGTCCCGCATATGCCAGCAGCTGCAACCTCGATTAGGACTTCATTTCCTCTCGGTTTCGGTTCCTCAATCTCGCGAAGCTCTAAGTTGCCAACTCCTCGGGCGGTCTTCATGAGTCCTCTCAATCTAGTGACCTCTAGGTTTGGATTGAAGTTTTGCTATAGAATGTTGCGGAACGGATTGCTAGTTGTCACATTCCAAGGAGTTGAAAAAATCAGCTGGCTCGTCGCCCTGATCAAGAGAGCGGACCCTGTAGCCATTACTCAATTCTCCTCGAATCTTGCCTGCGACTTGCGCCCCCACGAAACGCTTCCGAACATTGGCTTCTCTACCTAGCCAGAGGTATACATTCTTGTTCGTATTATCAATGATGCAGAAGACCTTGTCCTCAAGTAGACTCTCCTTTGTAATATTCACATCTAGAGTAGTTCCGTCTTCCATCATCTCTAATGCGTTTGCCATCCGGTATTCCTCTTCATGCAGTAAGGTGATACCTAATCGATTCATGGTACGCTGTCTAAATACTTTGCCCCACGCATTGTCACTGTACCACCAATACTTCCACTTGAGTAGTTATAACCTAAGTGTGGATGTGTTGTATCTATGATATGTGAGCATTGGCAGGATAACACGCCTTCAAATCCGCTCGAAATTTGCTCTAACAGAGCCTCCACAGTAGTTACATTTGGCTTCTAGAGGGCCAGTCCAATCGATTCCTTCATGGGACAGTCCTGCACCACAGGATGGACATCTTTCAGGCAACCTGACTGTTCTAATCTCTGATCCATCTGAACGTTGATGTCCGCGATGCTGCTCAGGAATTACAAACGAGGGTGCCTCGATAGTGAATCCTCGAGCTATCTGAGTCGCAACTCCAGTTCCAGCTCTGCAGACTGTGAAGAATACGACGACTACGATTATGATGAATATGATTGGAATGAGTATGAACATCAGCGTGAATGTTCCAAAAATATCACCGAATAGATCGGGAAAATCAAACTGCAACCAAGTCTCTCCTTAGGGGGTGTGTTTCATGTAGGAACGAACCTTGAGGACTTATACCTTTTGTGACCAAAACCTGTCGATTTCGCAAGTTCGCAACTTATAAAAACGGTGCAAGAATGCTGGCATTGATAGTAATAGTTGGAGGATAATTGACAAATGCAAATTCCAGCCTTCCTTCTCAGGAAGCTATACATCAAAGGCAGCCTTGAAAACGTCGAGGGTGGCTTTTCGTTAAAACTGAAGAACTCACTTTCCCCGGGCACTACAACAGCTGTAGCGCCGATCAAAGTAGACGGGACTGAGTACCCACTAGACGCACTTACAATCCGTTCCGTCGATGGTGAGGTCAATGGATCCGAGATAAGCGAGGATAACACTTTTCCAATCAAGGTTGGTGTGGAGATAGAACTCTTCGTCAAGGGAGATCAACTAGCTGAAGGCGAGCATAAGATCGACCTTGCACTTACTACAAAGGAAGCAGGTACTCTCGCTTTCGATGTCACAGACGCAATCTAGAAGATCTTTGCAGAGGGCTCGTGCCTTCTGCGCTCAATTCTCTTTGTTAGAAGACTACCTAGTTGTTAGAAAGATGACTAGGTATAGTAAAGGGGCAATAAAGAGCATGAAGAAGACAAGGGCGTCCCCAACTTTCTTCCATCTTCCACGAGTGAATGGACAGACTACTCCCTCTTGATCGAACTCATGGATTGATACAGTCAATTCCGCAGTTTCTTTCTCTTCCATATGACTTCAGCCTAGTCTGATGGTCTCCTTCTTTTGATGTTTGGGATATGTCTACTAGAACGCCAGAAGAGTTTTCAACAAAGAACTCACAGTGTGTTTCGGTGGCAGGTTGTGTATATCAAGATACGAACTGACGGTTCTCTCGGTATTGGCCGCGGTACTGAGGGAAGTGCAGAAATCACCTTGGGGTATGGAGAGGCTCACATGGTTGCTGCAGCTCTAGAGAAACTTGCACAGACAGCACGCAGCTACAAACAGGAGTATCTTAAGACCACAAGCGTGGGCGGTGGGAACAAGATCACGTTCAATCGTGACGACGATGGAACAATAACAATCTCAGGGGACAGACAGAACTATGTCTGCACCGAGTCAGAGATCAGACAGATGGCTGAGCGATTGAAGCATCTACCCCCTGTAGAGGTAGCACCTCCATCCGATTATGTGAAGAAGATCAAGCCATCAGAAGGCATGTGTCTGGCAATCACAAATGGAGGAAATACCATCAATGTCAGACTTCCGGAGGCAGCTGTCATCAAGACCGCCCTTCGGAGCAGTATCGATTCAAGGTTCTATGAAGAATTGATCACTGTCGGTCCTCGTAGGATAGCTCTCACTAGAAGTAGTGACCTGAAATGGCAGCTCAATGATGGTTCTACTACTGTACGTTTCACCGCCTATGAGATAGAAGCGCTGGTTGCTGGGCTCCATAATGGAATCTTGGATGTCCTGATGGATGTCGTCAAGAGCTTTGGGGCTGACGACGTTTCGGACATTCGTGTGAAGAGTCAGTTGAAACGTGTCGAGCAAGATACGACCGAACTGTTCGGCGAGGACAAGGGCGCGAAGGGATTTGTAAGAGACCTCACAAAACGCACAAAGAAGATCATTGGCATCGATGAGTATGCTGATGAGCGAGCAGAAAAGTTCATCGACATGTGTAATCATGTCTATGGAAGTATGAACACGAACTATGTAGAGCCGTTGTTTGACCTCTTCTCAAAGATGTTTGTTGTTGACAGCAGGTAACGAGATCTTGTCAAGACTATCTGCACTAGGTGGGAGAGTTCAGTGTTCTCCCTCAACAAGCTCAATCACATAGCGGTCCCTCGTGAAGAGAAAACATATCTTCCGTTCATCAAATAGCGGAGCCTCCACGGGCTTGGAGATGATAACAGCGCCACTCTTGCGAGCTTTCTTCATCGCCTCTTCAATGTCTTCAACTTCGTAACAGAGGTGATAGAGTGACTGCCGTTTCTCTAAGAGGTTCTTGACAGGAGACTCTTCACCTAGCGGAGATATGAGTTCAATCTTTACAGGATCATCCTCAGAAGTCCCCATGAGTACAACTCGGACCTTCTGAGTAGGGTCATCAACAATCGGTCCAAGCTGTTTGTATCCAAACAATGTTTCATGGTTCTTGATACCCTGTTCAATGTCCTCGACCAGGATACCGATATGACTGAGCTTCATAACCTCACCTAAATCTATGAACTACTATGGTTCATCCATAAGTCTGTCGGAATCCTTTTGAAAGAGTCCTCTCAGGCAAATGTATCATCGAAACGGTGTAGATTGTGTCACTATCGAATTATGCAGGACAACTGGCGAAGAGATGGGGTCTCAGGGCACCAAGGCAGTTGTATAGGATGATGAAACTGCACAGGACACCTTTCAAGACAATACTACACAATATGTTCACAGCTCTGGAAGAGGTTGATGGACGTTTTGCGTTTCCCACGATTGCAGCAGTAGCAAAGATGAGACCAGACCTTGTGAAGATGATTGTAGATGAAGGACATGAGGTCGCTAGTCATGGATTTAACCATGTGAGATACCCAACACTCACAAGCACAGAACGAGAAAGAGACCTAAGACTGAGTTTGCAGGTGTTCAAGAACCTGGGCATCGAAATCAACGGATTCAGAGCACCCTATGATAACTACACTGATGATATGCCAGATCTCATCGAACAGACTGGTCTTGTGTGGGATGGAGGTTTCGGGTATCGACCTGAACATCGAGAGAAAGAGCATTTCTTCCACGTAGATGTCGGGGGGAAGAAATCACGAGTGACATACATTCCACTCAATATCCAGAGTGATGATCTTCTGATTGACAAATTCGGAATGAGTCCAAAGGAAGTCACCAAGACACTCAATGCTGAAGTGAGAAATGCAGCAGAGAAAAACGGCGTGATAATGTTCGATCTGCATCCGATTCGGATGGGGCAGTCCGATTATGTTGAATGTATCAGAGATGTGACACAACATGCTAAAGGTCTAGGTGCATGGTGTACAACACCAACAGAGGCAGTGAAATACTGGAACACTCATGGAAGATGGAAGGGTGACAGTACATTCTGTCTACTCCTGACCGGAGACATAGACAATTGGGTCTTCTCAGACTACTTGAGAAGGGTTCTATGGCGAAGAGCTTGAAGGTGATTGATATGGGAAAAGTACTCGGGAGATTCCTACGGATACTGGCATGGCTTGCACCATCCTACCAATTCAGGGCAAGCGTATATCGGAAGTGTGGAGTAAAGATAGGAAAAGGAGTCTACATGGGATTCCAGGTCTTGATTGATGGGGAGTATCCGGAGTACATAGAGATTGGAGACTGGGCAAGCATCGGTCCTGGTGTGAAACTGATGGCTCATTCTGGCGCAAGCCCATATCATCAGAAGAGGAAGATCTTTCACGAGGGACCGAAGAAGGTCTTGATTGGAAAAGGAGCTTGGTTGGCTGCAGGATCAATCATACTTCCAGGAGTCACAGTTGGAGAGGGAGCCATTGTGGCTGCTGGTGCAGTTGTGAGCAAGGATGTACCTCCTCTTACGCTTGTGGCTGGGAATCCCGCACGTGCAGTACAAAAGTTAGAACCAAAGAAGGATTAGGATGAGAACTTGCTTCCCAAGACGTTCTTGATGTCACCTACGGTCCACATGTCAACAACCTCTTCATCCTCGAAGAAGATCTCAAACTCATTCTCGATCTCACTCACAATGATGAGGTGGTTCATCGAGTCCCAAGGCTCAAAGTCCTTACGTCTGAGGTCGTCTGTGATCTTGTCCTTCTCCAGAAGGAGGACCTTTGAAAGAATGTCCAGGAGTTTGTCTTCAAAGTCAGTCATTGCCTAATCCTCTGTGAGTTCAATCCATTCGGGCACATCAATTGTATCAGTTTCAAGATTGAGAATCCAAGTGGAACCATTCTCATCGGCTTGAGCTGGCATCCCAAATCCGTGGTTCTCATAGACCTGAGCAGCAGGAGGGTTCTTCTTTGTGGGAATATATTCTCCAATTATACGTGACGCTCCATCCGTCTTCGCGTCTTTGACGATCTTTGCGAGTAGAGCGGTTTCCACAGAACGACCAATAACGCGACAGCTCATGAGCATAGAGTCAATCCACCAGTCATTGTCTTTCTTCTTCACTATGGCAACACCCACGACACCCTCGTCTCCGAACTTGTCTGTGACTGCCATACTGTACACTATTGAGTTGTCCTCCTCTCGGAACTTCTGTACTTCAGCATCTGTGTATCTTCTAGTTGTCAGGTTGAACTGGTTTGTTTTCCCAATTAGTTGCACGACTCGCGGTGTGTCAAAATCGTCGACTGGCTTGATCCGCACCTTCATCTCTAGGGTTCTCAGAAAGTCTTCAATGGAATCCATACTGGTTTCTAGTTCAGCTCGTTTACGTTTCCCTGCATACATTTCTCCACGAGCCATGTCTTCCTTTGTTAATGAGAGAACGTCGAAGACATCTAGGCTCTCAAGGGTTTCTCGATAGAGTCGTGGATTCTTAGGTAGGTCGACAACGAGGACCTCAGGATGGGCTTGTGAAACTATTGAGCGTTCCACAGGATTGTCATCAAAGAACACTATGCTGTCGAGGCCTATGTTGATCTCCTTGGCAAGCTCAGCGATGTTTGTGGCCTTGTTCTGCCAGTTGATACGCATCGCCGCAAAGTGTTCCTCCTTCAATATCTGGAAAGGATGTTCCTGGAAGACCTTGACTGCGTCATCGTAGTTGTTCTTGCTGCAGACTGCAAGGATGACGCCTCTATTGTAGAGACTGAGCAGACTCCTCTGAAAGTCCACATACTCTATGCCAGGAGCGGCATTTCCTAGTTTGATGCCCTCGATCCCATCCTCACCAATTATGCCACCCCACAGTGTATTATCAAGGTCTAGTACAATGCACTTCTTGGTTTTGGCCTTCAATGCTCGTACATATCGAAGGTATGCGTCAGCCAAGAATGGAGTGAATTCCTCGCTGAAGGGGACCGATCCTCTGTACCAGGTGTTCCAGTTCGTGATACGAGATTTACCAAATTCTCCTGCAACCGAGTCCAAGTCTACAACAAATACTCTGTTGCTGTCGCTAAAGGTCTCAGCTAGCTGGTTGTTGGCTCCTTCAAAGAATCTCTTGAGACCGGTCTTTTGTTTGTTGTCTACAATTCCAAGCGGTGAGAATACTGGTAGGATAAAGTTGTTCAACAAGATGAGGGCGGAAGTCTTCTTCTCTAGAATCTGAGCCACAGAGGCAACATCCTTGACTAGCTGCTTCTGTAAGTCTTGGCGGTCTTTCTCAGATGTCCTGGCAAAAGTACTCAGAAACATCTGATCCAAGACAGACCATGCATCTACTGCAAGTATGATGACATCTGGTTCAGCCTTGTGCAACGGAGAGTTCGTGTCCATTGATTCCTGGCGATATGTATTGAACCCTCCCACGAATGTAGTCGGAGTGAAGCCTTCTAGTCGAAGCTTTATGTCTAAGCACGCTGCAAGAGGTTCTAGTGTGGATGAACCAATAACTGCAAGCCTCAGAGCATCCTTGTCATCGGTATCGGGAAGATCCAAACCTTGGATTCTCTTGTATGCACTCCAGAGGTTGAGGTATGATGGGTCTTCCCTGACTGGCTTCAGGATTTCTTCAACAGATTCGTTCATGACATCTCGCCGCCTGGGAGAAGTTCTTTGATAGTGTCGTCAAGTAGTCCTTGAATATGCTTTTGGTCGGTGATAGAATGTACGAATGCGATGGCAACAGCCACAGCATGATTCGTTGAGTGAGACAGGCTCAACCTGATTGAGAACTGACAGTCTTGATGAAGTTCGACATACGGAGCTCCATTCTTGTTTCGAAGTATCTCTATAGCGTCCATAGGAAGATTGCAGAAAGAGCTTATTGCTTTGACCACTGCCTCTTTTCCAGCGAAAGTGGTTGCATAGTGCGGAGCAGGGTCTGGATATCCGTCACAGTACTTCCTTTCATTCTCCGTGAACACTCTCTTGAAGAAAGGAGAATCTGAGCTAAGACCTCGAAACCTCTGTATCTCTACGATATCAGTTCCGATTTTAATGTCCTCAGCTCGGTCTTCAGGCATTGTCGTTCGTCCTCGACTGGACCAGTATTTCTTATAATCGTAATGACATCTCATCCGAGCTTCTCTGACTCGGTCTCTAGGACTGCCGTGGACCATGGATACCGTTCAAGGATCCTGTTCATCAGTCGTTGTACCTTTAGCACTTCAGATGTTCCTGAATATACTAGAAGAACCACGAGACCTCCCCTTGTACGCTTGAACTTCTGGTACATGGTCTTACTGGTGTTGATAGAATCGCACACAATCATGACTTCAGCCTGAGGGATGTCAAGGTCTCGTTCTCCGACGGGGGACATTACAAGTACCTGAGCTTCCTCATCCTCACGGAACTCTTTGAGAACCTCGCCCTTGTCACGGGTTTCCCCGGTGATTGTCAAAACCCTGAGTCCTGCCTTCGTAAGGACATCCTCAACCTGTGAGACCATCTCTAGGTAGGAGGTGAGGACAACTGTCTTCTTGTATTGAACTGCAATCTTCAGAACACTGGTCACCTTGGCTGAAACTGTGGGGAGAGTCCGCCGGAGCTCGCTCACGTTGAAGTAATGTTTCAGATAGTCGGTGTGGAACATTCGTAGGAAACGCTTTGGAGGCATTGCGTAGACATATTTTCTGAGCATGAGGAGTCCAGAGTAACGACCCTTCAGCTCCTCAGTGATGGGAAGGCGCTCTATCATGAGATGGACTCGCCGCGCGTCACCATCGACAAGATGCAGGTTATCATCCTCAGCCAGCTCATTCATGATATCTGCACGTGTGTTTCGGATCAACTCGTCAATGACCCTTGAGATGGACCGGACTCGTGTGTCGTTGACCTTGCTTACTGTGAGAAATGTGGGTTCAAGATACTCATCCACGTCTGTGTCATAGAGGTCCTCCATTGTGAGCAGCTCGGCCCCAGGGAAGTGTTGACGGAGTGTGTCCAACTCCCTTCTGATCTCAACCTGTTCCTGGGAAAAGACAGCGTGGTCATCACGCAGAGTACCACTCATTCCTATGAGCCACTTGTCCTGCATATACATGAGCAGTGTCGGCCATGGAAACACAATTGCAGTCCGTCCACCAGACCTTCGTACAAGGGTGTCGACCTCGTTGATGAGGACCATCTTGAAGGGCTCCAACAGTGATGGGTCCTTCTTGTACATTCCAGCAAGTACCTGCGGAGTGGCTACAATGACTCGTTTCTCCCGAAGTACATAGGGTCGTCTCCCGGAGGGCACTCGGGAGGAGAGCTCACCAAGGTCGTCTTCGAGACCTCCATACTCTCCTTTGAGGTAGTCTACGGTCTCAGCGAGGGATGATGACGAATGTACTACTATGATGACCTTTGTGTCAGGAAACTTCTCTGCAACCAGTTGATGAGTCAAAAAACGTTTTCCAAGTCCACAGTCTAACTCCACAAGAAGAGGTGTACCAGACAACTCTGTCACCCTCTCTAGGATATGCGTCTGATAGCCTCGTGGAGTATACTTGGGTTTCGTCATCTCTAGTTCTCGTTTGAATGAGGCGTTATGAACTCATCTGAAGAGTCAGAACTGTTTGAAGACCTTGGCAAGGGATGGTCCCTTGACATGAATGTTGAACTCATAGAACGCCCCATATGGAACAATATGGACATCGAACTCTCGTTCAGTCAGTCTTGAAGCCACGTCCTCAATCAACTTCTCTGCAAACTTCGGATCTGACTTGCTGTTGTCCAGGTGTGCAAAGGAATGGAGTGTGATGGCGTTACATTCGTTCTTCTGTGCCAACCATCGTATGTTCTTCACCATCTTCCTGAGAACACTGGCCTCATTAACCTCGTCATGTTCCTCAGAATGTATCCAGACATGTAGTGACTCACCGATCTCAGTGGGTTTGTCTGAGGTGGATTCGTTCGGTCTGTACCAGAAGCTCTCAGCATGAAGCATCAATAGCCGCATCTTCATCACGGATTCCTAATACTTCTGGGAATGTAATATTGCCTGAAAAAGATTTGACTTTGGACACTTCAGAAAGAGTTTTGAATGAAACACCCGGGACTTGCTTCTCATACCACACCACTATGGGATGCTAGAGTAATGACTCATGATGTGATAATCGCTGGCACTGGACCCGCAGGTCTCATGGCAGCTGAACACTCTGCAAAACACGGGTTGAAGACACTGGTCCTGGAGAAGCGGGAGAAGGTAACCGACTCCCTAATGGGCGAGCTCGTCACCGACAAGGCTCTCAACTTTCTTAGAGTGAAACCAGACTCAGAATTCATTGGCAACAAGTACACGTCCATCGTAGGAGAGAGTCTGGACACTGGTGCTAACGTCGTCGTGGACAGAACACATCTTGGCAACTCGTATCTCTTTGATGAAGACCTGTGTCAAGAACTCATGAGAGACCGTGCCATTTCAGACGGTGCAGAGTTCAGATACAAATCAAGAGTTGGCTCAGTCATCAAAGACAATGGGTCCGTCGTCGGAGTCAAATACAATCAAACCGAAGAGGCTCGCGGAAGCTTAGTGGTAGGCGCAGATGGTGCATTCAGCAGGGTCTCAGAAACCGCAGGCTTCACACATCCCAAATGGCTACTCAGCTATGGGTATCGATTCAAGCTCACCGGTTGCAAGGGAATCGATCCTAAGGTCGCATACTTCTACGTGGGCAAGGATGTTGGCCTCGGTTATCTCTGGTTGTATCCAAGATCTGAGAGCGAAGTCAATCTGGGAATCGGTCGGGTACCATCCTCAAAGGCCAACTGGGATGCGCTCCCTCCGATGAAAGACGTCCTGAGGAAATACATGAAGACACATCCTGAGACTCAGAATGCCAAGATTGCTTCAGTCAACGGCGGTGTCGTGCCATGTGCTGGGATAATTCCGAAATTCACCAATGCGGGAGTAGCACTCTGTGGAAACTCAGCAGGCCAAGTATCATCCATTGTTGGTGGCGGTGTCACAACGTGTTTCCATGCCGGTCAGGTGCTCGCAAGGCATGCGAAGAGAATGGCTGATGAGAATGACTTCTCAAAGAAGAGTGTCGAGTTGTACGAGAAAGAATACAGAAAGACCAAACTTGCCTCGAACATCACCAACACTGGAAAAGGCATGTTGGCCGTTTCTAAGTTCTCTATGCACAATGATCCTATTGCTGCAGCTGAGCTGGTCTTGGGTGGCAAACTAGATGCCAAGATACTCAATGAGCTAATTCAGGGACATGCAAGTATTGGAACTTACATGACTCTGCTTTCCGATTTTCTCCCCATGGTCATGAAGATTGGCGTGGGATATCTGAAGAGTATTGCAATCAGTGGGCTCTAACTAGTTCTCTTCTCTGTGAAATTAGATATCAAGCACTGTGAGCGGACTTTAAAAAATCGTGAGAGAGAAAGTGAAGCAGGGGGACACCCCCCCGCGCCCACCTGCTTCGTGTGTGGACCGGTTAATACCGGCATGCCCTGTAACATGCCGCGTGGAGTTACCGTAATGGAATCCACCCGGAGTTAGACAACAACGGACATCGTTGTCAAAAACAGTGAAGGGGAAGACAATATATAAATATGTCTGAAGTATACAGTCATAAAGTTAGTAACTTGCTGTTTTTGCGCGCGTTACTCACAGATGAGTAGAGAGGGACAATCTTATGTCGAAACAGATTGACATCACTGAAGCACTTGAGCTGTGTGGATTCTCGACTGGAACTGGACAGGAGTCCAGGGT
>Ga0209536_100003072_pt1 | contig 26981 bp, 17 predicted proteins | sample DeeMarSeWOR28_12_FD_187461 | JGI IMG/M metagenome (GOLD analysis project Ga0209536, IMG submission 187461) | Marine sediment microbial communities from White Oak River estuary, North Carolina - WOR-2-8_12 (SPAdes) (version 2) | ecosystem: Environmental > Aquatic > Marine > Intertidal zone >... | reverse complement strand
TCCCTGCGGGGAGCGGGGGGTCTGTCGAAGAGTTGGTAGAGGGGGGCGGTTTCAAAAACCTGAACTCTTTGGATCTTCTGGAAAATCTGCTCCGGTTGGAACGGTTTTCGGAAGAACTCGTCGATTCCTTTGCGGAAGCCGAAGGGCTCTGTTTCCTCATCTCCGATGAAAAAGATTGGAATCTGTTCCGTTTTCGGGTTCGACCGGAGCATGTGGACGATCTGCGCCGCACCGAGGACATCGACGGAGAGATCTAGGAAAAGAATGTCGGGCTGTTCAAGCACCGTCGCGGAGAAGGCGCTGTTTCCATCCCTGGCTTCGATGACGTCCAAACCCTTCGCACGAAGGAACCGGCCGAGGATTTGGCGGGATTCGGCTGCAGGGGACGCAATGACGACCTTTCTCCCCGTTACCGCCTCGGTTGTCCCTTTTTTCAATGTCAAAGGTTTCTGTGCAGGGTAAGGGGCCGTTCCATAGGTCCGGAGCACCGACGGGTCATTGTACGTTCCGTCAACGAGCAAAACACGCCCTTCGACGTGCCGGGAAAGAACCTCGGCCAGGCTTTCCGCTACGAAGCTTACCCCTTCGCCCTTTCGACAACTGGTAACCCCCAGGGTGATGGGAGGCATTGTGGAGCCGCTTGCGGGCAGGGGCAGCCGGTCCCGAAGCAGTTCTATCGATTCCCGGGATTCCGACGGGAGTGGCCGGAAAGCCGTGTCGGCCTGTCCATACGATGGGGCCCACCCCGGGGAGAGCTGCGGTATGGCGGCCAGCGGCGTAAGCTGCAGCCTTTCCTCGATGTCTTCGGGTTTCTTGAAGGTGTGGTCCATGTATTCGCTGGCGAACGCCAGGCCCAATCCGCCGAAAAGCCCCATGAAGAGCCCCAGGGCGAGGTTGAGCGCCTTGCGCGGGCGGATCGGCTTCAAGGGGTAGGTGGCCGGCTGCACGACGCTGATGTTCGAGATCTTGTCCGTCTCCAGGGCCTGGTCGATGCGTGCCTGCTCGAGTTTCTCGACGTACTTGCGGTAATTCTCGTTCTGCACCTCCACTTCGCGCGTAAGCGCCGCGACGCGGATCTCGGTGTCGTTGAGTTTTTTCATCTCTTCCCCGGACGCGGCCAGCTGGCTGCGCAGGGCGCCGGCCTTTGCCTGCAGGGAGGAGGAGACCCCCCGTTCGATCATCATGTCCAGCTGGATCCTCTCGTACGAGGCGTTCAGGCCCTTGGTGACCTGGGTCCTCGTCAGCTCCTCCTTGCCCAGGACCGCCTGGGCCTCGGTGATCTGCCGCCTGGTCTCCAGTACCAGGGGGTTTTCCGGGCTGTATTTCGAGAGGAGGTCCTGTTCCTTGAGCTGGAGGTCGTAGATCTTCTCCCGCATGCCGTCGGCGGCCAGGTTGGTATGCCCGGAGGTGCTCTCCGTCACCTGGACCTTGGGCAAACGGCCCAGGTTCTTCTGAAGGGATTTCGACCGTGCGCCCGATGCCGCAAGAGCGGCCTCGGTCTCCTCGATTTCCTGCTGCAGTCCCCCCATCCGGTTGACCAGGATCCTGCGCTGTTCTTCCAGGGAGGCGACGCCGGCCTCGTTTTTGAGCATCCGCAGTTCATCCTCCGCGCGGGCCAGCGAGGTCTTGATCTGCCCCGTCTGCTCCGAGAAGAACTGGTACGACCCGACGGTCCGGTGCGCCTGGATGTGCTTGTCCTGGAAGAAGCCGATCAGCTTGTCGACCACGGCCCGGGCCAGTTTCGGGTTTTTCGCCTCGTATGCGAGGGAGAGGACGTTGCTGTTTTTTTCTTTTTCGACCTCCAGGCTTTTCATCAGGGCGACGACGGCCTTGTCGCGGTCGAGCGGGGAGTCTTTCCGGGCCGGTGGCCCTGTCGTGACCATCGTTGTTGTCGCTGCGGTGCGGACCGCGCCCGCCGCATCGCGGGAGGCAAGCCGTTCCGCGTTTGTGGAGGGCGTTTTCGTGACCGGCTCCTCCCACGTGCCCTTGAGAAAGGCCGATGCCCCGAACGAGTCCACGACCTTTTCGGCCAGTTCCCGGCTTTTCAGGATCTCCATCTCCGAGTTGATCTCGTTTTCCCGGGACTGGCCGATGTTGACGACCTGGCCGGTGGTTGCGGTGGGGTCCAGGGAGACGCTTTCGCGGCCCAGGCGCACGAGCAGTTTCGCCTCGGACCGGTACGTTTCCGGCATCAGGAAGGTGCCGGCCGTGACCGTGACGACGACGGCGGCGAAGAAGAGGAGGGTCTTCCTCCGGTGCCGGAACAGGACGTAGTAGAGGTCCCGCAGGGACCGTTCCGGTACTCCTCCTTCCTGTGAGGGCGTCTGCATGGCGATCTCCTTGGGGCGAAGCGTCAACGGGGTCCGATCCCGATCGTTCCTTCGCCGGCCGGCTGCGAGTAGAAGAAGCCGACCTGGGGAATCATCCTGTTGATGTACTGCTCGATGAACTGGTTGACCTTGGTGATTTTCGTCCGCGGGACGAACACGATGTCGTGCGGCTCGAGGGGGTACGGCTCCGTCGGCTCCCCCTTGAGGGCCTGGCGCAGGTCGAGCACGGTGCCGACCCGCTTCCCGTCCTTTTCCCGGACGACGATGACGGTTTCCAACTCTGCCGATTGGGGATTGACCCCGCCGGCCTGCATGACCGCCTCCAGGGCCGTCAGGGGGCCCGGCATCTCGAACACGCCCGGGCGGTTCACCTCGCCGCCGACGTAGATCCGGCGGTCCCGGAAGGTCCGCACGATGATGGTCACGTCCGGCCTTTTCACGTGCGGAGTATAGAGTCGGAACAGCTCGTCCCGCACCTCCTCCGGGGTCTTCCCGGCGACGCGCACGTCGCCCACGAGCTGCAGGGAGATCACCCCGTCGGGCCGGACGTTCTGGGATTCGTTCAGCTCCGGGACGTAGAAGAACTTGACCTCGATGGCGTCGCCCGGGCCCAGGACCATCCTGGGGGGAGGGGGGGCTTGCTCTGCCGCGGGTGACGGCTTCGCAACCGGCGCACTGCTGCACCCGGCAAAAGCCGCGATCAAAAGGATCGCCAGGATGGAAACCGCGAAGTCAAGGCGGATCGACCGGCTCATGGTCCTCTCCATATCCACTGCTTCAGGGGATGGGTGCCGATGCCATCGGGAACGCATGCGCTACCGCCCATCAGGGGTGGCATTATCGTTATGTAAAACCGACACGGACACGAAATAATTAAAATTGAGCAATATTCATACCGGGGAATTTCCGTTTTATGCGGTTTTAAATTCCCGGAAAATATAGGTTTTTATATTTAATAAATACTATCGATAAAGCGGGCGAATCTGATTCTCTATAGGTGGAAAAATATTCCGAATATGCACAAGCGTCCCTTGTGCTGAATGAATGCTCTCGAGATAGAAGAGGAATGGTCGGAACGGCACTCCGTCCTGGGAACGTTAAAGAACATCCATGCCTCCTGCCTTCAGAAAAATCCGACACCTTCCCTGAAGGCTGGTTCCGCTGTGTTCCCGCAAAATGAGCCGAGAATTTTAATTACATCGATTGTTGGAAAGACTGTCAATAAAGAAATAGGTATCCGCCGAATCCGGCGGGCGGCGGTGTTCTCCTGTGACTCGCCCGGTTCGGGGATGATACTTCATCCTTTACCATGATGAACTGCTGCGTCTAAAAATACCGGGTATCCTGCGCGGCAATCTCCGGGGCGGTTCCTTTCCCGCCGGTTCCCGTTCAGCCGGCTGGAATTTCGAAAATCGAATGAGCTTTACCGTAATGTAAATTCCGTCAACGTCCTCGGATCTTGCCACCCCTCCTGATTATTCAATCAAGACGATTGCTTTTCCGTCGTGTTGTCTCGCGGCATGGCCGTTGCACGCCCTTTCACCCGACATCAACAAGCAGTGAACGGCACAGATCCCTTGAAAAAAGGGGAGAGGAGGGGACCATGGTGCGTAAAACGGGCAAACGGGTTTTTTGGTTCGCAGGGGGACTGGTATGCGTTCTTTCCCTGCTCCTGGCGGGATCCCCTGCGTCGGCGGCGTTTACCTTCGACTGGACGTCCCCGGGGGTCATCTCGCTGGATGATGCCGATATCTACCCCCCCGGGCCTGTTCCCATGAACGGCGGACAGGACATCACGAAGGTATGGTGGGGCTGGGCAGGCAACGTCCATTATTTCCGGATGGACCTTGCACAGGCGCCCAACGGGTCCGAATTCGCGGACAAGTACGGCATCCATATGGATTACGTGAGCGGATCGGGCAATGCGGGGTATTTCGGTGTCGACACTCTCCTTCTGAGCAGTTTCGACGGATCGTCCTACACCCCGAGCATGAATGTCTGGGACGGGGCCGCCTATGCCCCCGTTCCCGGCATGGTCCTGCCTTTCACCGGCTTCGATTTCCAGGCTTCCGGGACCACGCTCGAATGGAAGATCTTCGGTGACCAGAATATCTTCACCTGGTGGGGGGTGACCGAAAAGGGGTTCAACTTTACGGATATCTCCTCGCAGGTGGTCACCACCCCGATCCCCAGCGCCGCGTGGCTGCTGGGCTCGGGAGTCGTCGCCCTGATCGGGCTGAGAAGAAGGAACGTCCAACGTTACAACTTCTCTTGAAACGCAGGCTCAACGGGGCAGGGCCGCGATCCGGCCCTGCCCCATGTTCCTGGGGGGATTCCTATGGACGACAGCCGCCTCATTCTCCCGGAGACCGTGAACGCTCCAGGGTAGATCCCTCCCCGGGACATTCGTCATGACCCACGACATCTCCGAAAAGCGGACTCGAGCGCAAGAGGGGGCCATGCCGGGAACCGGCTAGGTTTCAGATTCTGCTGTACGGACGAATACACGCAAGGAAGCGATTTTTGCAACGGGTCCAAACGGAACGTGAAAAGAATCGGCTCTCCTTCTTCCCGGCCCTGACAAGGCGCCATGGGCGGTAGCCTGTCCAGTACAAATGAAAAGAAGTAAAAAGGTTTTACGTGTTGTTCTTGCATTGGTCCTTGCCGGATTTATCCTGCCCTGCTGCTCCTCGTCACAAGATCCAACAAAGCCTTCAACAGACCGTCTACGGGCCGGATACATGAGCGAATCGAACATCGAACTATTGGGAAAAATGGCGCAATCCGGAATGAATGCCGCCATTCCAAAATTCGGGAGCATTGCCTTGCCGGTCAGCGAATACAACGCGGCTTCGCTAAAGAAGTGGGCCGACGAGTGTAAACGGCTGAACCTGGCGTTCGTGCCCTTGTTCAACTGGTGGAGTGTCAACGAAGCGACCTGGATAAAACACTACAATCCCGTGGTGACCGATAGCGGCAAGGTTCTGGAAAAAACCCCGTGTCCGTACACCCAGGATTATTGGGACCGCAGCATCACGCCCCGCTTTGTTGCCATAAGCCAGGTTTTTCAAGAGGGGGAGATCGCTGCCGTTGGTGTCGACATGGAGATGTATGGAGCCGAACTCAAGGATTACGAAGGAGGCTGCTACTGTGACGTATGCTTTGCCAGATATCTTCAAGCGAAGGGACTGTCCGGAGGTCTCCCCGCACCGGCTGACCGCGCGAGGGCCATCGAGGAAGCAGATGAACTCGACGCGTACCATGCTGTACAAAGGGAGGCTGCCCGCACCTTCGCGGTCGCTTGCCGGGAGGCGGTGCACCAAGGGAGGCCAGGCTTGCGCCTCGGCGTAATACAACTGGATAAACCCGTCCCCCTGCAGCAAGGCATTGCGCTTGGGTTCGGTACGCCGGATCTTCCCGTTTTATGTCTTACGGGGGAGACCTACTCGACCGGGTACACGCCTTACATCGCTTCGGTTCAGGAAATGTTTCGTGCCATGGGTGCTTTTGTGGACTTGGTGGTGGGCATCTGGCAGAGCAGGTTTTCCCCGGCGAATATTGCCGAGCAACTATATCACTCTGCTCATGATTCCTGCGGATACTGGATCTACACCATGCAGACATTCGAGAATCCCGATTACCACCCCCTTCCGGAGACACCGGAAAAATACTGGGCCGCGATAGGGCAGGCAAACTCGGAACTAGACAGGCTGGGGGAAGATATAAACTACCAGACATCACTCCCGATGAGGCCCTTTGAGCCACCGCCATTACCGCTGCCCTGGAGCGGTTTCCATATGTACGATCTGATTGCGCGGTCCACCACCGCGCTGCCAATGCCTGCCGCGTGGCTCCGGAAAACCAATTGGATCTATTTCTATGCAGAACAGGGCGACAGGATTGAGTTTGAAATGAGCCGGGTGCAAATAGGGAGCTATATTGATTTACCGAGTATCGGGATGGTATCACCTACGGGGATGCACCTGGCCGAGGGTACGGCGAAGCAAGATCGGCCTATCGTGCTCCAGTCGGTCGCTCCGGAAACCGGTGTGTACGGTCTTGTTGTCGAGAGTGGGGACAGCGTAGCCGATATATCCAGGAACTCGCATCCCTACGCAGTCCATATTCCCCAGCCCGCCGGCGCGAAGTTTGTCACCAAGATTCCGGTTCTGTTCGTTGCCCTCTCACCGGACGGCGACACGATCGAGTTCGAGTTTGTGACCGAAAATAGTGCCGAGTCGGTCAAGGGGACGGTATTTGCCGAGAACGGTTTGGAGCTTTGGTCGGGTGTTGTGGAAGGACCCACGAAAATCAGCCTGGAAAAACCCACCGGCACCTTTGTCCAGCTCAGATTCGAGAAGTTGCCGGATCACCTGTTTGAAGACGTCTCTGTTCGAGGGGGGCAAGGGATCCTGCCTTTTGCGGCTACCGATCCCGCCGGACTTCTCCAATAAGAGGCCAGCCGCGTTACGGTGACCCCCGAGCAGGGTGATCCGCTTCTGGACAAGGGAAGCAACAGGGAAGTTTTTGAAGATCCCATCAATATTGAAAAACATATTCACGGTTTCGGCTGGCGTGGTTTTCGGCCAGGTTTTGTCGCTGCTCGCGTTGCCGGTGATCGGCCGTTTCTATTCTGCGGAAAGTTTCGGCGTCCTCGGTACATTTCTATCGATCGCTTCAATTCTTGGCTCCGTGGCGACGCTGCAATACGGAGTCGCCTTGATGCTTCCAAAACGGGATACGGAAGCAGCAAATGTATTCATCCTGGGGTGCTTCGCTGTTGCATTCGTGACTCTTGTTATTTCAATGATTTCCGTTGCGCTCCCGGATATTAGCCTTGCATTGCTGAAGGCGCCGGGAAACACGTATTTGTTGATCCTGTTGCCATTGTATGTGTTGTTCAACGGCACCAATCAAATGCTGATTGGCTGGAGTGTGAGGCGAAAGCAGTTTCGGCAGAATTCCGCTTCACAGGTAGTGCGCAGCCTTACGGTCAACACCGTTCATATCGCCGCAGCTCCCGTTTTCCCCTCAGGGGGAACGCTGGCAATGGGAGCGATGCTGGGACAGTTCGGAAGTTGCATGAATCTGGGATATCTTTTCTGGAAGACGGAAACACGTTTTTTCCGGAGATGTTTCAGTACTTCCCGGATGAAGGATCTTTCAAAATCCTATTACGATTTTCCGGCGTTCAGCACCCCGCAGAACTTGCTGAATGCCGTATCGCAGGGCCTTCCGGTATTGCTGCTTGGTCATTATTATGGCATCGAAGTTGCCGGCCTTTACGCTTTCGGCCTCCGTTTGTTGCAAGCGCCAATGGGGTTGCTTCTGACGCCTGTGCGGCAGGTCCTCTTTCAGAAATTCTGCGAAGTTCAGAATCAGGATGGGAAGATCATATCCATCTACCGAAAAAGTACGCTTGGCTTGCTTGCCCTCATCATCCTGCCGATGATCGTTGGTATCGTGTTTTTCCCTGCACTGTTTGCGCTCATCTTTGGCGAACACTGGCGGCAAGCAGGAGAATTCGCTCGCTGGTTGCTGGTGTGGCAATCGTTCATGTTCTGCAACGTGCCCAGCGTACTTATGGCGAGGATCCTGAGGATGCAGCACCAATTGCTTCTGTTCGATGTGGCGACTCTCGGTCTGCGTACCTTGATATTGGTCATGGGCGGGCATTATTTGAGTGACAGGGAAAGCGTAGCAGCCTTCGGCGTCCTCGGTGCGTTGCTTAACATGATGCTGATAGCCTGGATTTGGAAACGAATGAAGCATGAGGAACCATCCACACAACACATTGCAGACGGGATCGAACTCGCATGAATGGCCGCTTGCGCATCGTCATTGGTAGTGACATCTGCCCGACGCCGGCCGATATTGCTCTTTTTGAACAGGGAAAGATCAATGCCTTGCTGCCTCCCGAGTTCGTCTCACTATTCGAGGAGGCGGATTTTTCGATCGTCAATGCCGAATGTCCTTTGACCCATGGGACAACGCCAATCTCCAAAATAGGTCCTGCGCTGAAAGCGTCGCCGCAGTGCGTCAATTTCTTTCGCGCATTGGGCATTACGGCTGTCTGTTTGGCGAATAACCATATTCTCGACTATGGGGAAGAGGGGGTTGACGAGACTCTGGCGAGTTTCGCGAATGCCGGCATATGCACTGTCGGGGCAGGAGGGGGGCTGGACAGTGCCAGGACGCCTTTGATCCACCGTTTTTCCTGCGGACGCTCACTTGGTGTGATTGCGATGGCGGAAAGTGAATTCTGCATCGCGGGGAAGGATTCTGCGGGCGCCAATCCGATCGATTTCGACAACTTCACATTGATCAGAACATTAAAGACACATACGGATAAGGTCTTGGTGATATTGCATGCGGGAACGGAGATGCGTCGGATTCCCCGTCCGGGGTTAATCGATCTTTGTCACTTTCTGGTCGACCAGGGTGCCGACGCCGTGATTGTTCAGCACACCCATTGTGTCGGCGGAGTGGAATATTACATGAACACTCCGATTATTTATGGCCAGGGCAACTTCATCTTTGGAAGACGTTCCAAGAACGAAATCAAGCCCCCGCTATGGTGGGACGGGATGCATGCTGAATTGGCCTGGGATATTGTGAGCAATGAGTGGACGTTGCAGTTGCATCCATTCCTGCAACGATTTGAAGGGGTTGGTATCCGCTTGCTTACTGGTCCTGAGGAAGAGGTGTTTTGGAAAATCCAGGATGACCTTTCCCTTTTGATCAAGGATCGGGATGCAGTCGAACGGTCATGGCAGGATTTCTGCGCAAAATCGAAACATTCCGTCCTCTTGAACCTGATGGGGGCATCTAGGATTTCGTGGGGGCTTGCATATCGCGGATTCCCGTTTGTCAGGTTCTGGCTGTGGCTGACCGACTCCCGAAGGATGAGAAACATGATTTCGTGTGAAACGCATAGAGAGCTGGCGTTGGATGTTTTAAAAAGCCTGTCCAAGCCTCCTGCGGACCGCAAGCGTTAATCTTCAAGTACGGTTATCTTGACATCACCATGTTGAATTGACTGATATGCGGAAATTGAAGGTCGACTCTGCCTTTATAAGCATATTCCTCTTTTCGGTCATCTTCTTTTCCTATGAGGAGGGGATGTCGTACATCACTCAACTTCTCGCCATCCCGCTGGTGGTCCTGTTCCTTGTTCGGAGCTTCATACTAAAAGATGGTTTCATCGTTCCACTGGAATTTTGTCTGGTTGGATTCTGGTTGGTGTTTTCGATTGTTTCCGGTATATTTGCGGTCGATTTCAATGTGTTTTTCAACCAATTCCTAACTTGCCTTCAAGTAATGGGGATCGCGTTTGTTCTGTTCAACTTGCTGGTCTGGCTGAAAAGCTCAACGCTAGTGTGGTCAAACATCTTTTTTTCGACCCTCATCATGTCTGTCTTTGTTCTTCAGTATCCAACGCGGTATTACATCCATGACCGCCTGGCCGGTCGCCTCGAGAATGCGAATTTATATGCTCTTGCGCTCGTTATCGCATATGTTTATGCACTGAACAGAATCATCGGGTCCCGATCCGTAGCGATGAAGCTGTTTTGCTTGTCTAGCATTCCGTTCATTCTTTATCTGATCGGGGAAGCCGGATCCAGGAAAGGGATTATCGCAGTAGTATGCTTTGGGATTCTGACCATGATACTCCATTATAGATATATATTTGAAAAACCCATCATCGTTAGATTATCCATAGCGGTCGCTCTTATTGTTCTAGTTGTCATCAGTTCTTATTACATTTATCAGAGTAAGCATATACAGCGGTTGGAAGGGGTGTACATCGCCTTAAAATCAGGAAATATATCGAAGGCAGACCAAAGTTTTAAACACAGGTTACAATTATACGATTATGGCTGGAAGATGGCAGTGAAACATCCGGTACTTGGAATGGGTCTTAATAACTTTCGTGTCGTCCTTGCAAAAAACAGTAATTCTTCAAAAGGAGTATATTCGCATTCAAATATGATCGAACTGCTAGCTTCAACAGGATTTATTGGGTTTGCCATTTACTATTCAATATATGGCTCGATATTTGTGAAGCTTATTAAATTAAGGCGGAAATATTGGAAGTTATGGGAGGACGAAAACAAGGAGCTTTACATCACAACATTCGCCCTTTTCATAATATTTGGTTTGTATGATTTCGCAATGGTTTCCTATCAAGGGAAACTGAGTTGGATAATCCTGTCTTCCATCATTGCTTCCACTGCAATTCTTGCGGAGCAGAATCCGTAATTCGTATTGATTGAGATGGAATCATTGGATTGATGATTCCATGGTGACCTATTGTTGGGACACTTCCCCATATGCCACGCATTCAAAAGAAAATAATTACTGTGTTCTTCATTCTTGTGTTGATGTTGACCGGAAGCGCCACGCGCAGTTTCGAAGCGACACCAGATCTGTCCAAGCCTTTGGCGGGCCGACTTCGCGGCGGGTACATGAGCGTGTCGGACATCAAGTTACTGTTCTGGATGTCGCAAAATGGCATGAATGCCGCCATTCCGAAGTTCGGGAGCATCGAATTTCCAGTCACCGGATCCTCCGCTGACATGCTGCGGAGGTGGGCCGACGAGTGTAAGAGGCGGAACCTGGCGTTCATGCCCGTGTTCAACTGGTGGGGTCGCCATGAAGCGCGCTGGCTCATGGATTACAATCACGTTGTGACCGAGAGTGGCAGAATTCTCGGAAAGACGCCGTGTCCTTACACCCAGGATTTTTGGGACCGGAGCATCATTCGCCGCATTGTCGCCATCGGCCAGGCGCTCGAAGGAAGGCCTGTCGCAGCCGTCCTTATCGACATGGAGATGTATGGGGCCGAGAACAGGAACTACGAAGGTGGCTGCTACTGCGATATTTGCTTTGCCAGGTTCAATCAAGCGAAAGGGCGGTTGGGCAGGCTCCCCGCCCCTTCTGCCCGCGGGAGGATCATTAAGGAAGCCAACGAACTCGACGCGTACCGTGCTGTGCAGCGGGAAGCAGCCCGCACCTTCGCGGCCGCCTGCCGGGAGGCCGTGCACAAAGTTCGTCCGGGCCTGCGCCTCGGCGTGCTGTGGTTGGACCAGGCCATTCCCCTGGAGCAAGGCATTGCGCTTGGGTTTGGTACACCGGACTTGCCTGTTGTCTGTCTCACGGAAAGGAACTATTCGAACGGACACACGCCCTATATCGTTTCCGTCCAGGAATCGTTTCGTAAGATGGGTGCCTTCGTGGATTTGCTGGTGGGAATATGGCAGAGCAAGTTTCCGCCCGCGAATATCCCGGAGCAACTATACCACTGTGCCCATGATTCCTATGGCTACTGGATCTATACGATGGAGACCTTCGAGAGACCCGGTTACCATCCCCTGCCGGGGACCCCGGAGGAACATTGGTCCGCGATTCGGAAGGCGAACATGGAGCTGGACAAGCTTGGGGAAAACGGAAGATACAAGACGGCCCTTCGGATAAGGCAGTTTGAGCCTCCGCCATTTCCGCTTCCATGGAGCGATTTCCGCAAGTACGACCTTGCTTCGCGGCCAGGGTCTGTTTCTCCTATGCCTGTCGTTTGGCTACGCGGCACGAACTGGATCTATTTCTTCGCGAAGAAGAACGACACGATTGCGTTTGAAGTGACCCGGAAGCAAATCGGGAGGTACGGAGATATTCCCCGTATAGGGCTGGTATCGCCCGCGGGCACGCACTTGGCCGAGGGGACAGCAAAAAGATATCGGTCTGCCGTTGTGGGGGCGATTGCCACGGAAACCGGTGTTTACGGCCTTGTTGTCGTAGCTGGCGCCGTTGCGGCGGAGGTGACCAAGGCTTCGCACCCGTATGCTGTGCACATAGACGCTCAGTACGGAGGGGCGGGGTTTGTGGACAGATTACCTCTTCTGTTCGTCGCACTCTCTCCGGATGCTGCCGCGATAGAGTTCGAGTTCTTGACCGAAAACAGTGACGAGGCGGTCAAGGGGACCGTGCTTGCCGAGAACGGTGCGGAGATTTGGTCCGGGGTGGTAGAGGGACCGACAAAGATACGGATCGACAACCCCCCCGGCACTCGTCTCCAACTCCAGTTTGCAGGGTTGCCGGGTCACACGTTTGAAGACGTCAAGATCCGAGGGGTGAAAGGCGTATTGCCCTTTGCGGCACCGGACCCTGCCGGGCTTCTCATTGCGAGGCCTACCGCTCCCCAGTGACTTCTGTAAGGTGGGCGATGTGAAGATCCTAGACGACGGGAGGTCCATAAATATGATTGGAATTCACGATCGCCCGGGTAGTTTTTCTGACCGGTGGATAACGTATTGCACAGAGAAGGGTATTCCCTTCCGACGCATGAATTGTCTGGCGACGGATGTTGTGCAACGGTGCGAGGGGCTTGACGGACTGCTCTGGCAATGGGCACAGAATGACCCGACAAGTTTACTCGTTGCGCGACAGATCATCGCTTCCCTGGAGCGGAAAGGGCTCGTGGTGTTCCCGAATGTCAATACCTGTTGGCACTATGATGACAAGGTTGCCCAGAAGTATCTGCTGGAGGCAATTGGCGCCCCTTTGATCCCCACATGGGTCTTTACCAACCAAGTGGATGCCTTGCGGTGGATTGATAGCGCAACATGGCCAAAGGTGTTCAAGCTGCGTTGTGGAGCGGGTTCCAGGAATGTTCGCCTGGTGCGCTCGCGCAACCAGGCCGTAGCACTTTGCCGGCAGGCATTTCGCCAGGGCTTTCCTGCCGTTGCCGGCTATATGGCAGATATGCAAACCCGGCTCCGGAAAACCAAGACCGCCAATGAATTCCGGGAGAAACTCGCACGGGCGCCTCGAACGCTGCAAAACGCGCTGGCTGTTCGGCGACAAATGCACAACGAACAAGGGTACGTCTATTTTCAGGAGTTTCTTCCCGATAACGATTTTGACACCAGGATAACCGTCATTGGCGACCGGTTGTTCGGATTCCTGCGCTTGAACCGTCCCAAGGATTTTCGAGCATCGGGTAGCGGAACAATCGTTTACGATTACGAAAAGGTAGACAAACGTTGCGTTGATCTCGCGTTTCGAGTGGCGGATCGGATCGGATCCCAGAGTCTGGCTTTCGATATCCTGTTCAACGCGCAACACGAGCCAATGATCGGAGAAATCAGCTACTGCTATATTTCGTCGGCAGTCCATGCCTGCGAAGGGCATTGGGACCACCATGGTGCATGGCATCCTGGGCACGTCTGGCCGGAAGAAGCCATCATCGAGGACGTGCTGGCGGCTTGTCGCAATATAAAAGGGGAACAAAGGAAATTCATTGCAACCGTTTAAATCCTGCAACCCACACAGGACAGGAAGCCCTCGGGAAAAGGAACGATCTCTTGTCTACGTCCTGCGAGGAAGATGCCCTGGCCAAGACGGATAACCATCGACGAATACTATTCTTGATACCTACACTGAAAGGCGGAGGAGCCGAACGGGTGATCATCACCCTGTTGAGGCATATGGATCGATCAACGTTTCGCCTTTTACTGGCGGTGGTTGATGCACGAGAAGCGATTTTCCGGCGCGACGTGCCAGAGGATGTGGAATTTATCGACCTGAAATGTTTTCGTGTCCGCTATGCCTTGCCAAAGATTTCCCGTCTTATCTGGCAGCGGCGTCCCGATGTGGTGTTTTCCACATTAGGGCACCTGAATCTGGCGTTGGCCATGATCCGCCCATTCCTGCCGAATGGGATACGCTATGTGGCGAGGGAAACCAACGTTGTCTCTGAAGTAATTCCTCGTTATCGGAGACCTTCCATCTGGAGATGGGCTTATCGCCGATTCTATAACCGGTTCGACACCGTGGTTTGCCAGTCACGCGATATGCGCGATGATCTGGTGACGAACTTTTCTTTACCGGCAGGGAAGTCAATTGTCATCCACAATCCGGTTGACATGGAGCGAATACAAGGGATGGTGGCGCAACCCTTGTTCACCGGTATTGAAAGAGCGGAAAGCGATGACGGGTCAAGAATCATCAATCTGGTCGCCGCCGGACGTTTGGTCCCGCAAAAGGGGTTTGACCTTCTCATCAATGCACTTGCCCTTTGCAGGAATCCTCGACTTCGACTTACTGTCCTGGGCGAAGGCCCATTGTGCGGCGAGTTGAAAAGTTTGGCTTTAAAAAAGGGTGTGAATTCGCAGGTGTGCTTTGCCGGGTTTCAAAAGAATCCATACCCCTTCTTTGCCCAAGCCGATGCGTTTGTGCTGAGCTCCCGTTTTGAGGGGTTTCCAAATGTGGTGTTGGAAGCCTTGGCGTGCGGCACGCCGGTGATCGCCACGCCCGCACCAGGGGGGGTGAGAGAGATTTTGGAGGGTGTGGAGGGGTGTGTATTGGCGGAATCCGTTACTGCGGAGGGGTTGGCAAAAGTCATCGGTAATTTGAATAAGGCGAAGCCGACTACTATGTTCGCGGACGCGATTCATCCTTATGTAATTCAAAAGATCATGGGTAAATACCAATTGGCATTGCTGGGATCTCCGTGAAAATATTATAGCTTCTCTGCGTTATTCAAGATTTCATGCACTGGTAATTGATATTTTTACGTCCAATTTTCTCCCCAACACGGTCCTTCCGTATGAGTATGAACAAATCCAAAAAAAGAAAGTAAAGGGGATAGGTTGCAAATTACTCATGTCATAAGCGGCCTTTTGACTGGTGGGGCAGAAACGATGCTCTACAGGCTTTTATATGGGATTTCGAAGAGAAATTTTTCCTGTGATGTCATATCACTCATTGCTGAAGGCGAGATGGGGAGAAAGATCCGGGGGCTCGGAATTTCTGTTACTACGTTAGGAATGAAACGAGGATTTCCGGATCCAAGAGGGTTAGCAAGGATTGTCGAATTATTTAATAAGAGAAGGCCCCATATCGTTCAAACGTGGATGTACCATGCCGACCTGCTAGGTGGAATAGCAGCGAAACTTGCGGGAAGAGTCCCTGTTATTTGGGGGGTTCACCATACGGATCTCAGTCCAGATGGGAATAAGAATTTAACAATTCTTACAGCGAAAATCTGTGCACGCTTGTCAACCACAATTCCCAGCAGAATATTTTGTTGCTCGGTTGCAACGGCAAAAGCACATGAAGCTATTGGATATGATGCAAATCGCTTGATCGTAATTCCCAATGGCTACGATACGGAAATATTCAGACCTGACCATGACGCGCGAATCTCGGTAAGGGCAGAACTCGGCCTTTCCAATGAAATGATCTTGATCGGACTTGTAGGCCGTGTCCACCAACAAAAGGACCATCGCAATTTCATTGATGCTGCAAAACTCCTCTCTTCTCAATACGAAGGAGTTCATTTTTTGCTTTGCGGATATGGGACCGAATATCAAAAAAGCGAGTTGAATTCATGGATCGATGACGCGAAACTCCGGGATAGGTTCCACCTTCTTGGGCAGAGAGATGATATGCCCCGCATCTATGCTGCCTTAGATATTGGAGGGATTTCATCGTATGGCGAAGCTTTTCCAAATGTTGTAGCCGAAGCGATGGCGTGTGGCGTACCGTGCGTGGTGACCGATGTGGGGGACTCGTCCATCATCGTTGAAGATACAGGGATTGTGGTTCCGCCGAAGGATTCCGCAGCGTTAGCAGCAGGCTGGGCGAAACTCGTGGATCTCGGACAGGACAATCGCATTCGTCTCGGCGCTGCCGCAAGGCAAAGGATTGTCGAAAACTATTCTTTGGCCAGCGTTACAGGGAAATACGAGGAGATGTATCGGACGGTTCTCCAAATCCAACAATGAAAATTCTTCTGTTCGCTAATACCGATTGGTATCTGTACAACTTCCGGCTTGCGCTTGCCAAAGCAATTCGTGAACTGGGTGTGGAAGTGGTCCTTGTGTCACCACCGGGCAAGTATGGTCCACGTTTGGAACAGGAAGGTTTTCGCTGGATCCCTGTGCAGATGAACCGAAGAAGCGTAAACCCGCTGGCAGAAACCAAAGTCATCTCGGCTTTGGTTTCTATCTACCGGCGGGAGCGGCCAGATATGGTGCATCATTTCACCATTAAGTCCGTGATTTACGGTACCATCGCCGCGCGTTTGGCGGGCATTCCAAACAAGATAAACGCTGTTACGGGTCTTGGCCATGTCTTCACCAGCGGCAGCCCGAGCGCACAATGTTTGCGGCCCTTGGTTGGCGCGCTCTTTCGGCTGGCGCTACGTACGCCCCATGCACGCATGATCCTGCAGAACGTCGATGATCATGACATGTTTCTCAACAACAGGCTCGTGGCTTCTGACTCCATTCGCATTATCCGCGGCTCCGGTGTCGACACCGCCAAATTTTATCATCAGAGGCGAAAGGGACGCCAAGGGAGCAAATTTCAGGTGTTGATGGCCACGCGCTTGCTGTGGGAGAAGGGCGTGAAGGAGTATTTCGAGGCTGCCCGCATTCTCAAACCGATCATGCCGAATGTGGTTTTCCTGCTTGCGGGGGCGCCGGACGATGGCAACCCCGCATCCGTTCCCGGTGCAGTCATAGCAGGTTGGGAGGAAGAAGGTATTATCACCGCGCTGGGGCATGTGGAAGACATGGCTGCCCTGCTGCAGGAGGTGGACATTGCGGTGCTTCCGAGCTACCGGGAAGGCACACCCCGCATATTACTGGAAGCGGCGGCCAGCGGGCTCCCCATAGTCACCACGGATGTTCCTGGATGCAGGGAAATCGTGGAGCACAAGGTCAACGGACTGGTAGTTCCCGCAAAGGATCCCCGTTCGCTGGCGGAAGCCTTGAGGGATCTTGCCGCCAATCCGGTTGAAATGCACCGCATGGGCGAAGCAGGGCGCAGGAAAGTGCTCGAAGAATTCGACGAACGGATCGTAATCAGCAGGACGATAGATATATATAGGGAATTATTGCCGGTTCCGATGGGCACGCCTGATATTCAAACCGCACCCCTTTTCGGTGTCGGTATCGGAAAAGGATAGTTCCAGTTGACTCTCCACAATAAGTTCATCGATTGGGTGAAAGCCGGTTTGCTCGGCTTGGTGATCGTTCTGCTATTCCGGGATGCATTGGCCAATCTTTGGGGCAAGTGGGGAGCCGATGATTTCACCTACGGGTATTTCATCCTCCCGATCGCCATGTACCTCATCTGGGAGAGGCGATTCGACCTGCGTGCAATCCCTTCCTCTCCGTCCTGGGTAGGGATCTTGCCCATCGGGGCGGGTATGGCATTCTACTGGCTCGGCGAGCTGGGCGGGGAGTATACGACCCTGTTCCTGTCTCTCTGGCTGGTGGTGATCGGCCTGTGCTGGATGCATCTCGGCTGGTGGAAACTCAAGGTCATCGGCTTTCCCCTTGCGTTTCTGCTGGTGATGTTCCCGCCTCCGCACCTGATCTACAGCAACATCTCCCTCCGACTGAAGCTGATTTCCTCCCATGTCGGTGTGTGGATTCTCCAGGTCCTCGGCATGACCGCCTACCGTGAGGGGAATATCATCGATCTCGGTTTTACCCAACTGCAGGTGGTGGATGCGTGCAGCGGCCTGCGCTACCTGTTCCCCCTGGTCGCCCTCGGGTTTCTCCTCGTCTACTCCTGGCGGGCCTCTTTTTGGAAAAAAGCGTTCATCGTCCTGTCCGCGGTCCCGGTGACGATCTTCACCAACAGCATTCGCATCGCCTCCGTCGGAGTTCTCTATCGCTACTTCGGACAAAGGGTCGCGGAAGGGTTCTTCCACGGTTACTCCGGCTGGCTGATCTTCATGACAGGACTCGGACTGCTTCTTGTGGAGATGTGGGCGCTTTCCAGGATCTTCCCGGAGAAGGGGACTCTTTCGGGGAGGAGGGAGACGATTGATGAGCTGCTGAACTTGTCTTCTTCCGAAGGCGATTTCGGGGGGGGATCAGGGGGACTTTTCCGCCCGCCCCAGTCGGTGGCCGCCGTAATCCTTCTCGGTGTCACGCTCCTGGTTTCCCGGACTGTCGATTTCCGGGAGAAGGTTCCCCTGAATCAATCCTTGAGCGGGTTTCCCCTTTCGGTGGGCGAGTGGACCGGCGTCCGCACGGCGATGGAGCAGAGATTCCTCGACGTCCTGAAGCTTTCCGACTACGCAATCGTAGATTACCGGGACCCGCAGGGGAGAACGGTCAACCTCTATGTGGCCTACAACGAGAGCCAGCGGAAAGGGGAGTCGAGCCACTCCCCCGACTCGTGCCTGCCGGGAAGCGGCTGGGTCTTCGAGGACTCGGGGACGGTGGTTCTGCCGGCGCAGGCGGGCACACGGGAGCCGATGCGGATCAGCCGGGCCGTCATCCGGAAGGACGGGGAGAGGCAGCTTACCTACTACTGGTTCCCCCAGAGGGGGCGGGTCCTCACGAACATGTTCGAGCTCAAGGCCTACGCGTTCTGGGACGCCCTGACGCGGAGGCGGACAGACGGCGCCCTGGTCCGGCTGATCACGCCCGTGTACGCAGGGGAACGGTCCCGGGACGCCGAGGCGAGGTTGCAGGAGTTCACCCGGCAGATCGTGCCGGTCCTGGACACGTTTCTCCCGGGGGCGGGGTAACGATGGTCTTCCTCTTCACCCTTCTGCTGTCGGTCCTGACAACCATCGCCCTGATCCCGGCATTGAGCGCGATGGCGCCGAGACTGCACGCGGTGGACGTACCGGATGCGCGGAAAGTCCACCAGCGGCCGATCCCCCGGACGGGGGGGATCGCCATGGCGGTGGGGGCGATCATCCCCGTTTTCCTGTGGGCCGGCGGGGACGGTTTCGTCCGGGCCTATCTGGCCGCCGCGGCGATCGTGGTCGTGTTCGGAATCGTCGACGACTGCAAAGACATCAGCCCCAAGTGGAAGTTCCTCGGGCAGTTCGCCGCCTCCCTCGTGGTCCTGTTCTTCGGGGGGGTGAAGATCCGCACCCTGGGGATGCTTCTGCCGGGGGCCCTGCCCGACGGGATCGCCGTCCCGCTGACTATCCTGGCGATCATGGGGGTGACCAACGCGATCAACCTGGCCGACGGGCTGGACGGGCTCGCCGGCGGCATCTGCCTTCTCATCTTCTGCTGCATCGGGTACCTTGCCTGGCTGGAGGGGGACGTCGTCATCGGCCTCGTCTGCCTGGCCATGGCGGGCGCCATCTTCGGGTTCCTTCGCTACAATACCCATCCCGCCACGGTGTTCATGGGGGACACGGGAAGCCAGCTGCTGGGATATTCGGCGATCACCCTGTCGCTTCACCTCACGCAGGGGAACACGGCGCTTTCCCCCGTTCTGCCGCTCCTGCTCCTCGGGATCCCCGTGCTGGACACCCTCTCGGTGATGATCTTCCGCCTGGCCAGGGGAAAATCCCCCTTCTCGGCGGACAGGAACCACATCCACCACAACCTTATTGCGCTGGGGCTGCACCACGGGGAGTCCGTTTTGGTGATCTATACGTGCCAGACGCTCCTGGTGGTCGCCGCGTTCCTGCTCCGGTTCTACTCGGACTGGTTGCTGCTGGGAGGGTACCTGGGGTTTTCCGTGGCAGCCGTCTTCCTGCTTTCGCTGGCGAACCGCAGCGGGTGGCACCCGAATCCCGAGGCCTTCCTCCCGATCTTCCCCGGGTTCCGGGCGCTCAAGGATGTGAAGCGGAAAGGGTCGTTCATCAAGCCTGCCTTCCGGGCACTTCGGGTCGGCCTGTCCCTGCTCCTTGGGTTCACCTGCCTTCTGCCGGCGGGTCTGCCTTCGTATGCACCGTTCTTCGCCCTGGGGTTTGCCGGGCTGATCGCGGCGGTCTGGACGTTCAGGCGGGAGATGGCGGGGGATGCGGTCCGTCTGACCCTCTATCTCTTCATCCCGTTCGTCGTGTACGAAAGTTCGCTGGACCCGCCCGGGTGGGCGCTGGGGGTGCCGCTGCGGCTCTACAACGGGACCTTCTTCCTTCTGGCGGTCCTCGTCATCCTGGTTTCGAAGTTTTCGAGGCGGATGAAGGGTTTCCAGAGCACCCCGCTCGATTTCCTGATCTTCTTCCTCGCCCTGGTGGTCCCCAATCTCCCGGAAGCGAACATCCAGGCGTATCACCTGGGGAAGGTTGCGGCCAAGATCGTCATCTTCTACTTCAGCTACGAGGTGCTGATGGGGGAGCTGCAGGGGAAGTTCGGCGGCGTGGCCGTGGGCACCGTGGCGGCGCTTTTCGTCCTGTCCGCCAGGTCGCTCTTCTGACGGATGACGGAAGTGGTTTCAGGGAGGGTTGCAGCCATGACGGGAAAAAAGATTGCGTGGCATATCGTCCTCCTCGGCGCGCTGCTCATCTCCTGCAGCGGGCCGCAGGAGAAGAAGATGATGTTCTACAACAGGGGGAAGGCCCTCTACGAGGCGGGAGATTACACCCGGGCGGGACTCGAGTTTAAAAACGCGATCCAGATCGACCCGAAGTTCGCGGACTCCCACTACATGCTGGGGATGACACAGATGAAACGCGGGGACCTGAACCGCGCCTACGGCAGCTTCACGCGGGCCGCGGAGCTTGCGCCCGGGCACATGAAGGCCCAGGTCCAGCTGGGGAAGATGCTGCTCGCCACCGGGGAGCGGGAGAAGGCGATGGAGAAGGCCGATCTGGTCCTTGCGGGCGACCCCGGGAACGAGGAGGCGCTCCTCCTCAAGGGGGCGGTCTACTTTGCGGGCAAGGAACATGCGAAGGCGCTCGCGCACCTCGAGGGCCTGATGGAACGGGGAGTCCGGATGCCGGATCTTTTCCTGATCCTTTCGTCGGCCTACTTGAGCGGGAAGGATCCCGCGAGGGCGGAATGGGTCCTGCTGGAAGGTGTCAGGCGGAACGAAAATGCCGTTCCCCTGCACCGCGCCCTGGCCGACCTGTACGCCGCCATGGGGAAGACGGAGGCCGCGGCGGCGCAGGTGCGCAGGATGATCGAGCTCGCCCCCGGGGAGTACAGCTACCGGATCACGCTGGCGGGCCTGTACTGGAACACGGGGCGGCAGGACCAGGCGAAGGAGTTGCTGAAAGGCCTTCTTGCCGAAATGCCGGGCGACGAGGCGGTTCGGCTCGACGTAGCCCGGTTCTACCTTTCCCGGGGGGGTGGCACGGATGCGGAAGCGGTTCTGGAAGAGGGGATCCGGCGGGACAGGGAGAGCGTCAGGCTCCGCCTGGCGCTTGCCGACATATACAGAGACACCGGGAGGCTCGACCGCTCTGTCGCCATGCTGAAGGAGACGATCGGTCTTGTCGGGGATCCGAAGGGGCCGGATGCGCTGGAGGCCGGGAACAGCCTCGCCCGGGCCTACGTCCTGAAGGGGGAGTTGGGCCATGCGAAGACCTCCGTGGACGAGGTGCTGAAGGCCTCTCCCAACAACGTGGACGGGCACCTGGTCCGGGGGACGATATTCCTCAAGCAGGGGGACGGCGCGGGCGCCGTCTCCGAGTTCCGCACGGTGGTTGCCGAAAAGCCCCAGTTCGTCCCCGGGTACCTTATGCTCGCCGATGCGCACCTGCTGAAGAACGAGGCGGCCCTTGCGCAGGAGGCCCTGCAGAACGCCCTGAAGGTCGAGCCGGGGTCGCGGGAGGCGCTTCGGGCCCTGTCCCGGTTCTACGTCCTGCGGAAGGAGTATCCGAAGGCGCGGGAGAACGTGATGAAGATCCTGGAGAAGAACCCCGACGACATCGAGATCCGGGCCGAGCTGGGCGACCTGTACCTGGCGCAAAAGGAGCAGGAGAGGGCGAAGGAGGTGTACGCCGAGGTCCGGCGGAGGGCCCCGAAACACCCCTTAGGCTACGTGAAGCTGGGGGCGCTGTACATGGGCCGCGGCGAGTGGGCCAGGGCGGAGGCCGAGTTCGGGCAGGCGGCGAAGCTCGACCCCCGGAGCCGGGAGGTCTTCGCGACGCTGGTCCGGATCCAGTTGCGGCAGGGAAAGACCGGCGAGGCGATCGTCGCCTGCGAGGAGCGGAACCGCCGGAACGCCAACGACGCCTTCGGCCACATCGTGCTGGCGAAGATCCACGTTGCCCGGAAGGACCGGCGAAAGGCGGAAGAGGCCTTCCGGGGGGCGCTCGCGGCCGATCCCGACGACATGGAGACGTATCTCCTTCTCGGGAGGTTCCACATCGAGGGGGAGGAGTACCAGAAGGCCGTCCGGGCGTACGAGGCGGCGCTGGCGAGGAAGCCCGACTTCTGGCCCGCGGCGAACGACCTTGCCTGGCTCCTGTGCGACCGGGGGACGACCCCGGCGGACCTGGACAAGGCCCTGGCGCTGGCGGAGCAGGCCGTGGAAAACCGCCCGGACGAGCCGATCCTGCTCGACACGCTGGGATGGATCCAGTACCGGAGGGGCGACCTGGACCGGGCGCTTGTCAATCTGAAACAGGCACAGGAAAGACTTCCGGACAGCCCCGACGTCAACTATCACCTCGGGATGGCGTACCTGGAAGCGGGGAAACAGGAGCGCGCGAAGGAGCACCTGAAGAAAGCGGTTGGGGGCAAGAACGATTTTCCCGGCAGGGAAGAGGCGGACAAGGCCTTGGCCGGGATCTGACGGAGGAAGGGGGATCATCGTGGCGAAAAACGTTCTGGGGGCGACGTTTCTGATCCTGTTGGCGGTTTCTCCGGTTTGGGCCGCCGATGCACAAGTGGCCGGGCCCGTCGGTGCCGTCGTGCCCGCCGCGCAGCCGGAGACGTTCGGGCCGGAGTATCGCATCGGGCCGGGGGACCAGCTCGGGATCGAGGTCTGGAAGGACCAGGCCCTCACCCGTGCCGTGGTGGTCCTGCCGGACGGGAAGATCTCGTTCCCCCTGATCGGGGAGATCGTGGCCGGGGGGAAGACGGTCGCGGAGCTGAAAAAAGAGATCGAGGGGAAACTCGCCCCGTATATACAGAATCTGGTCCTGACCGTCGAGGTCCGGCAGCTCAACAGCACGCAGATCTACGTCCTGGGTCGGGTCAACGCCCCGGGGCGGGTGATCCTCACCGGGAACGTCGACGTCCTCCAGGCGCTTGCGATCGCTGGCGGCCCCAACTCGTTCGCGAACCGCTCCGATATCCGGGTCTTCCGCAAGGAGGGGGGCGGGACCGTGATCATCCCCTTCGACTACGACGATGTCACCGCCGGGAAGAAGCTCGAGACGAATATCCTGCTCCGGCGGGGGGACGTGGTCTTTGTCCCGTGACCGCGCAGTGGCGGTCGCCGCGCCGCTCTTGTTCCTGCTGGTCCTTTTCCTGCCCGGGCGGGCGTTCGGCTACGAGTTCCGGCTCGTCCCGTCCGTCGATGCGCGGGAGGAGTACAACACCAACATCTTCTTCACGCAGGATGATTCGGCCGACTCCTGGATCACGACAGTGACCCCGGGCCTCCTCGCGGCGGGAAAGACCGAGCGGATGGACGCGGGGCTATCGGGGGACGTGTCGTGGCTGTGGTACTCCGAGGATTCGGAGCTAAACGCCACGAATTTCGACACGAAGGGGTGGTTTTCGTACCGGGTCACCCCGGAATTTAGGCTTTCCGCGAGGGGGCAGTACCGGAAAGGGACACGCACCGACCGGTTCTTCGAGGTCTCGGGGCTCGTGGTGGATGTCCTGTCTTCGTACCAGCAGGACTACGCGCTCTCGGCGGAATACATCGCCTCCGAGAAGGCGACGGCGACCCTGTCGTACAAGTACCAGTGGATCAACTACCCGGACCGGCCGGTCTGGGACGGCACCATCCACAACGTGGACATGGGGATTGTGTACAACCTTTCGCGGTTCGCGACGGAGACGAAGGCGCGGGCGAACGCGGCGTACAGCCGCGGGCTGTTCGAGGATCTGACCGTCGACAACTTCTCCCTGACCGTCGGAATCTTCCGCGCCGTCCACGAGCTGTGGAGCGCCGTGGTGAACGTCGGCGGCCGCTACACCCATTCGGAATTCGAGGTGCCGGGGGTGGGGAGCGAGACGACCAACGACACGGGGGTGGTGGGCGACGCCTCCCTGCTGTACTCGGGGGAGCGGACAAATGCCTCCTTTACCTTCTCGCACAACATCGCGCCGGCGTACGGGTATTCGGGGGCGTCGGTGCGTACCGCCGCGGTCCTCTCCATGAGCCGGCGGTTCCTGCACGACGTTTCGGGGACCCTTTCGGCCGGGTATTACATGAACAGGTCCGATCCGGGGCAGTTCTCCTTCCAGACGATCGACGAGCGGTCCGCCCGCATCCGCCCCGGGATCCGGTGGGAGGCAGGCAGATATGTCGTCCTGGAAGCGGCGTACGAATACAACCGGGTCGACTACCGCGCGACGTCCACCGATGCCGACCGGCACCTCGCGTTTTTGCAGTTCGCCCTGCGGTACCCGGTATTCGAATGATCCTTCCGGCAACCGCTGGTACTATTGAAATGGAAGGGGGGTGAGGACCCTGGCGACGGAACGAGAGCCCATGCAACCGGACGTCAAGACGATCGGGGACGTCTTCGAGATCACAAGGAGAAGGAAGCGATCCATCCTCCTGCCGGCGGCCGCCATATTCCTGGTTGCGGCAACGGTCGCATTCTTCCTGCCGAAAAAGTACCAGTCCACCACGACGATCCTCATCGAGGAGCAGGAGGTGCCCCGCGAGTACGTCTCGGCGAACATCACGACGTTCGCCGACCAGCGCCTCCAGACGATCAACCAGCGGATCATGAGCACGACGAGGCTGCTCGAGCTGATCGGCCGGTTCGGCCTGTACGCGGAGATGAAGGACAAGGTGCCGGTCGACGAGATCGTCGCGAAGATGCGCAAGGATATCCAGTTCAACACCATCAGCGCCGACGTCATCGATCCCCGGACGGGAAGGCCCGCGCAGGCCACCATCGCCTTCGCCATCACCTACGAGGGGAGAAACCCCGAGACCGTCCAGCGCGTCGCCAACGAGCTGGCCTCGCTCTACCTGCAGGAGAACCTGAAAACCCGGGAGAAGCAGTCGCTGGAGACCTCCAGGTTCATGGAGGAGGAGATGAAGGTCGTCCAGGCCCAGCTTTCGGAGCTGGACGCGAAGATCGCCACCTACAAGGAGAAACACATCTCTTCGCTCCCCGAGCTCTCCCAGGTCAACCTGCAGGCGCTCGACCAGGTGGAGCGGGACCTGACGCGCATGAACGACCAGCTCCGCACGCTCCGCGAACGGCAAGGCTACCTGCAGGAGCAGCTGGCGAGCATCCCGCCGGACCTGGCGCACCAGGAGAAGGAGACCCTCAAGGAACTCCAGGTGAAGCTGGTGGAGCTGAAAACCCAGTTCTCCGACCTGCACCCCGACGTGATCAACACCCGCGCAACCATCCAGGACCTGGAGGAGCGGCTGCGCAGGTCGGGCGCCGCCGTCGGGGGGACCAGGCCGGACAACCCGGCCTACATCAATCTCGCCTCCCAGCTGGCGGGGACCCAGTCCGAGATCGCCTCCGTGAACCGGCAGATCGCGGGACTGAAAGGGAAGCGGGAGGACTTCCGGAAGCGGATCGAGGCGTCCCCGCGGGTCGAGGAGGGGTACCGGGCGCTGCTCCTGGAGCGGAACAACCTGCAGGGGAAGTACGACGAGCTGACGAGGAAGTCGATGGATGCGAAAGTCGCGCACGGCCTCGAGGAGGGGCAGCTGGGGGAGCGGTTCTCCATCGTCGACGCCGCGCGTCTTCCCGAGAAGCCCTCCAGCCCCAACTTCCCGGCGATTCTTCTGATCGGGCTGATCCTGGGGATGGGCGGCGGGGTGGGGCTTGCGGCCGTGCAGGAAAGCACCGACCAGACCGTGCGCAGCGCCGAGGCGCTGCAGAGAGGGACCGAATTCCCCGTGCTCGGCAGCATCCCGGTGATCAAGACCCCGGAGGAACTCCGCAAGAGCAGGGCGAAACGGTGGTACGTCGGGATCGGCGTCCTGTTCCTCCTGGCGGCGGCCGTGGTCATGTTCTCCCTGTTTGTCATGGATCTCGATGTGCTGGTGGCCAAAGTCGTGATGAGATATTTTCCGTGAGATCGGCGGGGACCTGCCATGAGTGACCCGACGGAGAAGCGGTCCCATCCCGCGACGGCGCTCCTCGTGGAGTGCGGGACGTGCCGGTCCAGTTTCACGCTGAACGTCGCGCTGATGAACGGCGTGAAGGGGATCCGCATCCGGTGCCGCAGGTGCGGCGCGTCGATCGACGTCGATAACCCGGGGAGGAAAAGGCCGCCTGTTGCCAGGGAAGGGGAGCGTCCGCGTCCCGCGACGTCCCCGCCAGCCGGAGAGTACGCCGACAAAGGGAAGTCGGGAAAAGAGGTTCCCGTGACGCCATCCGCGTCCGAAGGGAATCCTTCCGTGCTTGCCGAGAAGGGGAGGACGGGATGGATCTCCCCCCACTACAACGTCTCGCGGTCCGTCCCCGTCGATCCGGCGGCGATCGGGAACAACCGGTGCGTCGCGATCGATCCGTCCGCCCCGGAGGTCGAGTATTACCGGATGCTGCGGACGAAGATTTTGCAGAGGACGGGCGGCGACGGCGGGATCACGCTCATGGTCACGAGCGCGCTCCCCGGGGAGGGGAAGACCCTGACGGCGATCAACCTGGCGTTTACCTTCGCCAAGGCCTTCAGCCAGACCGCGCTCCTCGTCGACGCGGACTTGAGGCAGCAGAAGATCCGGGAAGCCCTCGGGTTTTCCCATGACAAGGGGCTGGCGGACTACCTCCTC